>Ga0207667_10004903_pt1 | contig 16345 bp, 18 predicted proteins | sample KBSCornC52_FD_184301 | JGI IMG/M metagenome (GOLD analysis project Ga0207667, IMG submission 184301) | Corn rhizosphere microbial communities from Kellogg Biological Station, Michigan, USA - KBS Corn C5-2 (SPAdes) (version 2) | ecosystem: Host-associated > Plants > Roots > Rhizosphere > Soil ... | reverse complement strand
CCTCCGCCGCTTGTCGGTTTCTCCGAGCGATAGAAGGCAAGTACCGTTGCCGCACTCTCGCCCGGACGCATCGCTTTTTCGGCAGCCGCCCGCATCGAAGTCTCGCCCGGCCAGCCAGGGTTATAGATGAGGAAAGATGCGTAATCGGCGAAGGAAAGATTGCCTCCTTGCCGGAGCCGCCGCCATTGCGCGACGGAATAGCTGATATTGGCCGTAGTAGCCTGTGCGGGAGTTGAATAGCTGGCCGCAGGGACCTGCGCTGAGGCAGGCCCGACGCCAAGAACGAAAACCGGCAGTAACCTCGCCACCCACCTCATGCTGGACATAATGCCAGGGCCGTCCTTATCAGATGCTGAATATCCGGTTGACCTTAACCTCGCCGTGACTCCCAAGTGAAGGAATGAACGATGTTTTTCGGCTCGATACCGGCACTGGTGACCCCCTTTTTGAGAGGCCGTGTCGATGAGGACACATTCCGCGAGCTGGTCGAATGGCAGATCAAAGAGGGTTCGAGCGCCTTGGTTCCGTGCGGAACGACGGGAGAAACGCCGACCTTATCGCATGAAGAGCAGCATCGGCTTTTCAAAGTGACCGTGGAAGCTGCGCGTGGGCGGGTGCCGGTGATTGCCGGCTGCGGAAGCAACAATACCGCAACGTGCATCGAGCACCTGAAGGCCGCGAAGGAGGCAGGGGCAGACGCGGCTTTGGTCGTCACCGGCTATTACAACAAGCCGAGCCAAGGGGGCCTTCTCGCCCATTTCAGAGCTCTGTCAGAAGTGTCGGAGATGCCGATAATCATCTACAACATCCCAGGCAGGGCGGTCGTCGATATCTCGGTTGAGACAATGGCTGAAATGGCCAAGCTGCCCAACATCGTTGGAGTGAAGGATGCGACCGGTAATCTTGGTCGGGTGTCGGCCCAGCGCCTCGCTTGCGGCGAAGATTTCTGCCAGCTCTCGGGCAATGACGAGACAGCACTCGGCTTCAATGCGATGGGCGGCGTCGGTTGCATTTCGGTGAGCGCCAACGTCGCGCCGCGGCTGTGCTCAGATTTCCAGAAGGCGATGCGGGAGAGGCGCTGGGATGATGCTCTGAAGCTTCAGGATCGTCTCTACCCGCTTCACGTCGCCCTCTTCACCGACGCCTCGCCGGGGCCCGTCAAATATGCTCTGTCTCGCGTTCGGCCTGGGTTCTCGACAGAACTTCGGTTGCCGATGGTCGACCCCTCGGATGCATCCCGGCGGGCAGTTGATCAGGCGCTCGAGCACGCCGGTCTGGCCTGAGGTCTGGCAATCGCGGACCTGCCGACATAAATTGGATCGACAATAGTCGAAGGACGGGGCGCTTGTTCTCAAGCCTGACGGAATATCTGGATTCGGTGAAAGACCGTGATCCTGCGGCGCATTCGCGCTGGGACGTGCTGATCTATCCCGGCGCTTGGGTTCTCGCGTTTCACCGGGTCGCGCACTGGCTTTACGTCGGGCGATTGTTTTTCCTCGCGCGGCTGGTCAACCACATCGGCCGCTTTCTGACGGCGATCGACATCCACCCCGGCGCGAAGATCGGAAAGCGCTTCTTTGTCGATCATGGCTTCACCGTGATCGGCGAGACGGCCGAGATCGAAGACGATGTCACAATCTACCAGAACGTGACACTCGGCGGCACTAATCCGTCGAGCGGAGTGGGCGGCAAGCGCCATCCCACTATCAAGAGCGGTGCCGTAATCGGATCGGGCGCGCAGGTTCTGGGGCCGATCGTGATAGGTGAGGGCGCACGGGTTGGCGCCAATGCTGTTGTCACGCACGATGTTGCGCCGGGATCCACCGTGGTGGGAATTCCGGCCAAGCCGGTTCCTGTGGACGCTACTCACTATAGCCCTGGGTTCATTCCGTATGGCACCCCGTGCGGTGAGGATTGCGATCCGGTTCGGGTCCGACTCAGTGAGCTCGAGCGCGAAATCGCCGAGCTTCGCGCCGAACTCCGTTCGCGGCCCGCGATGGGCGCGGCGCCTCAGAAAAAGGCGAAGAGCGCTTGAGCACGCGACCGATCATGCCCCCGGCATGACCGCATGCGGTAACGTCGCGCCGTTCCCGACTAACCGGGACCGGCGGCCGATTGCCAGTTTCGACCGTGTGGAATTGATGCGGATCATGGATCTGTATGGCCGGATGGTCGCTGCCGGGCATTGGCGCGATTACGCTCTCGCCCATCACCCCGATTATGCGGTGTTCGCGGCTTTCCGCCGACACTCTGAACGGCCGGAAATTCGGATTGAGAAACGTCCGGAGCTGCGGCTTAAGCAGGGTCAGTTCGCTCTGGTGAGCGAGCACGGGATCGCGCTCAAGCGCGGCCATGAACTTGCGGCAGTCATGGCGCCGCTGGAGCGGCGATTCATGCGGCTGGTTGGCTAGGAAGACTAGCAGCAGTTGAACCTGCGAATGATGTGAGCGTTCGCCCACCATGGCTCGTCTGATTCATATCTCCGATCTGCACTTCGGAGCACATGATCCCGCGATCGTCGATGCGGTGGAGCAGCAGGTGAATGAGACCGACCCGGATCTCGTGGTCATCAGCGGCGACCTGACGCAACGCGCAAAGACCGAGCAATTCCAGCAGGCCTGCCGATTCCTGGAACGGCTGCGCGACAATGGACATGATGTTCTGGCTGTTCCCGGGAACCACGACGTGCCCTTGTACGACGTGCTTCGCCGATTCCTGTCGCCGCTCACGCGCTACATGCGCTTCGTGGACGATACGTTGTGCCCGCTTTATGAGCTCCCCGGCGCCACGGTCTTGGGAATCAATACCGCGCGTTCATTCACCTTCAAGGACGGGCGGATCAGCCGCGAGCAGATGGACTTCATCCGAAAAACATTCGAGCGCGCCGATCCTAACGCAATGCGAATTCTTGTCACTCACCATCCGCTATTTGCGCTTCCCGTGGGCGAAGAAATGACCCGGGCTGTTGGACGAAGCGAGCTTGCGCTTGACGCAATCGGCGACGCTGGGGTCGACATGCTTCTGGCAGGACATAACCACCACGCGTCCATCCACAGCACAAGCGACCTCGTGACTCGCGCGGGCCCAGCGCTCGTCATCCAGGCGGGCACGGCGACCTCGACGCGTGTTCGCGAGCAGCCGCAAAGCTTCAACGGTATCGAAACCGGTGAGAGCAGCGCCACCGTGACAGTTTTTGCGTGGACCGGCAAAGAGTTCACAGCTGAGGACACGCAGCGCTTTCAGCAGCAGGGCGATCACTGGCGCTTGGCCGAGCGTGAAGACGAAGCCACCCACTAGCTTGTGTGTAGGGCTTTGGCTCGCCTAGAGCCGCCTCATGGATCGGAATTTCGATCTCGATGAATTCGTTCGGCGCGTGCTCGCCGAAGACCTTGGTGCGGGCGGCGATGTCACGTCGAGAGCGACGATTGACGCGGACTCGCGGTTCACAGCGGAACTCGCTTCTCGCGAAGACATCAGCGTCGCCGGGTTGGAGATTGCGGTGGCATTCTTCCGCGCGCTCGACGACGAGGTGCGGGTCGAGAAACTTGCAAGCGATGGCGAACCTGTCGGGCGCGGGACGGTACTGGCGCGATTGGAGGGCGACGCGCGGTCCATGCTGACCGCAGAGCGTTCTGCGCTCAACTCGCTTCAGCATCTTTCGGGCATTGCCACGCTGACGCGGCGCTATGTCGACGCGATCGCCGGCACCGGCGTGATCCTGATTGACACCCGCAAAACCATACCGGGCCTTCGGGTACTGGAGAAATACGCCGTACGAATGGGAGGTGCGCAAAATCACCGGATGCGGCTCGATGACGGAGTACTCATCAAGGACAATCACGTCGCGGCGTGCGGAGGCGTCACGAAAGCTGTGCGCCGGGCAAAGGCGGCGAACACCGGCCTGCAGGTGCAGGTGGAGGTGGACAGAATTGATCAGATCGAACCCGCCCTCGCGGCGGGTGCCGATCGACTGCTCCTCGACAACATGCCGCCGCCAGTGCTCCGTGAAGCAGTCGCGCTGGTCGCCGGCCGTGTTCCGCTCGAAGCGTCTGGCGGAGTCAGGCTCGATACAATCCGGGCAATCGCCGAAACCGGAGTCGATTACATCTCGCTCGGACGCATCACGCAGTCGGCTCCTGCGGTAGACATCGGCATGGACTATTGGCTGCAGGTTGGCTGACTCGCCAATTCAGCAACTTGACAGCCGTCAAGCTCTAAAACTTTTGTAAGGCCCACAAGAAGCGGGCCACAAGTAAAGGAGTACGGCACATGCTGAAGAAAATTCTGTTGGGCGCATCGGCCCTCGCTTTCGCAGCCGTTCCAAGCGTCGCCAGCGCCCACGGTTATTGGGGGCGGTCAACGTATGGTTACAGCTATGGCTACCCGGCCTACGGGTATGGCGGCTATGGCGGCTATGGCGGCTACGGCGGCTACGGCGCTTACGGTTATTCCTATCCGTCCTACGGCTATTCGAATTACGGTTATGGCTATCCCGCCTACGGCTATTCGAACTACAATGGCTATAACCGCTGCGGCGTGAACGGCGCAGGCGGGATGCTCGCCGGGGGCGCCGTTGGCGCTGTGCTTGGAAGCGCCATTGCGGGCAGCGATCATCACTCCCGGTACGGCTATTACGGTTATCACCGTAACAGCGGTGATCGCGCTGCGGGCGCCATTATCGGCGGCGTGCTCGGCGCGGTTGCTGGCGGTGCGATTGCGAGCAGCAACTGCTACTGACGCCTCGTCTCATTGGAGACCAACGGGGCCGGGGGGAACGATCCTCCGGCCCCTTCTTTTTGAATGGTGCTGCCGATCCGATTTTTTGCAGTAATTTCACCGATCGGCCTATATAGGCCCGACAAAGTCTCGGGAGAGAGAGTTGGTGTTCAAAGGGCTGCAGCCCATTAGCTATGCTGGCAGGGAAGTCTGGCCGCTGATTGAAGGCGGCAAGGGCGTCAGTGCCACCAATCACGCGAGCTCCGGCGCCTGGGCGGCCGCCGGCGGTATTGGCACGGTATCCGCGGTTAATGCCGACAGCTACGATCCCGAAGGCCGGATCGTCGCCCAGATCTATGAAGGCCTCACCCGCCGCGAACGGCACGAAGAGCTGATCAAATATGCCATCGACGGGGCTGTCGCACAGGTACAGCGGGCTTATGAGATTGCGAGCGGGAAGGGCGCGATCAACATCAACGTGCTGTGGGAGATGGGCGGCGCGCAGCGGGTCCTCCACGGCGTGCTGGAGCGGACCAAGGGCCTGGTTTCGGGCGTCACGTGCGGCGCGGGCATGCCATACAAACTGAGCGAGATCGCCGCCTCCTATGGCGTGAATTATCTTCCCATCATCAGTTCGGCGCGGGCGTTCAGCGCCCTATGGAAGCGCGCCTATCATAAGGCGGCGGAGTGGCTCGCCGCGGTGGTCTACGAAGACCCGTGGCTTGCCGGCGGGCACAACGGATTGTCGAATGCCGAGGATCCTCGCAAGCCGCAGGATCCCTACCCCCGTGTCGCGGCGCTCCGCCAGACGATGCGCGAAAACGGCATCGCCGATCACGTCCCAATCGTGATGGCCGGTGGGGTCTGGCGGCTGGACGAATGGGACAATTGGATCGACAATCCAGAACTTGGGCAGATCGTTTTCCAATTCGGTACGCGTCCGCTCCTCACTCAGGAAAGTCCAATTCCGCCGGAGTGGAAGGCGCGGCTCATGGAACTCGACGAGGGCGACGTGCTCCTGCATCGCTTCTCGCCGACCGGCTTTTATTCGTCGGCGGTGCGCAACCCGTTTCTTCGCAATCTCGAGGCTCGCTCGGATCGGCAGATTGCCTTCACCAAGGAGCCGCTCGGCGATCACCATTTCGAGCTGGACGTGGGGATCGGCCGGAAGACCGGCTATTGGGTGACCAAGGGAGATCTTCAGCATGCGCGCGAGTGGTTTGCGGCGGGCTTTACCGAGGCGATGAAGACTCCGGACGAGACGCTGATCTACGTCACTCCTGACGACAAGCAGCAAATCCGCAAGGATCAGGCGGAGTGCATGGGTTGCTTAAGCCAATGCGCCTTCTCTTCGTGGGCTGACAACGAAAAGAACTCGACCGGGCGCCTCGCGGATCCGCGTAGCTTCTGCATTCAAAAGACGTTGCAGGATATCGCTCACGGCGGCCCAATAGAACACAACCTGATGTTCGCCGGTCACGCTGCTTACCGCTTCAAGAGCGACCCGTTCTATTCGAATGGCTTCATCCCGACCGTGAAGCAGCTGGTCGACCGGATCCTGACCGGCGCGTGATGGCTGTTCGAAGCGCAGTCGCTGCACTGCTGATTGTTGCGATTGCGTCGCCGGCCGCGGCCCAGGACAAGCAGCCGCCTTATTGGGCCTCTATCGCCTCCGGCCAAGCCATGACCCATACCGGCCCGGGCCGTACCTATCCCAATGTCTGGCTGTATCAGCGGCGCGACCTGCCGGTGCGAGTGCTCAAAAAGTACGAAACCTGGCGGCTGATCCAAGACCCGGATGGTGCTGAGGGATGGGTGCTGGTTACGATGCTGTCCGATCGCCGCACCGCCATCGTCAAATCCGGCGAGCCGAGTCCGGTCTATGTCGCGCCGGACCGAAGCAGCCATGTCCGCTACCAGCTTCAACCCGGCGTGGTCGGCCGCATCGATCACTGCCGTGAAGGCTGGTGCCGGATCGCTGTAGGCGACAACAAAGGCTACATCCTGACCTCAGATCTTTGGGGCGTGGCCCCTGACGAGGTGGTCGACTAGCCTCCGTAGAAGATGTTTCGATTGGGCCGTCAGCCGCGACGGATATCGAGTTGTGGTTGAGGAAGCTCTGCCGCCGGCGGAATCTGGGCCCGAATTACCTTGGCCAGATCGGCGCCCGACGGGCATTTGGCGCTGAGAGCCCAGTTCCGGTACGCGCCTGGCGGGATTTTCGGCATGTTCTCCAGATAAGCGACAATCGACCACATCTGCTTGTCCGACATACTCATCTTCCACGAGGGCATGGCCGTCATTTTCACGCCCTTGCTGATGATCCAGTAGAGCTCTTGCGGGCTCCAGTGAGAGTGAGCATCGATCAGATAAGGTGGAGTCGGGTTTAGACCATTGGCCCAGGGGTCGCGCGCGATCGCCGGGCCTCCGTGGCACATCTGACAGTGTTGCTGATATTCGCATAATCCCCCCGCCACGACGGCCGCTGGCACAGTCGCAGGGACTGAGATGTGCGCGGCGCGCCGGCCAACGCCGTGGATCATTACCCGGTGCACAAACCAGCGCACGATCGGCATGTGCGCATCGGCTGCCGAAATGTCGAACCAGCCGAATTCAAGCACTAGCACCGCAATGATCATTCCGCCGAAAATGACACTTGCAGCTCCAGCGGCAGCTGCAAGGATGAGCCGGCGAACGTTCATTCCCCTTTTTCCATCAGCGAAGCGTCGAGAGATATTGCGCGACCTCATTCGCCTGGTCGGGCGTCAGGTTGGTGTCGGGCATCGCATTGTTCGGAAGCATCGACTGCGAATGCGTGATCCAGCGCACCATGTTCGGCCGGTTGTTGGTGAAATAGCCGGCGATCACCTGGCGACTTCCGATGCCGGTCAGCGGCGGACCCACATTGCCGTTCGCTCCCGGCACTCCCGGAACGACGTGGCAGCTCGCGCAACTGGTCGCGATGATGCTCTTGGCATCCGTCTCCCGGTTGGGACCGGTGCACGCAGCAAGAGCGGCGGGCAAAAGCAGGATCATATTGCGCATGGAGGGACCACTATCAACGAGAAGGCATTGAGAAGGATCGCGCCGCTGAAGCCGACGCCAAGAAGGATTCCGCAGAAGGCAAGAAACCGGATTCGGCCCAAGCCAGCACCTTCAAAATGGTCGCCGGAGGAAGCGCCTCCGGCCGACGACAGCTTGTAGATGCGCCAAGCGAGTAGCGTTGCCGCAACTGCGAGGCCGAGCAGCACAAGATACGCCGCAATGGCTAGGATGAAGGCCCATTGCGCGTGTTGCGGAAAGGAGAGGTTACGATCCGGGCCTGGGAAGCAGGGCGTGGCCACCAACGGATAGATCACGTTGATCTGCATGAGCCATGCTAGCGGTGCCCCGCAAACTGCATAGCCAAGCAGCGGGCCCCTGATGAGAGGACGGTTATGCTTATCGGAGATGGGGGGCCCGTTCACGTGGCGAATCCCAGGTACGGGGTGATGTAATAGGTCGTGAAGACGGCCAGCCAAATGGCATCGACGAAGTGCCAGTAATAGGAGCCGTTGGTGAAAACGATGCGACGTGTCGGAGTGAAATAGCCGAGCCCCGTCCAGACAAAGAGCATTGCCAGCACGGCTAGCCCAACCACCACGTGCGCCATGTGAAATCCCGTGGTGATGTAATAGAGTGATGCGTAGCTCGACTTGGCGAGGCCATAGGCCTTCGCTTTCCACTCGAACATTTGCACAGCGACGAAGATCGTCCCGAGCACAAACGCGATTCCGCAGCCGATCAGAGCCTTCGCGCGCTCCTCGTGGCGCGTTGCTCGCTCCGCGAACCAGATTGCGACGCTTGAAAGCAGCAGTATCAAGGTATTGGGCAGCGCGAGCTTCAGCGCCGGGTGGGCTTCGAGCACCCACGGAGTCGGTGCCGATGCGCCGGTGTAGTAATAACTGAACAGCAGGTAACCGAAGAGCGCCGCCTCGCTCGCGATCAGAGCGAACATTCCTCCGCGGCCGATGCCGTGGTCACGCACGGGGCCGACTGGGAGGGGTGTGGGCGTGGCGGTCGCAAGCTCAGCCATGAGCGGGCCCCCGTTCGAGCAAACTGATTCTGGGCCAGAACCAAGCGACGAGATCGGCTGCGCAGATCAGGCCCCCAATTGCAGTAATCGGCCAGTTGCGCACTAGCAGGCCGCTGAACAGCACCAGCATCCCGGCGGCGAGCACAAACGGGATAATCGTATCGTCCGGCATGTGCAGAATACGCTGCGGCTCCGCGTCCAGCGCCGATGTCGCCAGCGCTTCCTTGCCGTGATCGAGGATGAAGCCTTCCTCCAGGTTCGACCGCTCCCGCGTTTCACCCAATTGATCTTCCCAAAGCATGTGGCGGGAGGCCACAGTCGGGATCACCGCGAAGTTGTAGGGCGGTGGTGGCGAGCTGGTGGACCATTCGAGCGTGTACGCGTCCCATGGATTGTCACCGGCGGGCGCACCTCGAGTGCGGCTCCTAAGGACATTAATGAAGAAGAGCAGGAAGCCGATCGCCAGCACGAACGAGCCGACAGTGCTCACCATGTTGATCGGTCCAAGACCCATTTCGACGGGGTAGGTGTAAACCCGGCGCGGCATCCCCCAAAGGCCCGTCAGATGCATCGGCAGGAAGGCGACGTTGAAACCGGTGAACGTCGTCCAGAAGCTCCAGCGGCCGAGCCGCTCGTCCATCATCCGGCCAGTGAACTTCGGGAACCAGAAATGGGTTGCGCCCATCACCGGGAAAACGTTGATCCCGAGCAGCACATAATGGAGGTGAGCGACGACGAAATAGGTGTCCGTCAACTCCCAGTCCACGGGCACGCTCGCGGTCATGAACCCTGAAACGCCTCCGATCACGAACAGGACGATCGTCGAAGCAAAAAACAGGAAGGCGGCGGTAATCACGGGCCGCCCCAGCCAGATCGTCGCGATCCAGGAGAACACCGAGATCGCACTCGGCACTGCGATGAGGATTGAGGCGGCTGAGAAGAACGCCAGGCTGAGGCCGGGCAATCCGGTTGCGAACATGTGATGGACCCACACACCGAAGCCGAGCAGCATCGTCGCGACGGTGGCGAGCGCTACCGGCGCGTAACCAACGAGCGGGCGGCGGCAGAACACCGGCAGGCCGTCCGAGACCATCCCCATCGCCGGGAGCACGATCGCGTAGACCCACGGGTGGCCGAACATCCAGAATAGATGCTGCCATAGCAGCGGCTGTCCGCCGCCAGAGACCTGAAAAAACTGCGTATGGAATTGCCGATCTAGCCAAAGGAGGAAAAATGCGAGGCTCACCGCCGGAACGATCAGCAGGTTCGCGAAGCTCGCTGTGGCGGTTCCCCAAATGATGATCGGAAGCCGGTTGATCGACATTCCCGGCGCGCGCATCCGCAGCAACGTGACGATGAAATTCGCAGCGCCGACGCTCGTGGAGATGCCGAGAAAGATCATCCCCAGCGAATAGAAATCGATATTCAGCCCGGGATCGTACCGAAATTGTGCGTACGGCACGTAGTTGAACCAGCCGTCGTTCGGCCCTGCGCCCACGAACACCCCGGCATACATGAAGATGCCAGCGGCAAGGTAGATCCAGTAGCTGAGCGCGTTCAGCCGCGGGAAGGCCATATCCCGGCTCCCGAACAGCAGCGGCCAGAGGTAGTTGGAGAAGCCCGACAGGATCGGTGAGGCGTAGAGGAAAATCATCGTTACGCCGTGCGTCGAGAAGAGCATATTGTATTGTTGCGGGGTCAGAAGCGTCTGCTCGGGCCCCGCAAGCTGGACCCGCATGATCAGGGCCTCGATCCCACCGATGACGAGCATGACGAAGGCGGTGACGATGTAGCGGATGCCGATCTCCTTGTGATCGACCGTCGCAAGCCAGCCGTAGAGGCCGGGCTTCGTCTCCCAAATGCGCTGGAGCCGTTCGCGAAGTTCGTTAGATGAGGGGCCTATCGTCGGCGTTCGACGAATGCTCTGCTCGCGGTTCGAGCCGCCTGGCGCGACAGCGGCTGTGGCGGAAGGAGGGCTCATCGCAGAGTCTCCAGGTATGCGCGCAACAGGGTCAGGTCCGGCCCGGAGATATGCTGGTTTGGCATCAGTGCACCGGGTTTGACAATCTGCGCATTTTCTACCCATCCGCTGAGTGCAGCCGGATTGTTTTGCAGCATTCCAGCCGCAATGGTTTCGCGCGACATCAAGTGCGTCAGATCGGGCCCGAATGTACCTCGTGCGGGCGTTCCGCGTACCGAGTGGCAGCGGCCGCAATGCTGCGTGAAATAGGAGAGGCCGGCGCTTGCCTGGACCGTGGCCGGCGGGAAAGCCGGCTGCATCTGCTGCCTTTCCCATTGCGCGAACTGCAGCGGCGGGTCGGCAACCACGTAGAATGCCATATGCGCGTGCTGAGCACCGCAGAACTCGCCACATTGGCCGCGGTAACGGCCGGGTGCGTCAGCCTGGATCCACATCGCATTCACTTGGCCAGGGATGACGTCCGTTTTTCCTGCCAGTTTGGGAACCCAGAAGCTGTGGATCACGTCCGCGGAACGGAGGTGCAACAGCACCGGGCGGCCGACCGGAATGTGGATTTCGTTGGCCACGCCGAACCGCTCGCCCGTTGCGCCATCGCTATATTGAGCATCCCACCACCAGCGCTTGGCGACGATATCGACAGTCAAAGGGGCGCCGGGAACCGAGCCGGTCTTGGCAAGTACCGCGACAGTCCAAAGGGCCGTTGCCAATAGCGGCACAATCGAGATGGCGAGCCCGGTCCAGATCCACTTCACTCCATCCCTGTGCTCCAGAGCGATGGTTCGAAGGCTCCGCGGTCCAACCGGCTCGCGCTTGGTCATAATCGCCCAGATCACCAAACCGACGATTACGACGGTAACGACAATCGACACGATCAGCATGAACCGCATGAGCGGCACCACCGAAGCGGTCTGAGCCCCGGAGCCGCTGAGGTAGCCGAGCGGATGCATTATCGCATTGCCGGCTGTTCGAGCCACTTGTGCATCAGCAGGAAGGATCGGCTGGCGGCGGCGAGGAAGATCACCCCGCTTGGAACCCACATGATGACTCCGCCGAGCTGCTGATCTTGCAGCTGCGAAAGCCCCCACGCTCGCGTCGTCGTGGCGTACCACACGAACCACGGATGCGCCGAGAAAGTGAGGACCGCACCGAGGAGTCCCATCTGCACGCATGCGAATAAGCCGGCACTGATCACCGTCAGCGTCTCGTCAGTCCGGTGATTCAGCAGATCGCGCCACAACCAGATTGCGCTGCCGAACAAGGTCAGGTGCATCGACCAATAGATTGGCGTGGAGCGGAACGTCGCTTCGTACGGGACCGGCATGTGCCAAGCCCAAATTGCGGCGGTGAAGGCTGCGGCGCTCCACCAGATGGAGTGCTCCCATCGGCCACGGGGCAAGAATCGGCCGATGAGCGGAGCAGCGACCAGCATCAGCACCATGTGCTGCGTGATTCGGGCGGAAAAGAGCGCGACGGACAAAGGACAAATGGGAGAAACGAAGGCCAGAGCAGCAATTGCCCATCCGGCCGCAGCGACGGCGCGTTCGCCGTTCGCGAGCGTTCGAATCTGCCCCCAGGTGACCGCGGCAAGGGAGGCGATCAGCCAGGGATCAAGATTCCAGCGAAACCAAAGCTGCCCCGGCACCGGAGCCACACCGCAATAGGGAAGCATCAACCTCCAGCGCTAACGGCGTTTGAGCCGTATCGTGGAGAACGAGAGCTGCGGGTTTGGGGTCCATGGATTGAGGTGAATCAACTCTCGCGGCGACGTTTCCGATTGTGCAGTCCAGCATCGCCGGTAATGTCTGGCAAATGCGTATCTTTGTGAAGCTCCGGCGCGCGTGCCGTCATCTGTTCTCAATCACGCTCTGGAGTCTTTCGTTGGCGGGCGCCCAAGTGAGCGCCCAGCCTGCGGCCCAGCCCTGGCTCGACCGGTCATTGAGTGCCGACGAGCGCGCGCTCTCTCTCGTGCAGGCGATGACGACGGATGAGAAGCTCAGGCTCGTTTTCGGCTTCGCTTCGCCGGGTGACGACCTGGCGAAAGTTCCGGACAGCCTCGTTTCCCCAGAAACGAAGGCATACGTTCGCGCGCATGCGATTAAGGGCGCTGCGGGCTTTGTGCCGGGCGTACCCCGGCTGGGCATTCCCGATCAGTTCCAGACGGACGCATCGATGGGTGTCCGCGATTCCGAATTCCCCAGCACCGCCCTTCCTTCATCTCTCGCGACGGCAGCCAGTTTCGATCCTGAAGTGACCCGCGCCGGCGGGACGATGATCGGGACTGAGGCACGGGCACTTGGCTTCAACGAGTTCCTCGCCGGCGGTGTCAATCTCGCTCGTGAGCCGCGGAACGGACGGAACTTCGAATATGCCGGAGAGGATCCGCTACTCGCCGGAACCATGGCGGGCGGGCTCATTCGTGGAATCCAGTCCACTGGCATGATCTCGACGATGAAGCATTTCGCCGTCAATGATCAGGAGAGCCAGCGCACCACCATCGACGCGACCATTTCACCCGAGGCGATGCGGCAGTCGGACCTGCTCGCGTTCGAGTTCGCCTACGAGCAGGGGCGGCCGGCATCAGTGATGTGCTCGTACAATCTCGTCAACGGCCGCTGGGCCTGCGAGAACGATTACCTGCTGAACAAGGTGCTCAAGCAGGATTGGGGCTTCAAAGGCTTTGTCATGTCCGACTGGGGCGCGGTTCACTCAACTGCCGACGCGGCGAACAACGGCCTTGACCAGTTCACCGGTTTTCCCTGCTGCAATAGCAATCCCGCCCAGTTCGCTCCGCCGCTGCTGAAAGCAGCCTTGCGCAGCGGCGAAATCCCCGCTTCCCGTCTCGATGAAATGGCGCAGCGGATCGTCTGGTCGATGATCGCCACTGGAGTGTACGACAATCCCGCGAAGGCCGCTCCAGTCGATTTCCGCGCAGACGGCGATGTCGCTCAAAGAGCGGCCGAGGAATCGCTCGTCTTGCTGAAGAACGATCGCAAGCTGCTGCCGCTGAAAGGCGTTCGGTCGGTAGCAGTAATCGGCGGCCACGCAGACGCAGGAGTTTTGTCGGGCGGCGGTTCGTCGGCGGTCACGCCGGTTGGCGGTAACGCCGTGCCGGACGCAAAGCCGCTCACCTGGCCCGGACCGGTGATCTACATGCCTTCCTCGCCGGTAGCAGCATTGAAGGCCGAGCTTCCGTCGGCCCGAATAACGTATTCCAGCGGAGACGACAGGATCGCTGCCGCCCGCGCCGCGCGTTCCGCCGAAGTCGCAATTGTTTTCGTGACTCAGTGGCTCGGCGAGGGGTTTGACGGAAACCTGGAATTGGACGGTTCGCAAAATGCGCTGGTGGACGCGGTGCTCAAAGCCAATCCGCGCACCGTCGTGGTGGTCGAAAGCGGGGGCGCAGTCTTGATGCCGTGGGCCGAGCGCGCGCCGGCAATACTCGAAGCCTTTTATCCGGGCATCCGCGGCGGACCGGCGATCGCGCGAATCCTGACTGGCAAGGTCAACCCCTCGGGCCACCTGCCGGTCACTTTTCCCGCTTCCAAGGCCCAACTGGCTCACCCCGTAATACCCGGCTTCCACAAACCCGACGGGATTCCGGTCCACATCGAATATACCGAGGGCGCGGCGGTTGGTTACAAATGGTTCGACGTAAACGGCCTCAAGCCGCTCTTCGCCTTCGGCCATGGCCTCAGTTACACAAGCTTCCGCGTCTCCGAATTGCAGCCAGATGTGGAGAACGGGTCAGTCAAGGTTCGCTTCAGCATCACTAACACCGGCCGCATACCCGGAGAGGCGGTCGGTCAGGTCTATCTCGCGCCCGTTGACTGGCAGGGCGCCGGATGGGAAGCGCCGAAACGGCTCGGCGCGTTCGCGAAAGCGGCACTGAACCCGGGTGAGAGCAAGAGCATCGAGGTAACCGTCGATCCGCGGCTGCTCGCGACCTACGAGGCGGCGGGCGACAAATGGAGCGTCGCTCCCGGTGCCTATCGCGTGATGCTCGGGCAGGCCTCGGACGATTTGCCGCTGGTCGCGACGCTCACTTTGCCCGCCACGATCTGGAGCGCTGGGGCTCACTAATCCAGCGCCGAGACCGACATCTGCCGAGTTCGTCTTCGGTGCGACCGCACCTATTGCACCTCAAGTCTGCTGAATACGGAGTGGGCCTCAGCTTCTTGTGCGAGCTTGCCATCCGGGGCGAAGATCGGGCCAGCCAGCCGCGGAGATTCCGGTAGCGGCCGAAGCTTATCCGCTGCGGAGCTATCTTCGACCCGATACTGGGCGTGCATCACGCAAAGCAGGCCGCCCTCCGTCAGCCGCTCAGCCAGCCCCACCACTGCTGTGTCGAACTTGGAGAAGGGGTAAAAGCGAGAAATATCTTGTTGGCCAGCCTGGACAACCCGGTGCGGCTCACGCTGGAGCACGGCTAGGGCAAAAATGACATCGAAGGCGCCATCGATCGAATCTGGATCGACCACGCTCGTCCGAACATCGCGCAGCGTACGGCGGACGGCCAAGCGTCTTGACCGTCCATTGATCTCGGCCCCGACAATCTCCGCCATCGGAAAGCGGAGACGCAAGGAAATCAGCTCTTCACCGCTCGAGCAGCCGAAGGAAAGGATTCGCCTTGCCGCGGGGGCAAGCTCAGCCACCAGGTCGAAGAGTTCCGGGTAGCGCTCCTCGCAGGTGAAGGGGGTTGTCTGATGGACTGCCCCGCCGTTTGCAATCCCCGTCCACAGGACCGACAGCCCTTCCGCAGATCCTAAAAGGCGTGCCAGCTCAATTAGTCGCACCCATCGCGCACCGCGTTTGCGGCCCGCTCTCACTTTGGTCCGAAGCTGAACCATCAGGCTCATGGATCGATGCTGATTGACGGCTTTTAATGAGGCAAGCGGAGATTGAACAAAGCGGATCATTTTTGTGTCGGCGATGCTGGAGAGAGTCATTATTGATGGGCGATACAGTCGTGACGGCCAGGAGAAATACGTGTCTATTCCGATCTATCGCCGTGAGATCGAACTCCTTGAAGCCGAGCTTGGCGATGAGCTTGTCGGGCTGAATCCCGACGTCGGTCTGTGCTTTGGTTTTAACGATGTAGCAGCAGCAGTGTGGCGTCGACTCAAGGAACCGGCCACTCTTGAGCAGCTGTGTGACACTCTCAGGACTGAATATGAGGTATCCGCAGAGCAATGCGCCGCGGAAGTGGCAGAGCTGCTCGAGGATCTCCTCGCCAAAGGGCTTGTTTCGGTCAAGAACTAACAAAATCGGTCCTTTTAGCGCTTGGCCGGGGACCCCGCCGAAGATAGAAGCATTCCTGACCCGAGTTAGAGGAACCGAATCTCCTATGGCGAAGAAAGAATGGCGGAAGCCTGAAGTCAGGACCATCAAAGCTGGGGCGGCCGAAAGCTTGGGTTCCAACCACAGCGACGGTAGCCCTGGTTTGCATTCGTAAGTCTCGTATCGAATCACAGCCGCGCGAGGCATCGAAGCACAACGGCCCCGGCTGTGATTGACAGAGAACTAGCGTGACCGCGATCGCTGGTTTCTGGACTTTCGAAGCCGGTCCTGCGGAC
>Ga0207667_10004902_pt1 | contig 16345 bp, 14 predicted proteins | sample KBSCornC52_FD_184301 | JGI IMG/M metagenome (GOLD analysis project Ga0207667, IMG submission 184301) | Corn rhizosphere microbial communities from Kellogg Biological Station, Michigan, USA - KBS Corn C5-2 (SPAdes) (version 2) | ecosystem: Host-associated > Plants > Roots > Rhizosphere > Soil ... | reverse complement strand
ACGACATCTTCCGCGACTACACCAAGCTGATCGACGAGCAGGCCGAGCGGCTGCAGACCCTGCGGGGGCTGTTCGGGATCAAGACCCACTCCCGCTCACCGATCCCGATCGACGAGGTCGAGTCGATCGAGTCGATCATCACGCGTTTCAACACGGGCGCGATGAGCTACGGCTCGATCAGCCAGGAGGCGCACGAGACCATCGCCATCGCGATGAACAGGATCGGCGGCCGCAGCAACACCGGCGAGGGCGGCGAAGACGTGGAGCGCCTGGTCGACCCGGCCCGCAGGTCCCGGATCAAGCAGGTGGCGAGCGGCCGGTTCGGCGTGACCAGCATGTACCTCACCCACGCGACCGACATCCAGATCAAGATGGCGCAGGGCGCGAAGCCGGGCGAGGGCGGCCAGTTGGCTGCAGCCAAGGTGTATCCGTGGATCGCGCGCACCCGGCACAGCACGGCGGGCGTCGGGCTGATCTCGCCGCCGCCGCACCACGACATCTATTCGATCGAAGACCTCAAGCAGCTGATCTTCGACCTCAAGCGCGCCAATCCCGAAGCGCGGGTGCACGTCAAGCTCGTGTCGCAGTCGGGCATCGGCGCGGTCGCCGCTGGCGTCACCAAGGCGCTGGCGGACGTGGTGCTCGTTTCGGGTCACGACGGCGGCACCGGCGCGTCGCCGCTCAACTCGCTCAAGCACGCGGGCACCCCGTGGGAGATCGGCCTGGCCGAGACCCAACAGACCCTGATGCTCAACGGGATGCGCGACCGCGTGGTCGTGCAGGTCGACGGCCAGATGAAGACCGGGCGCGACGTGATCATCGCCGCGCTGCTCGGGGCCGAGGAGTACGGCTTCGCGACGGCACCGCTCGTGGTGAGCGGCTGCATCATGATGCGGGTCTGCCACCTCGACACCTGCCCGGTCGGCGTGGCCACGCAGAACCCCGAGCTGCGGGCGCGCTTCAGCGGCAAGCCGGAGTTCGTCGAGACGTTCTTCGAGTTCCTGGCCCAGGAGGTGCGCGAGTACCTCGCCGAACTCGGATTCCGCTCGCTCGACGAGGCGATCGGCCACTCAGAGCTGCTCGACGTCGACCGCGCCATCGATCACTGGAAGGCGGACGGGCTCGACCTGAGCCCGATCCTGGTCGGGCCGCGGTTCGCGGCCGACGAGCCGCGCCGCAACCGTCGCGGGCAGCAGCACGACCTCGACAAGCACTTCGACGTCGAGCTCATCCGCCTCTCGCAGGCGGCCCTCGAGCACGGCGAGCAGGTGCGGATCGAGCTTCCGGTGCGCAACACGGAGCGCGCCGTGGGCACCATGCTCGGCCATGAGGTCACGAAGAAGTACGGAGAGCACGGGCTGCCGACCGGCACCATCGAGGTGTCGATGACCGGGTCGGCCGGGCAATCTCTCGGTGCGTTCCTGCCCAACGGGATCACCCTCCGGCTCGAGGGCGACAGCAACGACTACGTCGGCAAGGGCCTCTCGGGCGGCAGGATCGTCGTCCGTCCTCCCCGCGGAGCCGTCTTCCCCGCCGAGCGCAATGTGATCGCCGGCAACGTGATCGGCTACGGCGCCACGCAGGGCAGCATGTTCATCCGCGGCGTGGTGGGCGAGCGGTTCCTCGTGCGCAACTCGGGTGCCAGCGCGGTGGTCGAGGGCGTCGGCGACCACGCGCTCGAGTACATGACCGGCGGCCTCGCGGTCGTCCTCGGCACGACCGGGCGCAACCTCGGAGCCGGCATGTCCGGCGGCACCGCATACGTCTACGACCTCAAGCCCGAACGCGTGAACCGCGACGCCCTGGCAACGGGCGAACTGTCGCTTCTTCCCCTCGAGAGCGCAGACATCGAGATCCTCACCGACCTGCTGACCCAGCACGTCGCCGAGACGGATTCGCCGCTCGCAGCCAGGATGCTGGCGAACCCCGAGACCTTCTCGACGTTCGTCAAGGTGCTGCCGCGCGACTACGCCGCGGTGCAGAGGACGCGGCAGACCGCGGTCGACGAAGGGCTCGACCCCGACGGCGACATCGTGTGGACGCGGATCATGGAGGTGACAGGTGGCTGACCCGAAAGGCTTCCTGAAGACGCGGGAGCGCGAGCTGCCGAAGCGCCGTCCGGTGCCGGTGCGCATCATGGACTGGAAAGAGGTCTACGAGTCGCAGGATCCCGAGCAGCTGCGCCGCCAGGCCGGCCGCTGCATGGATTGCGGCGTCCCGTTCTGCCACCACGGCTGCCCGCTGGGCAACCTGATTCCGGAATGGAACGATCTCACCTGGCGCAATGAGGGCCGCGCGGCCATCGAGCGCCTGCACGCCACCAACAATTTTCCGGAGTTCACCGGGCGGCTCTGCCCGGCTCCGTGCGAGTCGAGCTGCGTGCTGGGCATCAACCAGCCGGCCGTGACGATCAAGCAGGTCGAGGTCTCGATCATCGACCAGGCCTTCCAGAACGGCTGGGTGACGCCGCATCCGCCTGAGCGGCTGACCGGCAAGACGGTCGCCGTCGTGGGGTCCGGTCCCGCGGGCCTGGCGGCCGCCCAGCAGCTGACCCGGGCCGGCCACACGGTCGCGGTCTTCGAGCGCGACGACCGGATCGGCGGCCTGCTGCGCTACGGCATCCCGGATTTCAAGATGGAGAAGAAGCAGCTCGAGTGGCGTCTTGCCCAGATGCAGGCCGAGGGCACCCGCTTCCGGGCCGGTGTCGAGATCGGCGTCGACATCTCGTGGGACGACCTGAAGTCGCGCTACGACGCCGTCGTGGTCGCCACCGGGGCCATGGTCCCGCGCGACCTGCCGATCCCGGGCCGCGACCTGCTGGGCGTTCAGTTCGCGATGGACTACCTGGTGCAGCAGAACAAGGTGGGCGCGGGCGACACCGTGCTCAACCAGCTGACAGCAGAGGGCAAGCACGTGATCGTGCTCGGCGGCGGAGACACCGGGGCCGACTGCATCGGCACCGCCCACCGCCAGGGCGCCCTCAGCGTCACGAATCTCGCCATCGGCGTTCAGCCTCCCAGCGAGCGGCCGGTTCACCAGCCCTGGCCGATGTCGCCGAACCTGTTCGAGGTCTCGAGTGCGCACGAGGAGGGCGGCGAACGGGTCTACCTCGCGTCGACCGTCGAGTTCCTCTCGAACGAGGCGGGCGAGGTGCGCGCGTTGCGCGTGGCCGAGACCGAGTACGTCGATGGGCGGCGCGTTCCGAAGTCGGGCACCGAGCGCGAGATCCCTGCCGACCTCGTCCTGCTCGCCCTGGGCTTCACCGGCGCCGAGCAGGAGTTGCTCGACGCGCAACTGCATCTGCCGTTCGATGACCGCGGCAACGTGGTACGCGATCAGGACTACCAGACCTCGGAGGCCGGCGTGTTCGTCGCCGGCGATGCGGGCCGCGGGCAGTCCCTGATCGTCTGGGCGATTGCAGAGGGACGTGCCGCGGCATCCGCCGTCGATCGATACTTGGAAGGGGAGACGCAACTGCCGTTCCCCATCCGTCCCACCGATCGCGCCATCGCGGTCTAACCTCCAAGAGACTCACAGACGGCGCGCACTGCCACGTGCGCGCCCGCAGCATCACACCCGAGCATCACCCACCACCGAAGGAAGTCATGAGACGAGCCAAGATCGTCGCAACACTGGGCCCCGCCACGTCGAGCTACGAGAACATCCGCGGGATCATCGAGGCCGGGGTGAACGTCGCCAGAATGAATCTGAGCCACGGCAGCTACGACGTGCATGACGAGGTCTACACCAACGTGCGCAAGGCCGCGGCCGATACCGGGATCCCGGTGGCCGTGCTCGTCGACCTGCAGGGCCCCAAGATCCGGCTCGGCAAGTTCGAGGCCGGTCCGTACGAGCTCGCCGTCGGTGACATCTTCACCATCACGACCGAAGAGGTCGTCGGCACCAAAGAGCTGTCGGGCACGACCTTCAAGGGACTGCCGCAAGACGTGAAGCCCGGCGACTTCCTGTTGATCGACGACGGCAAGGTCAAGGTCGAGGTGATCGACACCGATGGCACCCGCGTCCGCACCAAGGTGATCGTCGCCGGCCCGGTCTCGAACAACAAGGGCATCAACCTCCCCGGTGTCGCGGTCAACGTCCCAGCGCTCTCGGAGAAGGACGAGGCCGACCTGCGCTGGGGCCTCAAGCTCGGTGCCGACTACATCGCGCTGTCGTTTGTGCGCGACGCCACGGACATCACCCGAGTGCACGAGATCATGGCCGAAGAGGGCCGCAAGATCCCGGTGATCGCCAAGATCGAGAAGCCGCAGGCCGTGGATCACCTCGAAGAGATCATCGACGCCTTCGATGGGATCATGGTCGCCCGAGGCGACCTGGGAGTCGAGCTGCCGCTCGAGGCGGTGCCGATCGTTCAGAAGCGCGCCGTCGAGCTGGCGCGCCGCATGGCGAAGCCGGTGATCGTCGCGACGCAGATGCTCGAGTCGATGATCTCGAGCCCGGTTCCGACGCGCGCCGAGACCTCGGACGTCGCGAACGCCGTGCTCGACGGTGCGGATGCCGTGATGCTCTCGGGTGAGACGAGCGTCGGGGAGTATCCGGTCATCACCGTGTCGACGATGGCGCGCATCGTCAGCTCGACCGAAGACCACGGGCTGGAGCGCATTCCTCCGCTCGGAACCAAGCCGCGCACCCAGGGCGGCGCGATCACCCTGGCGGCCGCCGAGGTGGCCGACTTCGTCGATGCCAAGTACGTGTGCGTCTTCACCGAGTCCGGCGACTCGGCCCGCCGCATGTCGCGGCTCCGGTTCCGGATTCCGATGAAGGCGTTCACCCCCGACGAGGCGATCCGTCGGCGCATGGCGCTCACCTGGGGCATCGAGTCGTTCCTGGTCGATCGGGTCACCCACACCGACGCCATGTACCACCAGGTCGACGCCTGCCTGATCGAGGCGGGCCTCGCCGAGGTCGGGGACAAGGTGGTGGTGATCTCGGGATCGCCTCCCGGAATTCCCGGCTCGACCAACGACCTGCGAGTGCACGTCGTCGGTGATGCCGTGAACGCCGCCGCCCCGGTCTGGGAGAGCGGCGACCACGCCGACTGAGCGCGGCGCGGTGATTCAGCCTGCCCGTTCAGCGCGCCTGACCGGGTGAGACGCTCAGACGACCGCCTTGATTCTGTTGTTGCGGGCGTCGTGCGTGAGTTCGGCGTACCCGAGCGCTTCGAGCAGCGGCGGCAGGTACGTGCCGAAACGGCCGCGGTATCCGGTGCGGAGCCCGTACCAGCCGCCGATCGGGTTGCTGTCCCAGCGGCCGAACCACTCGACGCTGCCCTCCGCGGCGTCGTGGCCCTCGTCAGCCGCTCCCAGAGGCACCCAGTCGGCCTTCTCCTGCAGCCAGAAGCGCAGGTCGTCGATCGCGCGGGCGTTGTACAACAGCCGAGTCGAGCCCACCTGGCACACCAGGGTAGGGGGCGTCGACTCGCCATCGCGGTACATCGTGTAGCTCGACGATCCAGGAGGAGTCTTCAACTGCCAGGGATCGTCCTTGGTACCGGAGCCTGTCGTCATGCCGCCCTCCTCGGGGTCGTGTCGGCAAGCGTAGCCGCTTCCCCCGTCCGGGGGAGCCCCGCATGCGGGGTCGCCGTTTCCCCCCGTTCCAGCAAGGATCGAGTTGTGCACATTGCACATCCGCCCCGGAGGGACGCATGACCGACATCATCACGCCGCAGGCCGGGTGGTACCCGGATCCGACGGATTCTCGGGCATACCGCTGGTGGAGCGGCGGAGCGTGGACGGACCATCTGACGGCGGCGCCGTCGGCCGAGTCCGTGTGGTCGAGCGGAGCGGCCGGCCAGCAGGCCGCGATCGGCGCCGACGCCTTCCAGCTCACCGAGCAGACCGCGAGCCCGTTCACATCCAGCTTCGAGCAGTCGTGGGGGGATGCCGTCACCCGGGCTCCCTCGGGCACGAACCGTTCGGGCGTCGTGGTGATCATCATCGGGTTGATCGCCGTCGCCGCCTACCTGGGCTCGATGGCGTTGAACTACACGACCGTCATCCCGCTCGTCCCCGGTCTGATCGGCCTGATCTGCGCCGTGCCGGCCTTCCGCCGGGCGCGCGTCACCGGCGAGGGCCTCGCGGTCTCGCTGCTGGGAGTTCTCCTGTCGGGCGCGGCGACCGTGATGGCCGCCCTGCCCCTCGTCCCCATGCTGCTCGGCGTCCCCAGTGCGGCCGAGGTCAACCAGATCAACCAGGTCGTCTCTCACACGGTGTCGTTCCACTCCACGGTCGAGAAGCAGCTCGTGACCGATGCGCAGAAGGACTTCGGTCAGACCGCGACCAAGGCGTCGTGCCCGGTCGACGTGCTTCCCACCGCCGCGAGCACCTTCAGCTGCACGATGACGCTGGCGGACGGGACCACGGGCGTGGTCAATGTCACCGTGACCAACGAAACGGGTGCCTTCACCGCGATCCGGGCCGCGGGCTGACGTTCAGTGCCGGATGAGGGACTCGAACCCTCACGCCCTTGCGGACAGAGCATTTTGAGTGCCCCGCGTCTGCCATTCCGCCAATCCGGCGCTCGCACCACTGGGGCACGGCACCTGGAACGATACCGTAGGCTCCCACTGTGAGTGACGTGCAGGAGACCCCGCCCGCCCCCCGACGCGTTGTCGTCGCCGAGGATGAGTCGCTGATCCGGCTCGACATCGTCGAGATCCTGCGCGACAACGGATTCGATGTCGTGGGTGAAGCCGGAGACGGCGAGACCGCGGTCGCGCTGGCCACCGAGCTGCGCCCCGACCTGGTGATCATGGATGTCAAGATGCCCCAGCTCGACGGCATCTCGGCCGCCGAGAAGCTCGCCAAGAACCACATCGCCCCGGTCGTGCTGCTGACGGCGTTCAGCCAGAAAGAGCTGGTGGAACGCGCGAGCGAGGCCGGCGCGCTCGCCTACGTCGTGAAGCCCTTCACGCCCAACGACCTGCTGCCCGCCATCGAGATCGCCCTGAGCCGCTACCAGCAGATCGTGACCCTCGAGGCCGAGGTCGCCGACATGGTGGAGCGCTTCGAGACCCGCAAGCTCGTCGACCGGGCCAAGGGCCTGCTCAACGAGAAGATGGGGCTGAGCGAGCCCGAGGCGTTCCGCTGGATCCAGAAGGCCTCGATGGATCGCCGGCTCACCATGCACGACGTCGCGCAGGCGATCATCGATCAGCTGGCCGCCAAGAAGTAGCCGCGCGCCCGCTGTCGGCGCACACGGTGCGCCGAACGCCTGATGCTCACGCCGACATGGGCCGCGGCGACGCCATGCATCGCCTCTAAGCGGCCAAGTCGCGCAGCATGTTCGTCATCCGCACCGTCGAAAGCCGTCGTCCCTCTTCGTCGGTCATCACGATCTCGTGAGTGCACAATGTGCGGCCGAGTACGAGCGCGCGGCAGGTTCCGGTCACCAGCCCCTCGGTGATCGATCGACTGTGGGTGGCGTTGATTTCGATCCCCACCGCAAACCGGCCGGCTCCGCCGTGCAGCGCCGACGAGATCGATCCCAGCGACTCCCCGAGCACGACGTGCGCGCCGCCGTGAAGCAGGCCGACGACCTGGCGATTGCCTTCGACCGGCATGGTCGCGACCGAGTATTCGGGCGACAGTTCGAGGAACTCGATGCCCATCATGCGGGGGAGTTCACCACCCCCGCCTGCCAGCCGCTCGAGGAGTTCTTGCGGCGTGTTCGGGGGAAATATGGTCATCCAACTCTCCGGCGGTGGTGTCGGAACCGGCGGATAGGCTGAGCCCGTGCCGGACTCCGAAAAGCCTACCCTTCTGCTCATCGACGGCCATTCGCTCGCGTTCCGCGCCTTCTACGCGCTGCCGATCGACAGCTTCGTGACCCGCGACGGGCAGCACACCAACGCGATCCACGGGTTCCTGTCGATGCTCATCCTGTTGCTGCAGAAAGAGAAGCCGACCCACCTCGGAGTGGCATTCGACATCTCGCGCTTCTCGTTCCGCAACCGGGAGTACGAGGACTACAAGGGCACCCGCGGCGAGACGCCGCCGGAGTTCAAGGGCCAGGTGCCCCTGCTGCAAGAGGCCCTGAAGGCGATGAACATCGTCACGATCACCAAAGAGGATTTCGAGGCGGACGACATCCTGGCGACCCTGTCGCTGCAGGGCAAAGAGCAGGGCTACCGGGTGCTGGTCGTCTCGGGCGACCGCGACACCATCCAGTTGGTCGACGACGACGTCACGCTGCTGTATCCGAACGCCCGGGGCGTGTCGGAGTTGAAGGTCTACGACACCGACGCCGTGCGTGAGCGCTACGGCATCGAGCCTGCTCAGTATCCCGAGATCGCCGCTCTGGTCGGCGAGACCAGCGACAACCTGCCCGGCGTCGACAAGGTCGGCGAGAAGACCGCCGTGAAGTGGATCCAGCAGTACGGAACGGCCGAAGAGCTGCTGGCCCACGCCGACGACATCGGGGGAGTGGTCGGCAACAACCTCCGCGCTCAGCAAGACCGCGTGGTGCGCAATCGCAAGCTGAACCGGCTGGTCCGCGACGTCGAACTGCCCGTCGCCCCGGGCGACCTGGCGCGCAACCCGATCGACGCCACGTCGGTGCGCGCCGTGTTCGAGCGCTTGCAGTTCCGCACGCTGCTGGACCGGGTGATCAAGTTGGAGGGAACGGCCGACGACCTGGTGGCCGTGGCCGACGACAAGCTGCCGGCGGCGGCCATCCCCGCCGTACGCACCCTGATCGACGAAGAACTGGAGAAGTGGCTGGATGCCGCCTCGGCGAGGCACACGGCTCCGCTCGGCTTGCGCATCGTCACCCTCAACGGCCAGATCGAGGGCTTCGGCATCGCGAGTCCGACCGAGAGCGCGTGGGTGCCATGGGCTCCTGGGCGCCCCGACTACACGGCCCTGGAGGCCTGGCTGGCGTCGGATTCGCCCAAGTACCTGCACGATGCGAAACGCCAACTCAAGTCGCTCGCCGGCACCGGGCTCGAACTCAATGGGATCGCCTTCGACACCGCCATCGGCGCGTGGTTGCTGCGTCCGGGAACGAAGGCCGACAGCCTCGGCGGATTGAATTACTACCTCGGCGAGACGCTGCCAGAACCCGATCCGAGCCAGTTGGTGCCCGAGACGGAGGCTGTGAGTCCGGCGACGGAGGCCTGGTATCTGCTCAGGCTCGCTGACGAGCTCACGCAGCGACTGGATCCGGGGTCGCTCGGGGTGTCTCGCGAGATCGAGGCGCCGCTGATCCCGGTGCTGGCACGCATGGAGATCCAGGGAGTCACCGTCGACCAGCCGGTGCTGGCCGAGCTGAACTCCCGACTCGGCACCCAGGCCGCCGAGATCGCCCAGAAGGCATACGCCGAGATCGGCCGCGAGGTCAATCTGGGCTCTCCGAAGCAGCTTCAAGAGGTGCTCTTCGACCAGCTCGGCATGCCCAAGACCCGGCAGAACAAGACCGGCTTCTCGACGGATGCCGCGAGCCTCATCGATCTGCAGGAGCAGCATCCTCATCCCTTCCTCGAGTTGTTGCTGCAGCACCGCGATGCGACGAAGATCCGGCAGATCGTCGAGACGCTCGAGAAGGGCGTCGGCTCCGACGGCCGCGTGCACACCACATACGAACAGACCGGCTCGGCCACCGGGCGCATCTCGTCGAACGACCCGAACCTGCAGAACATCCCGATCAAGACCGAGGTCGGGCGCGAGGTGCGCTCGGCGTTCCGGCCGGGGGAGGGCTTCGAGACGCTGCTGACCGCCGACTACTCGCAGATCGAGATGCGGATCATGGCGCACCTGTCAGAAGACGCGGGCCTGATCGAGGCCTTCCATTCCGGCGAAGACCTGCACCGTTTCGTCGGCGCGCGCATCTTCAAGGTCGACCCTGCCGACGTGACCCCGACCATGCGCACCAAGGTGAAGGCGATGTCGTACGGGCTCGCCTACGGGCTGTCGGCGTTCGGGCTGTCGAAGCAGTTGCGCATCGAGGTGGCAGAGGCCCGCGAGCTCATGGCCGACTACTTCGCGCGCTTCGGCGCGGTGCGCGACTACCTGCGAGGCGTCGTCGAGCAGGCGCGGGCCGACGGGTACACCACGACGATCTTCGGCCGCCGGCGGCCGTTCTCCGATCTGACCTCGACCAACCGGGTGCTGCGCGAGAATGCCGAGCGCCAGGCGCTGAACTCGCCGATCCAGGGCTCGGCGGCCGACATCATCAAACGCGCCATGCTCGGCATCGACGCCGACATCCGCTCGCGCGGCCTCGGTTCGCGGATGCTGCTGCAGGTGCACGACGAACTCGTGCTCGAGGTGGCGGCGGGCGAGCTCGATGAGCTGACCGGGATCGTGCGCTCGCGCATGGCAGGGGCCGCCGAGTTGAGCGTGCCGCTGGACGTGCAGCTGGGATCCGGCCCGAACTGGGACGCCGCGGCGCACTGAGTTCGTGATGGTCGAGTAGCCGCTTCGCGGCGTATCGAGACCACGGGTTCGGGCGGTTGTGGTTTCGATACGCGCCGAAGGCGCTCCTCAACCACCGAGCTCTTCACCTGTGTTTCTCAGCTAATCGGACATTTCTGGCGCGCCCGCGTTGACGTTCGGACACAAACGGACTTATATAAGCGCAGAACAACATTTGATTCTCGTCTCTGCGCCACGAAGAGGTCCCCCTGTACGCACCGGAGCGTCACCAGCAGATCCTCGACACCGCCCGATCCCAGGGCCGGGTCGAGGTCGCGGGGCTGGCGCGCGATCTCTCGGTCACTCCCGAGACCGTGCGCCGCGACCTGACCGCCCTCGAACGGCGAGGCGCCTTGCGCCGCGTGCATGGCGGTGCCATCCCCGTCGAGCGGCTCGGCTTCGAGCAGGGCGTGGCCGATCGCGAGAGCAAGGCCGCAGACGAGAAGGGGCGGATCGCCCGGGCCGCACTCGATGAGCTGCCGGACGGGGGATCGATCATCCTCGATGCCGGAACGACCACCGTGCGCTTCGCCGAGTTGCTGCCACTCGACCGCGAGCTGACAGTCGTGACCCACTCGATCCCGGTGGCCGCGATCCTGGTCTCGCGCCCGAACATCTCGCTGCACCTGCTTGGCGGCACCGTGCGGCCCCGCACGCTGGCCGCCGTCGGCGAGTGGACAACGGCTCAGGTCAGCGACCTGTTCGTCGATGTCGCGTTCATGGGCACGAACGGCGTCGGCGTCGAGCGCGGACTGACGACGCCCGACGTCGCCGAGGCCCGCGTCAAGAAGGCCTTGATGGAGGCATCGCGCCGCACCGTCGTCCTCGCCGACCACAGCAAGTTCGGTCGCGAGGAGTTCGCGCGGGTCGCTCCGCTCAGCCTGGTCGACACGATCATCACCGACTCCGGCATCGACCAGGAGCTGATGGAAGACCTCGAGGCCGCCGGGCCGCGGGTGGTGGTCGTGTGATCGTCACCCTCACCCTGAATCCCAGCCTGGATCGCACCGTCGAGGTCGACCGGCTGAAGCGCGGCGCCGTGCTGCGCACCTCCGAGCCGGTGCTCGAGCCCGGTGGCAAGGGCGTGAACGTCACGCGCGCGCTCACTGCCAACGGCGTCCCGTCGTTGGCCATCACGACGGTGGCCGGGGCGGAGGGAGCGGAACTGAGCCGCTTGCTCGAGCGCGACGGCATCCTGTGCCGCTTCGTGCCGGTCAGCGGCCGAACGCGCTCGAACACCACGGTGTGCGACGCGGATGGAACCGTGACCAAGCTCAACGAGCCCGGCTCGCCACTGCGCGACGACGACCTCGAGGCGGTCGCCACCGCCATCCGGACCAGCGTGCGCGACGGGGACTGGCTGGTGGTCTCGGGCAGCACCCCGCCGAAGCTCAGCGCGGCGCAGATGAGCGGGTTGCTCGCAGAGGCCAACGACGCGGGAGTGCATCTGGCCGTCGACACCAGCGGCGAGGCGCTCGCCACGGCGGTTGCGGCGCATCCGAAGCTCATCAAGCCGAACGGCGCTGAGTTGGCGGAGCTCGTCGGCAGGCCGTTGGCGTCCATCGCCGAGGTGATCGGCGCTGCCGAAGAGGTGCGCGAGCGCGGGATCGAGTTCGTGCTCGTGAGCCTCGGCGCCCAGGGGGCCGTGCTGGTCGGCCCGCAGGGCGTCATCGTGGGGGAGTCGCAGGTCGATCAGCCGCGCAGCACCGTCGGCGCCGGCGACAGCTTTCTGGCCGGATTCCTCTCCCGGTTCACCCAGGACGAGAACGACCTCGACGCCGCCATGCTCGAAGCCCTCTGCTGGGGCGCTGCCGCCACCCGTCTTCCCGGGAGCGCCGTGCCGCATCCCGGTGACCTCGATCCCACCCACGTCCATCTGGTTTGGCAGCCGGATCTGGATCGGCCCCTCGTGGCCAGCTCGTAGCACCGCCACCCACCCCTCAGTACGAAGGAGTACTCGCACAATGTCCAGTTACACACCTACGGTGACCGGCACCGGACCGCGCGCAGCCGTGCAGCGGTTCGGGGCCTTCCTCGCCGGGATGGTCATGCCGAACCTCGGAGCGTTCATCGCCTTCGGCATCATCACCACGTTGTTCATCCCCACCGGCTGGTTGCACCTGATCCTCGGCAAGCAGCCGATCACCTGGGTCGACCAGATCTCGTCGGTCGTCGGCCCGCTGATCGTGATCCTCATCCCGATCCTGATCGCCTACACGGGCGGCAAGAACATCTACGGACACCGAGGCGGCGTCGTCGGAGCGGTCGCCCTGATCGGCGCCATGATGGCTCCTGTCGCGCTGAAGCTCGCGCCCATCTCGCTCAACGGCGAGGCGACGGCGCCCCCCGCCAACATCTCGGAGATCGGCCCGACCATCCTGGCCGCCTTCGTCCTCGGCCCGACAGCGGCCCTGGTGATGCGCGCGTGGGACGGCTTCATCGCCGGCAAGGTCAAGGGCGGGTTCGAGATGCTGGTCGACAACTTCTCGGCGGGCGTCGTCGGTGCTGTGTTCGCGATCATCGGCCTCTACATCGTCGGCCCGATCACCTTCTGGGTGAGCCAGGGGCTCGGCTGGTTGGCCAACTGGCTCGTCAACGCGCACCTGCTGCCGCTGGTGTCGATCGTCGTCGAGCCGGCGAAGGTCCTGTTCCTCAACAACGCCATCAACCACGGTGTGTTCACCCCGCTCGGAGTGGAGCAGGCCGCGCACGCCGGGCAGTCGATCTTCTTCATGATCGAGTCGAACCCCGGCCCCGGCCTGGGCATCCTGACCGCCATGCTGCTGTTCGGACCGCGCGCGATCCGTCCCACGGTTCCGGCCGCCATGGTCGTGCACTTCCTCGGCGGCATCCACGAGATCTACTTCCCGTACGTGCTCATGAAGCCGATCCTCGTCATCGCGGCGATCGTCGGCGGCGCGAGCGGTGTGCTCTGGGAGACGATCTTCGGACTCGGACTGGACGCTCCTGCCTCCCCGGGCAGCATCATCGCCTGGGCAGCCGTCTCACCACCGAGCCACATCGTTCTGAACCTGATCGGCATCTTCATCGCCGCGGGCGTGACGTTCATCATCGGTGCGCTCCTGCTCGGTTTCGGCCGCAAGGAGTCTGCGATCGACGCCGCCCTGGACCTCGAAGCTGCTCAGGAGAAGTCCGAGCAGAATAAGAAGGCGTCCAAGTCCGGGGCCGCACCGGCCGCGGCCTGACGCACTCACCCCGAAGGAGACAAGACATGGCAACGATCGACGGTTCGAAGATCAAGAAGCTCATCGTGGCGTGCGACGCGGGGATGGGGTCGAGCGTCATGCTCGCCTCCACCCTCAAGAAGCAACTGGCCAAATCGGGCGTGACAGTCGATCATTCGTCGGTCACCGAGATCCCGAAGGATGCCGACGTCGTGGTCACGCAGGCCGGGTTGGCCAGCCGGGCTCGGGGCGTGGTCCCCGACATCCCGGTGGTGCCGTTCAACCTGTTCCTGGGCGACCCGGCGGTCACCAGGGTCGTCAAGGCGATCCTCGACGGCTCCACCATCGAGGTCTGAGGCCATGTCGGAAGAAGCCGAGCAGAGCGTTCCGCTCACCGAACTGCTGACGGAGTCGTCGATCCGGCTGGATGCGCAGGCTTCCAGCCGCGACGACGCCATCCGGCAGGCCGGTGCGGCGCTGGTGGAGGCGGGCGCGGTCGATCCGAGCTACGTCGACGCCATGCTCCAGCGCGAGAACACGGTCTCCACCTATGTCGGCGAGGGGGTCGCGATTCCGCACGGCACCCTCGCCGGCAAGGATTCCGTGAAGCACGACGCGATCGTCGTGCTGCGCTTTCCGGACGGCGTCGATTGGGACGGCAATGAGGTGAGCGTCGCCGTCGGCATCGCCGCGAAGGGCAATGGTCACATCGCGCTGCTGTCCCAGCTCGCGACCGTCCTGCTCGACTCGGACAAGGCGGCCGCTCTTCGCACCGCCACGACGTCGCAGCAGGTCTACGACCTCCTGGCGTCGGACGACGACGAGTAGCTCGCGAGTGAAGGTCGCACGGTACTACGCCCCAGGGGACATCCGGCTCGAGCAACTGCCCGAGCCGGATGTCTCGGCGGGCGAGCTGAAACTGCGGGTGCGGGCTTGCTCCACCTGCGGCACCGATGTGAAGATCTCGCGCTCCGGTCACCCCAACATGACCCCGCCGCAGGTGATGGGGCACGAGATCGCCGGCGAGATCGTGGCCGTCGGCGACGGCGTCGACGGATGGGCCATCGGCGATCGCGTGCAGGTCATCGCGGCGATCCCGGACGGCACCTGCCCCGACTGCCTCGCCGGCCACCAGTCGATCTGCCCGAACCAGCTGTCGATGGGCTACCAGTTCCCGGGCGGGTTCGCCGAGTACATGATCGTGCCGCGCGAGGTGCTGGCGGTCGACGGCGTCACCCGCATCCCCGACGGGCTGAGCTTCGCCGAGGCCTCACTGGCGGAGCCCCTGGCGTGCGTGCTCAACGGCCAGGAGCTGGCACGGGTCGGCCGAGGCGACACGGTCGTCGTGATCGGATCCGGCCCGATCGGCTGCCTGCATGTTCGGCTGGCACGCGCCCGCGGCGCCGCGACGATCATCCTGATCGATCTGAACGCCGAACGCCTGGCGGCCGCGGCTGCGCTCGTGCACCCCGATCTGACCATCGCCACGGACTCCCAGGACCCCGTGGCAGCAGTACTCGACGCGACCGGCGGCCGGGGCGCCGACGTCGTCATCACGGCGGCGGCGTCGGGGGCGGCGCAGGAGCAAGGGCTCAGGATGCTCGCGCGCCGCGGCCGTCTCAGCCTGTTCGGCGGTCTGCCGAAAGACGCCTCGTCCATCACCATCGACGCCAACCTGGTGCACTACCGGGAACTCACCATCGTCGGCGTGAACGGGTCGACTCCCGCGCACAACAAGCAGGCCCTCAACCTGATCGCAACGGGCGCGGTCCCGGTGGCGGACCTCATCACGCACCGCCTGCCGCTGGATCAGGTGCTCGAGGGGATCGAGATCGTCGCCCGCGGAGAAGCCATCAAAGTCACCATCGAGCCGTAGGGTTCGAGGAACACCCAGGAGGTACCACCATGTCCGAGCGCACTGTCGTCGTCGCCTCGAGCGTCGGCCTGCACGCCCGTCCCGCCTCGTTGTTCAGCCAGGCTGCTGCCAAGACCGGGGTTCCGATCACCCTCACCTCGGCAGCGGGCAAGAGCGTCAACGCCGCCAGCATCCTCGGGGTTCTCTCGCTGGGCATCGGCCACGGCGAGCAGGTCACCCTGTCATCGGATGCCGAGGGCTCCGACGCAGCACTCGACGAGCTGGTCGCCGTGCTCGCGACCGACCTCGACAAGGAGTAGCCGAGCTCGCGAGGCGCCCGGCGCCGGCGCACCTGTCGGCGGCGCATCTGTCCACGGTGCAGGGGCCGTGGTTAGGCTGGCGGGATGAGTGACGCCACGCCTTCGTCCCCCCGTCAGCCCAGTCCGATCGATGCGATCGCCGAGAAGTGGGTCACCACGATGGCCGACCTCGACCCGGACATCGCGATCTGGGTCGGCATCCCGGGTCGGGTCGGCGAATACGCGGACTACTCGCCCGCGGGGCACGATGCCCAGCTCGCGGCCGGCAATGCCGTCATCGCCGAACTCGAGGCTGCGACTCCTGTCGACTCCGTCGACCAGGTGACGAAGACCGATCTGCTGGCCGAGTTGAAGCTCAGCGCCGAGTACCACGCGGCCAAGCTGCACGAACGCGACGTGAATGTGATCGCGTCGCCTGCGCAGTCGCTGCGCGATGTCTTCGACCTGATGCCGACCGCGACCGAGTCCGACTGGGCGACCATCGCCCAGAAGCTCGGCAATCTGCCGGGCGCGGTCGACGGGTACATCGAGACCCTGCGCGCGGGCATCGCC
>Ga0207667_10004901_pt1 | contig 16347 bp, 11 predicted proteins | sample KBSCornC52_FD_184301 | JGI IMG/M metagenome (GOLD analysis project Ga0207667, IMG submission 184301) | Corn rhizosphere microbial communities from Kellogg Biological Station, Michigan, USA - KBS Corn C5-2 (SPAdes) (version 2) | ecosystem: Host-associated > Plants > Roots > Rhizosphere > Soil ... | reverse complement strand
GTTCGCGACCCTGATCGTCCTGGCCGCTCCCTTGTCGTCGCAACAGGGAGCCACGACATCTGCTACTCCTAAACCTCAGGACACCGAAGTCTATGAGCCGGTACCTCCCGTCGTGACACCGGGCGCTACCAATGCGGCGCCTCCCTCCGATGCAATTGTCTTGTTTGATGGTAAGAACCTTGACGAGTGGGTGTCGGCCAAGGACAAGTCGCCAGCCAAATGGACCGTCGCCGACGGCATACTGACCGTTAGCAAGGCGCCGGGCTCCGGCAACATTGAAACGAAGCAGACGTTCAAGGACTATCAACTCCATATTGAGTGGAGGATTCCCAAGAACATCACCGGCTCCGGCCAGGCGCGCGGCAACAGCGGCGTATTTCTTGCTTCTACAGGTCCGGGTGATGCTGGATATGAATTGCAGGTCCTGGATTCCTATAACAACAAGACGTACGTGAACGGTCAGGCGGGAAGCATTTACAAGCAGGGCATTCCCCTTGTGAATCCGAACCGCAAGCCTGGGGAGTGGCAGACCTACGACGTAGTATGGACGGCGCCGAGGTTTAACGACGACGGCTCGGTGAAGACTCCAGCCTATGTGACGGTCTTCTTCAACGGAGTGCTGGTGCAGAATCACTTCGAGTTGAAGGGAGAGACACTGTATATCGGCAAGCCGTTCTATAAAAAGTACGACACTGCGCCGATCAAGCTACAGTCTCATGGCGATCACAGCGAGCCGATCAGCTTCAGAAACATCTGGGTTAGGAAGCTCAACTAGGGATCGGGAAGAGATCATCGACTGATTTTTACTTCACCGGCCAAGCTGTCTTGCCTCCGTGGTGGTACGCCAGGTTTCCAATATGGCCTGCCCTCGCGGCTGCAATTCCTGTCTCGACGGGTGCGTTCGGCTCTTTGCGCGTCTTGATGCAATCGAAGAAGTTCATCATGTGCGTCGTCGTCCCGTCCTCGAAGCTCTCTTCCTTCAGTATGGGATTTTGATTGGCCTTCACGTTCTCGTGAAAAATGCTCATTCCCGCACGGTTGATCTTGAGTGTCGCCTCCGTACCCCGAAACTCAAGCCCTCCATCATCGATGGACGAGCTCATCATACCCTCGTACACCACATCGAAACCCGGATAGCGGAAGGCTGCCTGGATCGTATCCGGGCACTCCCATTCTTTGAAGAAGTATTTGTCGCCCAGCATCAGCGCCATTGTGGGCTCGTCCGCTTTCATCGCCCATTGCGCGACGTCGATCCAGTGGGTGAACAAGTCCGTCATCGCACCACCGCCGAAGCTCCAGAACCACCGCCAGCGGTTGTACTTCTCCAGGTTGAACGGCTGGTCTGGCGCTCCTCCGAGCCATTGTTTCCAGTCAAGCTGCGCCGCATCAACCGGCTTCGGCACCCAATTCCGGCCATAGTTCTGCCACCAGTATGTCCGCACCTGCGTTACCTGCCCGAGCGTACCGCCCTGGATAAGGTCTACCGCGTTGCGAAAGTGGGCCCAACTTCTCTGCTGCATTCCGCACTGCAGGATGTGCCTGCTGGATCGCACGCTCTTCTGCAGTGTCTCGCCCTCTTCAAGGGTATGCGTTACCGGTTTCTCTAGGTAGACATCTTTGCCCGCGGCCAGAGCTGCCACGGCGATCCGAACATGCCAATGGTCCGGTGTCGCGATGATCACCGCATCGATGCTCTTGTCGTTCAGCACCTGGTTGTAGTCCATGCACGTCGTTGCCGTTGTTGCGCTTGGTCGCGTCTTCACCTCGTCGCGGCGTGGCGTATACACATCGCTCACCGAGACGATCTCGAACGGCACGCCCGTACTCTCGGCTGCGTTGAGCAGATCTCTCATCCGCCCTCCAGCGCCGATGACACCGATACGAAGTCTGTCGTTTGCCCCGAAAGCCTTTGTGGAGGCGAGTGCGGTAAGTCCCCCAGCGATGAGGAAACTGCGACGATTGGGCGTATAAGTCATGGCACTCTCCTTAGGGGTCTTGCAATCCCAAGAATAGTAACAAAAGGCTGCTCAGAGGTTGATTTCTGAACGACATAACATCTGTTTTTCGAAAGCGAATTGCGACGTCCAGCCGCACCTTACTTTCCATACGAATTAGATGGAAAACGATCTGGCGTTATGATTCAGCCATGAGCAAAAAGCTTTGCTGGGGGGTCCTCAGCACCTCCAATATTGGTCTCAAGAAGGTCCTCCCGGCCATGCAGCTAGGGCAGTACACAGAAGTTACTGCCATTGCATCCCGCAATCTAACCAAGGCTCAGGAAGCGGCGACCTCTCTCGGCATTTCCAAGGCTTATGGCTCGTATGAAGAACTTCTTGCGGATACGAATATCGATGCCATCTATAACCCTCTTCCTAACCAGCTTCATGTGCCCTGGACCATCAAAGCTGCTGAGGCCGGCAAGCACGTTCTCTGTGAAAAGCCTCTCAGCCTCACTGTAGGCGAAGCTGAAACGCTGCTCGCCGTCCGTGCCCGCACCGGTGTCAAAATCGGTGAAGCCTTCATGGTCCGTACTCATCCGCAGTGGCTTCGTATCCGCGAACTCATAGCTGAAGGCCGCATTGGCGCACTCCGTTCCGTTGCAGGTGTCTTCAGCTATTTCAACGACGATCCATCCAATATCCGCAACCAGGTGAACTGCGGTGGAGGCGCTCTTATGGATATTGGCTGCTATCTCATCCAGGCATCGCGCTATGTATTCGCACAGGAACCGAACCGCGTGGTCGGCTGCATTGACCGAGATCCCCAGATGCACACGGATCGTCTTACTTCAGCGCTTCTTGATTTCCCGGGCGGGCAGGCTATCTTTACCTGTAGCACGCAATTGGTTCCCTATCAGCGCGTTCACTTCTTCGGCACCAAGGGACGCATTGAGATCGAGATTCCCTTCAATGCGCCGCCAGACCGCAGCACCCGTCTCTTCATCGATGATGGCAGCGATCTCTTCGGAGGTAGCACTCTCACGGAGACCTTCCCTGTATGCAATCAATACACTTTGCAGGGTGACGCGTTTTCTAAAGCAGTTCTTGAAAATACCGAAGTCCCAGTCCCACTCGAAGAGGCGATCAAAAATATGGCGGTGATTGAAGCTATTTTCAATTCTGCTAAATCAGGTAACTGGGAATCTCCACAGGGATGAGAGGTTCAACATCTGACTCAGTCTGTTAAGCCATCCGTTACTGGGGAGTTGAAGGCTATCACGGATGGTAGATGGATTACTTCCGGATGGTCGACGATGCATCAATAATGCAGGTCCCGTAACTACCCTTCGCTATCGCAGTTGGCAATCCAGACCAGTTATGATGAAGGGGGCTGACGACCGCGCCACTGCGGGAGATCTAAGATATCAACATGCCACCGGAGTCCTTCACCAACGTCAGCAGTCTGGAGAGTGCCACGGCTGTATTCCTCGACTCGCGTCCGCGATTATTTGGCGTTGCGTATCGGATGCTTGGCACTGTGGCAGAAGCCGAAGACGTGGTGCAGGAGACCTGGTTGCGGTGGCAGACTGCTGATCGGTCGGGTGTGCTTGAACCCGTAGCGTATCTTGTGTCCGTGGCGACCAGGATAGCGATCAACATCGCAAAGTCGGCGCATTCCCGACGCGAGACGTACATCGGACCGTGGCTTCCGGAGCCGGTGGATACCAGCGCCGACCCGACACTTGGAGCGGAACGTGGAGAAGCGCTTGAACTCGCTGTCTTGCTATTGCTGGAGAAATTGCGCCCAGCAGAACGGGCTGCCTATGTGCTTAGGGAGGCATTCGAGTACTCCCACCTTCAGATTGCTGCAGTGCTCGACATGACCGAGAGCAACGTTCGCCAGATCGTGACGCGCGCTCGCAAGCATCTCGCGGGCGAACGTAAAGCGCGGACCACGAAAGCCGAGCAGGAGCGTCTGCTCAGGGCATTCCTCATCGCAGCTCAGCAAGGAGAGTTATCTGCCCTGGAACAGCTCCTCGGCTCGGATGCAGTGTCAACCTCTGACGGAGGCGGGGCAGTGCGAGCCGCGCTGGCACCCATCCGCGGCCGCGCAAAGGTGGCAAAGTTCATTGCGTCGTTTGCCTCGCATTGGTGGACGGGCGCGACGATCACCTGGGTCGAGGCGAATGGAAATGTCGCCGCGCTCCTCTTCCGCGAAGGCCGGGCCTATGCACTCGTATCCGCAGATGCGTCGGCTACGGAGATCGATCAGATCATGTGGGTGATCAACCCGGCCAAGCTGGCTTCGATCTCCGCTCGGATCGCACCATCCCTACAAGATATTGAGTGATTTCACGACGTTTCTGTGTTCCAGACAGAAAAAGAGCATGGCTCTTGTCACAGATCGTGTCCCTATCTTGTCCTTGCTGATACAAGGGATTGACGTCACAGACTGACGCTAGCCGAACGATTCGCCCCGGCGAATGAGGAAAGGACACACATCATGAAGATAGTAGTACTAGGCGGTACCGGCCTTATCGGAAGCAAAGTTGTTCGTATCCTTCAAGGACAACATCACGAAGTGCTTGCAGCCTCGGGTAAGACCGTTGACCTGCTAACAGGCAAAGGGCTGAGCGAAGCTTTACAAGGCGCTCAGGTAGTCGTTGATCTCACTAACTCCCCATCCTTCGAAGACTTCGCGGTGCTCAACTTCTTTGAGACCTCTGCACGAAATCTATTTCCCGCGGAGACTGCAGCAGGGGTTCGGCATCACGTTGCGCTTTCCATCGTAGGCGCAGACCGCATGGGTAACATTGGCTATATGCGAGCCAAGGTCGCGCAGGAAAAGGCGATCAAAGCTTCGGGGATTCCATACACCATTGTGCGCGCAACCCAATTCTTCGAGTTCATCGGCAGCCTTGCTGACGGCGGGACTGAGGGGGGAACTGTTCGCATTTCAAATGTGCTCATGCAGCCGATCGCGGCGGAAGACATCGCAAGTGCCGTGGCGAAGATTGCTCTACAGGCTCCAAAGAACGGCTACATCAACGTGGCCGGACCGGAACGACGGCGGCAGGATGAGTTGGTGAGAGAACTCCTCAAAGCAAAAAACGATCCGCGCCAAGTCGTGACCGATCCGACTCTGGGCTACTTTGGAGGACAGGTACCCGAAAATGCCCTCGTTCCCGATCACGACGAGGTGTTGGGAACAGTACGTTTCTCCGATTGGCTTGCTCGCTCCCAGACAGAAACTCACCAGACTCGCTGAACGGCGTGTTCGGCGCTCATGATGTAAGTCAGAAAATCTGGTGAACAGATCGATTCTGCTCGGCGGCTGTCGCCGCAGGCCAAGTGACTGCGGCGGCGGAGCGGTGTCTCCGATGCTCCCCCGTAGGATCAGTCTTATCGAATCAGTACCTAGAAGTCGGCCCGGGAGGATCAACGCCGATCAGGGAGGGCGGTGGTTCCAGCTCGATCCGGTCGTTGACCGCGTTTCGCCCGGCTACTTCGACAACAGGCAGAGTACCCGCGTAGAACTCTCAAGTGCGGATGTGCCCGAAGTACATATTTGTTGTTAAACTATCCGCCTTGTTATGTGTCAAGAAAGAAACGGCAGTACGATGTTCGCGTAGTCCTGATTGATGCGGTAGTTCGGGTTCGGCCGGCCCGGCACAAATTTCAAGAACTCAGGCCACATCATGTTCATCACTCCACCGTCTCCGTCCCAGCACCAAGCCAGCACAGGCCAGTTGTTCGATTTGGCGTTGGTTACGATTGCCCGCCAGTCAGTATTCGGCGTTTGATTGCTCTCGCCGAACTCGCCGATCATGCAAGGACAACCGGTTCTGACAAGGAGATCGACATCCTCCGGTTTCAAAGGACTTGTGCCGTTCCAGGTCACGGGGTAGACGTGCATCGAGAGGATTATGTTGCGATCCTGGAGGGGCGATATGCCGCCGGCTCCACTTATCGAATCCGCGGCAACTTTAGCGAGTTGACCGGACCCAGGCAAATCGATAATGAGTGGTCCGTTGTAATAAGCGCGAATCTCCCTTATCGCAACGTTATATTGGTCCGCGAAGGCTTTCGCCTTGATGGTCGCATGGCCCCATTCATTCATGATGTTGATCAGAAATGGGCCGGCCGCGGAAAGCTTCTTGTAATTGCTGTTCCAGAAGTCGATCGCCATCTTCATGTGCTTCGGGTCGTCCTCTGGGGGCTTGTGATCAATCGCATCGAAATTGTGATACGTCGCGATGACCGTGTAGCCGCGCGCACTCGCTTCTGAGATCCAGCGCACGGCAGCGTCGACAGCGAAAGCTTCAATCTCGAGCCGGACAGTTTTGATCGATGGAATCGACTTCACAAGATCCCAGCCGAGATCGACGTTGCCGTTCTCAGAGTATGAGGGCTGCATGTTGACGCCATGTCCGAACATAAAGCGGCTTGTGTTCGGCGTCTCGGCCGGTTTGGGCTGCGCGGCATTGTCTGAGCCATAACCTCCAGGTCTGGAGCCGGTCGATGCATCACCGTAAGGGCCGCTGCCAGATTGGGACGGCGAATAGCCGTTGCCCGCCGAAGTCGACGAGGCAAAGGGCGACGCTGCATTCTGTGACTCGCTATATCCAGTATTAGCCCCGCTCATTTTGTAAGGTTCCTAACTCAGCGGATACACCGGCAGAGTATCGGTCTTGTTGCGCAAGTAAACCAGCTCGGTCGGTACCACGATCTCCCACGGCGCTCCGACATAGACTGCTCCCACGGCATGCTTCAGATTCACGGCATCCGCGTCGGCAAATGGTGGATCGATGGTCAAGGTCCAGCTCGTATGGTCGGCAGCGCCAGCGTCGTCGACCGAAACGATGCGATACACCTTGTAGTCAACAAGAATCTCTCGATCGATGTCATTGGCGATCGTCAGCGTGGAGGGCTGATCGTTCACCTCGTCCCAATAGAAGCTGCTTTGCGTCAGTTGGAGTTGATTGTTGTCCTTCTTCGCGGCGATCAGTCCTGGCCGATCGGAATAATCGCCTTGCTCCGACTCCTTCATCTCTTGGATCATAGAGATGTAGTCATCGTCCCCGGGCAACGGCGGGATGCCGGATTCGCCCCATATCTCGTTCCGTTTCAGGAACCAGAGAAAATCATTTTCCATTCCGGGCTGAATGGGCACCTGTACTCTAGACGCGCCTGCCATAAGGAATTTATCGAACAGAGGATCGCCCGAGTCCTCATCGATCAGGTCCGCCCATTTGCACTTGCGAGCCCACATGCTGTGGTAGAAGAGGTAAGTCATGTAGTCCCACTCGAACACTTGTTCGAAGAATTGCACGATCGGCATATCCGCGGACAGTTTCGCGAAGTCGATCTCGGGATAGCCGCACGGCGACACGTGGTCCATCATCGACCCGATGCCGTTGAAATAATTGCAGAGCAGGATCGAGATGATGTGTCGTTTGAACTCATTGCGCTCGATCTCTCGATTGAGGAACGGGTTTCGCCCTTTGATCTGCACAATGTCGGTGGATTGACCAGTGGTCGCCTGGTAGGCCGCGAGCCTGCGTCCATAGTCGGCCATGATCAGGTTGTAGATGTGTGTCTGCCAGACGGCGCGGCCGGAAGAGGTCAGCTTGCATTTGATGCTGATCGTCCCGCTCAACGAAAACGCGAGTGAAGAATATCCCGCGGCGGCGGCGGCCAGCGTGCCAGTTTCTCCCAGCATCGCTACGCTCCCGGTGGCGACCCACGTTTTGGATTTCTGATTACCCTGAACCCATTCGTCCATCAAATCGTGCAGTAGGCAGTGATTGCCAAGATTCACCGAAATCGCGACCTGATCGTTGGGATCTGTGCTGCCGGGATCTCCGGTAAACGCTCGTATATCAAACAGGGCCTCAGCGGCAGCATAGCCGTCAGGAATGTCGACCTTGGCGTCGGCCGAGGAAAAAGCCAGGGTCTTGCCGTCATCCGGAGCGACATTCTGGGCGATCGCAATTGAGACAACCACTTCCTCATCAGGAGGCGTAATGTCGTCAGTGGTCGAAATGGCATACTCATTGAGCAGGTTACTGTACGTGGCTGCGCTTATCGCTGAGATATCGATGCTGGGCTGAGGCGGCTCCTGCGCATTCTGATCGCTCGACAATTTCGCATTGTAGAGAGCCTTGAATAGCGCCGCAGGCTCCGGAACAATCATGTCGAACATCATGTGCTTGCCGTAGTTGAACACCTGGGCATGGCTCACTCTGTTGACCCAGTAGAAGAGACCCGAGCGGTGATCGTTGCCGGGAGCCGTATTGTCAATTGAGTCGCTGTTGCGTTCTTCTGTTTCCGTGAGGATGGTGCTGATTGCGACCGTGCGAGTTTGCGTCTGGAGGCTGGTTACAGATCGGTCGACGACATCCCTGGAGTAAGACCGTGCCTGGCTCGACGAGTCAGACTTTGCATAGTTGTATGTGACGTTAGCATGCGGCGTAATCGTGATTGAATTGCCGTACTTGAGCGTAGCGGTGACGCCGGCATCCACATTCACTTTGTTGTCGACTGTCTTCTTGACCTCCGATTGCAGAGCAGATTTCTCGTCGACCTGATGATCTCGTTCCTCGCTCGTCTGCGTCAGCTGGTCAGTTTCATTGGTCTGCTGCGAGCGGGTCAGGAAGCGATGGTTGCGAAGCTTTTTCTCGCCCGCGAGGATGTTTTCGATGTCGGCAATGTCGCCTGCCTCGTAGCGGGCGAGCTCCTCCTTGATAATGTACAGATCCGCAACGTAAGGCCGGATACAGATGCAAAATCCGCTGGGCTTGAGGCAGCGACTGTCGCATTTGCACTCGCATTTGGGGTCTGAACGCAAAAGCTCTGTCAACGAAGAGGGTTGCTCGACGCGGACATTTGCAGCCTTGCATTTGCGCGCGCATCGGTCGCGAATGAGCAGAGCCGGAATGACGATTTGCGCTGTCATGATCCGGACGAGCAGCAAATCTGTAGCAGTGGACGACAGCACCAGCACCCCCCCGGTCTCACTCGCTTCCAGGCAACGCGCATAGACGAAGAGAGCTCGGATCAGGAGTTGGAAGTCGTACTTGCAATTTAGGTTCAGGGCTGCATCGAGCAGCGCCAGCACATAGTTGTCGGCGATTCGCGCCCATTCCTTCGTCAGGTCCAGCGACCCTTTGGGGTTCCATCCCTCTAAAAAGGCGCCGAGGTCTTTGGCGCGGATCGGCTGCGCCTTGAAACCGAGCCAATTGTAAAGTGACAGCACGTCGGGGTGAGGCGGCGTATTGGTGACGAGCGCTTTGCCTTTATCGCGCTCGGCGAAGCGCTGGACAACCGAGTTATACTCTTCCGAGGACTCGGCCGCGATTAGCTGCGCCGCGAAAGCGGACAACGGTTGGCTGCCATAAAGCGGCAGTCCAATCTGGTTTTTCTCTTCGTCCGAAATTCGCTGGGGCGGGCGAAGCATTTGAAATCGACTGAGCTCGATCATGGCAATCCTTACTCCGTGTGGCGGCGATCACGTGAAGTTTAAGGGCCCCGGGCTTATTTCGGACGTATTATACTCGAAAAATAATAGGCCGCTTACTTAAGCAGCCCAAGTGATTGATTTATGTTCGCAGAAGCCGGCTGAGCAGACACAAGCATGGGGGCCTGACACGGTGGGTGGCAATTCCAATTACGGTGACGTACAACAGCCGATTGGCCCTTATGGAGATGCGGACGAATCACCGTCATCGTATGCAAGCAGCCAGACTGGACCCTCTTCCTATCCGGTGTTCATGCAGAAGGCACCACCCACGGCCCCAGCCTCTACCGTCAAGCCCTTGCCGCAGCCCAACCCACAAGACGTTGCCGAGGCAATGGTCAGCACCATGGCCGATCTCTACAAGAAGCTATATTCCGTGAAGCGTGGCAAAAAATATATTACGTTGGGACCGAAAGTTGGCAGCAAGATCCCGGTAAAGCTGGTCGAGGATGCGGACATGACAGCGGCATTGACCGATCAGGCTCAGAAAGTCGGGGATGACATCATCCACGCGATGTTGAAGTTCAACCCGCAGTCAGTTCGCGATCAACTCATTAAGTATTACAAGGCGCTTAAGAACCCCTTCCCCGATCGCCTCAAGGTCATCGACGAAAACACCGTGCTCACGCAAGACGAGCAGGCCAGTCTGTTCGGCGAGATCAAAAGTTTTTTGATCGCCGAAGTGCGTAAAGACGTCGCTCAGACTCAGGGCTTTTTCATGCTCCCAAAAAGTGCGAGTGACACTGGCACAATCGTCGTGAGGGCCGAATTTGCTAAGTCACTGAACTCGGTGTCCGATCTTGCCGGTACCATCGCCCACGAGTTGGCGCACGCCTACACAGACGACGGCTGGCGCGACTTTCTGCGGGTGATGCTCGTTATGGGCATGGCTCGCACGGGCAAACTCGAGGAGGGTATGGCAACATTCTTCGAAGACGAAGTTGTCAGCGAATGGATGAAGGCGCAGCCGATCAAGACACCGCGGCCGGAGCTGGGATATAAGGACGACCCCGAAGTCGCTGATTCAGCCGCCACGTTCATCAAGGCAGCAAGCAAAAAATATGCACTCCCCGCCTTCTTCGGAGGATGGGTCAATTTTGACGATGCGAACAAGCCGCAGGACAGTATCCGAATCGGCGAGAAGCGCGAAAAAAAATGGAAGTGGCCGTGGCATTGAGCCGCGCCAACCCCGTGCGGCCCACAAGTTAGAGCGATGAACAACGTGTTGACAGATGCGCTCTTCCGGCACCGTGTCGAAATGACACGAGGGTTCTGGAACCGCAGATTCCGGCATGCACTTGGCGTTTCCTATGCTCTCAATTCAACCTGAATCTATTCCATACGTAACGCACTTGTAGGGCTTACATTCGCAGCGCGGCCTGCCGGTACCGCGCTTGCCAAAAGGGCAACCAGCGCGACACCGGCAATGGCTAAGGCATAACTTGCCGCATCGAGAGACTTCATTCCGTACAGCGAGCTTTCGAGCCCCTTCCCAGCCGCCATGGCGAGCGGCACGCCAAGCACAACACCGGCCGCGCATAACAACAGGCTTCCGCGAAGAACCATCCATACGACCTGCGAGCGTTGTGCTCCGAGAGCCATCCGGATGCCAATCTCCGCGACGCGGCGGCTGATGCGGTAGGCCAGCGTTCCATATAAGCCGGTGGCGATGAGCACGATGGCAAGCACGCCGAAGCAGCCTGCGAGACGAGCGAAGAGGACCTGTTGTGCGATGGACTGTTCGAAGACCGCGCTCTGAGTCATCGGCTCCAGCAACGGCATGTCAGGATCGATCTGGCTAATCACCTTGCGTACCGTGGGCAACATGGCCATGGGGTCGCCTGGCACTCGCATCTCGACGTTGAGCTGATTGACCGCGCCGCCCTGCGCGAATAAGGTCCATAGCATCGGCATCGCTTCTTCCGTGATGCTGGTGTACTTATGATCTTTCACGACTCCAACGATGAGGTCCGACTCGGAGCCACTCGGATCGCTGAGAACGTGGCCTACGGCGTTCAAGGTGCCAAGGTACTTCTTCGCGAAAGTCTCATTCACGATCACAGCCTTGGGAGCGGATGGGGAATCGGCATCGGAGAAATCGCGTCCCTGCAGGACCTGCACTCCCATGGTGCGAAAGTAATCCGCGCCGACAACGTTTCGTCTGAAGCTTGCCTGTCCGGGTTCGATCCCGTTCGGCTTGTGACCGTCCACCAGTATGCCGGCGTTGTTACTGGACCATCCAGAGCCGGGCCGGTTCTCCGCCATGGAGACGCTCTCTACGCCTGGGATCGTTCGCAGTCTCTGCTGCAGCGCGACGAAGAAGGCGATGCTCTCTTCTTTGGTATGCGCGTGTTGCGGATGCACGCCGAAGACCAGCAGGCCCTTGGGCTTCTGCCCAAGCGGAGTATTCAAAAGGTTGCGCAAGGTGCCCAGCAGCAGTCCTGCACCGACCAGCAACACGAGGCACATGGCGATCTGCGTCACGATGACCGCATTGCCGACGCGCATCTTCTGCCAGTTCGACTGTGAGACCGTTGCGGAGCTGCGCAACACCATCTCCGGGCTGTTCGACATTGCAGCACGCAAGGGCGCAAGCCCGAAGACCAGCGCCAGCACGAACAGCACGCTCAAGGTGAACCACAACACGGTTCCATCCGGCTGCAGGTTCGATTGAATCTGCGCCCATGATCCGAGAGCGTGCGTAGCGCCCAGAGCGAATGCCCACGCCGCGATGCCGCCCAGCGCGACCAGCAGCACGCTCTCCGTAAGCAATTGGCGAAACATCTCAGTGCGCCCCGCTCCGAGCGCAAGCCGTACGGCGAACTCCCGCTGCCTGCTTGCATTACGTGCCATCAGCAGCATCACCACGTTGCTCATGGCGATCAGAAGCACAAGGCCGACCATCGCCATCAGCGTCTTCAGTGCACGCGCGAAGGAGTCGTCCTGGCTGTCGAACTGCTTCGCATCCATGAACGAGAGCTTATATGTTGGGTCATCCGTATGCTTCTGCCGAACCCCTATGTAAGCCGCTTGATCGAAGACCGCCTGCGTCCTTGCCAACGCTTGCTCACGGCTCACGCCGGCTTCAGTGCGAACCATCAGCTTCATGCACCAGAAGTTCTGCTTGGTCAGGTACATGCCGTCCTCTGCAGGCGATCCCCAGGCATTGAACTCCGGCCTGCTCTGGAGCGGAATCCAGAAGTCCAGCGACCGTTTTCCCTCGGTGCCTTCAAATCCTTTGATTGCGACGCCGACGATAGTGAAGGGAACTGACTTGATGTAGAGCGTCTTTCCAATTACATCGCGGCTGCGGCTGTAGTGCGTAGTCCAGAACTTCTCGCTGATGACGGTCACAGCTGTGTGGTCGTCTTCGTCTTTCTCGACAAAGCCGCGACCTAACTCCGTGCCAACCCCCAGCCCGCGAAAGTAGTTGCCGCTAACCATGTCGCCCGCAGCCTCCTCCGGCACTGCGCCCACGCGCACCGGGGCCTTGCCGCTAAAAGACATGGGAATAAAGGCCATGACCTCCTGCAATCCGCTCTGCTCGCGTAGAGCTCGATAGACGGGATAGGAAAAGGAGGTGTTCGAGTCCCCGGTCTGAGAGACGCCGTCCGGCCATCCCGTTGTGTGCAGGTAGAAGACGTGCGAAGCGTCCTCGACCGGCAACATCTTCATCAGCACGGCATGCATCACGCTGAAGACGGCTGTGTTCGCGCCCACGCCCAGTGCCAGGGTGAGGACGCAGACGATGGTAAACACCGGTGCCTTCGTCAACTGCCGCACACCAAAGCGGACATCTCGCCACACATTCGCAAAGAACATCGTCGTCCTCGACTCTCTTTGTCGCTGCCTCAGTAGAGTTGTGTTGCCAAACTGCCTTCGTGCTGTCTGTGCCGCCTCTTTGGCACTCATGCCCTCACGCTCGTACTTTTCCGCGAGCATCTCCAGATGCGTCTCCATCTCTTCGTCAAAGGCGCTGTCGGCGCGTCGCTGCGCAAAGAGCGCCTTCAGCTTGGCCATGAAGGTGAGCGCGCGGTCCGACATGGCTAGGCCTTTGCCTCAAGCGCCAGCACGCGGCCGATGACACCGGCGATGCGCTCCCAGTTTTCGGTTTCGACTGCAAGCTGCTTCAGGCCGCGGTCGGTGATGCTATAAAACCGCGCACGCCGGTTGTTTTCGGAGACGCCCCACTCACTCCGAATCCAGCTCTTCTGCTGCAGGCGCAGGAGCGATGTGTAGACCGTACCCTCGTTCAACGTAAGCACGTCTTCGCTCAACTGCTCGATGCGCCGCGCAATTCCGAAGCCGTGCAGCGGGCCCAATGCCTCAAGCGTCTTGAGGATCATGAGATCCAGCGTTCCCTGCAAAACCTCGGATTTGTCGGCTGCCATGCCTCCTCCTTTGGATATTGCAAAGAAGCTACCACCTTCTCCTTTGCAATGTCCATAGAAGAGCTTTACGCAGCACTTTGTTCGAATGTTCCTTGCCGCAACATATTTTTAGGGAGTCCCAATCGCATTGAGAGCTGTTTCGATACCAGTCCCTCTCGAATTTCGATTTATAGCTTTTTGATCATGATGTTTCGGAACCACAGCTTTACTCCTGGGTCACCTTTGGGTTCAGTGCCCTGGAGAGAGATACGGCCCGTACGATACTTGCTGTATCCCGGCATTTTTGCGAACTTTGTTCCGGCGACTAGCTTATTCCAGTTGTCGTTCCACAATTGCGTGTCGATAACCTTGTGCCCGTTCTGGAAGAGTTGCAGATGTCCGTGATCGGCGATGATCTCAAACTGGTTCCACTCTCCAGCCGGCTTTACCCATTCGACCTTGTCGGAGATCATGTCGAATATGTCGCCAGAGCGCTGCATCAGGACGCGGCTGTCGGGAACAGTACAGGCGAGATCGGCAATCTGCATCTCGATGCCTGTGTCGTAGGTGTTCCGGTACTCGGGGGACTCATGGACGTAAAACATGACACCGCTGTCGATGCACGGCCGCGCCTTCCACTCAAGTTTTAGATCGAAGTTGGTATATTCGTCGTCAGTGACAAGATCGGCGAAGTCTGCACCGGGGTCTTGGTTCGTCTTGTCGAGCTGAATGGAACTGTCGACAACGGACCAGTCCTTGCCGGTTCCCTTTTGCAGATAGGAGTGCCATCCGTTGAGGTCGTGGCCATTGAAGAGGAGCTGCCATCCGTCTTGCTTCTGTTGCTGTGTGAGCGCGTTCGGTTCTTGCGCGTGCGCGATGCCGGAGAACGCAATGCAACCGATTAGGGCAAACCATAATTTCCGAGAGGCCATTCTTCACCTTCCTACGTAACTCTATCTAGCGTATGCAGATGTTGTGACGGAACTGAAAGCGGGATGGACTCATTGATCCCCATCCCCTCTAAAGTCAGCGCGCCTACGCCATAATAGATTCCAATGTGGCTTTATGATATTAAAATCTCTAAATAAGATTTATCCCGACATTAAAATCATTGAGAATGATTTTAATGTCGCAATGCGTGGTTAACTGATATGCCGGGGATAAGTCGAAACATACCAGCCTCGACTTCTCGAATCCTGGTTACTTAAGTTGTTGTTTTCATTTTGGGGGTGCGATGGGTGTTCTTGCAGCGGATTCTGACAGCTGTTGTGTGGTGCATGCGGTTATGAGCCGGCGTCTGTTTTCCTACTCTTTCAATCTCGATATCTCCAGTGTTGTGGAGTCTCAGGCAGGGGGTGGGCTATGAGCGGGTTCCATAACTACGATCTGAATCCGGTGATTCACTTGCCAGCTTATGGGGAGCAGGATTGCTTCGAAGGCTGGAATGAAGTTACGATCCGCATCCAGGAGTACCTCCCTTTAGCGGGTAAGTGCACGATTGCGATTGAGTGCTATCCGGGCGTGATACTTGATGCCCTGCAAAGAAAAATTGCTTGTGCATTTCCCCAATGCACGATTCTGAATGTAGAAGACGCATACAGCGATGCAGCGGTTTTGAGAGAACAATTTCAAGAGACATTCACGACGGATCCGGTTTTCGGGCGGATGCGCCACTGGCCGATTACAAGCTATTTCGATGACCAGCGCACAGCGGAGTTGAAAAGCAAAGTTGAGCAAAGTGCATCGGCGGTATTTCTTGTGGGTGCTGGCACGCAACAGATCATTGCGCATCCCGATCTACTTGTCCATGCGAATGTAACGCGATGGGAGTTGCAGAAACGTCAACGCAGCAAAAGCATTTGCAATCTCGGGCTCCAGAACTATGAGGATTCTGCGCAGCTTTTGTACAAGAACGCATACTTTCTCGAATGGAGAGTTGCGGACGAGATGCGCCATGCTCTTTATGGAAAGGTCGACTACTTTCTCGACCTCGATGACCAGGAAGTTCCTCGAATGGTGAAAGGCGATGTACTTCGGGAGGCTGTTGCAACGGTAGTTAAGCAGCCTTTCCGGGTGGTGCCGTTTTTCGATCCGGGACCGTGGGGAGGCTCCTGGATGATGCGGACGTTTGACCTTCCACAGAATGTTCCAAATTATGCATGGTGTTTCGACTGTGTTCCGGAAGAGAACGGCGCCACTCTGGGCTTTGGAAGCCGGCGGTTCCAACTTCCCGCAATTCTGTTGGTGCAGGAGCAGCCAATTGCGTTGTTAGGAGAGGCGATCTATAAGCACTTTGGCGCGGAATTTCCCATCCGCTTTGATCTTCTCGACACGGTGGGAGGCTCGAATCTCTCGCTGCAGGTGCATCCTTTGCGTAAGTATATCCAGCAGCATTTCGGGATTCCTTATACACAGGACGAGAGCTACTATATCCTGGATCAACGCGGCGATTCGCAGGTTTACCTTGGGATTCGTACCGGAGCGGAACGCGATAGCATGCGCAAGGATCTGGAAGATG
>Ga0207667_10004896_pt1 | contig 16350 bp, 16 predicted proteins | sample KBSCornC52_FD_184301 | JGI IMG/M metagenome (GOLD analysis project Ga0207667, IMG submission 184301) | Corn rhizosphere microbial communities from Kellogg Biological Station, Michigan, USA - KBS Corn C5-2 (SPAdes) (version 2) | ecosystem: Host-associated > Plants > Roots > Rhizosphere > Soil ... | reverse complement strand
GGACCGTGGCCTGGTTACGCCAGAACGGCAAAATCTAGTAAACCAGTCAACCAGCGAACCAGCCAGAATGGCTCATTGGCTCTCCGGCTCATCTGGCTGGTTGACTGGTTTACTGCTCGCTACCTTAGGCATTAATTCACCACTACTACCAAGAGACATCCATGCTCACTACCGAAGACCAACTGGCCCTTCATCAATTGATTTCGCTCTACGGTCACATCATCGACGAGCGCCAATTCTCCCGCTCGCACGAATTGTTTACTCACGACGTTCGTTACGACGTTACGGATTTCAATGCAGGGGTGCACGTCGGCATCGATGCCATCGTCGGCTTGTGGAAGGCGACCGATCGCCATCCGCTCGCCCATCACGCAACCAACATCATCGTTACTCAAGATGCGGACGGCACGACACGCGTCGTGTCCAAAGGGATCGGCGTATTGCCGGACGGCAAGGCAGGCACGACGGTCTATAAAGATATCGTGGTGAAAACGAGTCAGGGCTGGCGTATCAAAGATCGCGTTGCCTTGCGCCGCAGCCCAGAGAAGATTCCTGTGCCGAGCTGAGCGTGCTGCAACGCTCGGTCTCTCCCCGAGAGAGGCTGTTCGAGTTCGAAGCGCCTACCATTCGAGCCACATCTCACTCATCGAGTTCACGAGTCCGGTGGTCACCTTCGGTGTGGTGCCCGTCTTGATGCGGAAGTCCGGAATGCGCGGCAGCCATTCTTCGATAAAAATCCCGATTTCCCGCCGTGCTAACACAGCCCCTGGACAGTTGTGCACGCCGCTGCCGAAAGACATGTGCCTTGCGGCTTGCTTGCGGCGGATGTCCACCTTCGTGGCTTCGGCATAGATCTCATCGTCTAGTCCATACAGCGGCGTGCATACCGCCACCATATCGCCTTGCCGCATCGACACCCCCTTGTAGATCAAGTCCGACTTCACTTCACGTCCGATGTTGGTCGTACCGAAACACCGCGTAAACTCTTCGACCGCACCCAGCGCCAGTTCGGGATGCTCGCGCAACGTCTTTCGATCCTCCGGATGCTTAGCGAGATGCCGCGCGACAAATGACGTCATCGTCACGACGGTGTCCAGTCCGCCGCCTAATAGCACCTGACAGACGCTGATGGTTTCTTCTTCGGTGATCGGCCGGCCGCCGATCTTGCTATGCACGACCAAGCTGATGAGATCGTTCGTCGGGTTGGCCCTGCGTTTTTCGATCCAGTGTTTCATGTAGTCGGTGATGTGCCGCCATCCCTCCACCACGTGGGGGCCGTTGCTCGGCGTCATCATCTTGACCCAGCCCCGCAACATGATGCGGTCTTCCACCGGTAAACCCAGCATGGTCAAGAACGCGACGATCGGCATATTGCTGGCAAAGTCGCCGACGAATTCGCATTCGCCGCGCGGCTGCAGCTCTTCGATGATTTGGATGGCAACCTCGCGGGCGTGCTTCTGAACTTCCACTAACGCCTTGGGCGAAAACGCAGGCTGCAGCATGGCGCGCACTGGCGTGTGCTCGGGTGGGTCCAGTGTAGGCGGGATGATGCGCGGCTGCACGCCCTTGGGGATGAAGCTTTCGTGGTTGGAGAACTGCTCATATTTCTCGAGCATGTGTTTAATGTCTTCGCCGCGAGTGGCAACCCAGTGTCCGCCGTAGCGCGGAGTCCAAAAAATAGGCGGATAGGCTTTCTGGACTTCCTTCCAGTACCGGTGAGTGTCATCGGCGAAGGCTTCGGGCAATGCATACATGTCGAAGTCGAATGCCAAGTCCGGCGGCACATGGACCGGATGGTTTGAAGTGTGAGCGGGTGCGAGTTGCATGGTGGCTCCGTCGAAAAGGATGTCGTCCTGCTGTCCTCAGTTGCGCGGAACAACCGAAAAGAACTCGCGACCGGCTGGTTTCAAGTGGATGAGTTCGCAGTAGTGGCCGAGCTGCGCCACTGTGTCGGCATAGTGATAGTCCAAAATGTCGCCGTTGCTGCCGGCAAATACGGCGGGGCATCCCGCAGCGTTGAATTGCTCGACGGTGCGTTGGTAGTCCTCCTCGCGCTCGATCAAGAAACCGTGGTGATGGAATTTGGCCGCAGTGTCCGATTTCGGAATCCAATCTTTGTAGATGGAGTCCTGATTCGGGACCGCCTCGATCAGTTCGATCATCAAGTTTTGTACATACGCAAGGCCGATGCGGCTGACGGGTGAACCTTCAGGCAGACGCATGACGTGCCACTTCGCAATGCCGAAACGGTCTCGCAACATGCCCGATGCGCCATCGAAATTGCGCACGACGTAGGCATTTTGAAAGTGATCGCGAAACGCCACGGGAATAGTCACGTTGTCTCCTCGTTAGGCGCCAACGCCCAACGCTGCAATGCTGAATAGAGTCTAGGAGCGCATCGTGATGGATCGCGAGAACAAGTAAAGTCCCATATGGAAGGCTGATCGCTTCCGTAGATCCGTTCGGGTTCTACGGTTATAACAATTTATGGGGGAGCTTCGGCGTCAGATCATCGGGCAAGTACAGACGTTGCTCGAGCTCGAAGCGTTTGACCTTACCGCTGGTGCTGCGTGGCACGTCCGATTCATCGAGGAAATGAATCTCTTTCGGCAGCTTGTAGCGGGCGAACTTGCCCTCGCACAATCGGAGCACTTCCTCTGCCGTCAGATCCGTCGCGTTCTTCACGATGTAGGCCACGGGCACCTCGCCCCAGCGTGCGTCGCGCTTGCGTACGACGATCGCCTCGCGGACGCGAGGCGAAGCGCCGAGCACACGTTCGATCTCGGCTGGATAGATGTTTTCGCCGCCCGACTTAATCATGTATTTGCGACGATCCACGTAGTCATAGGTGCCGTCGGAGTTCGCCACCATGATATCGCCGAGGTGAAACCAGCCGCCGCGAAACTCGACGGCGTTCACCTCGGGCGCACGCCAGTAGCCGCTGAACAGCGTCGGGCCGCGGAACAGCAATTCGCCTGGCGTGCCCACGGGCACTTCCGCGTCATGTTCGTCGACCAGCTTGATGCGACAAAGCGAGCTCAGCTCTTTCGATAACCGTTCGGGGCGAACGCCGATTGGAAAGCGGCTCTTGCTCAACGGAGGAAGGCCGGTCTCTGTCGCGCCGAAGGTATTGCGATAGGGCGCATTGAGCAGCGCAGAGACTTCGCCGATCTGGTCTCGCCCGACGAGATCGGCGTTGCCACCGCACGCACGCAAATCGAGCGGACGGATTTGCGCGCTCTTCAACGCTTCGATTATGCGGCCGATCACCGCGGGCTGTAGCGAAACATTCGCAATCGGCTCGCGCCCGATGATATCGAAGATAGTCGGCATGTCGAAGCCGTCGACGAAATGTAGCTTCAGGCCGTTCATCAGCGTCGCGAGTGCGAAATCAGCGGTCGCGATATGGCAAAACGGCGACCAGCACACAGTGGCAGTGTCCGCAAACAGCGATCCATCCAGAAATGCAACGCTCGCCCGCGCGATTTCCGCACGATGACTGATGACGGCGCCCTTCGGTAGCCCCGTCGTGCCGCTCGTGTACAGAATCAGCAACCCGTCTTCCGGATGAAGCTCTGCCGTGATTTCGGTGTTCGCCGCGTGCGCGAGATGGTGCTCGTACTGCTCGCCGAAGATAAGCGTCTGCGGCACACCGTGATCTAATCCGCCCCATACTGCCGCAAAGCGTTCGGATACGAACGCGACACGCGGTTCCGCCAGGCGCGAGCAATGCGTGAGCTCATCGCCACTGAGACGATAGTTCAAGCATGCTGCCATCGCGCCAAGGCATGCGGCCGCTAGCACGACCTCGATGTATTCGGCTCGATTCTCGGCTAGCACCAAGACGCGTTCGCCGCGGCTAACACCAGCCTGCGCGAGTCTGTGCGTGAGCCGATTGACGCGTTCGTGTAGCTCGCCGTATGTAGTCCGCGCGCCGGCACATTCGATGGCGACGCGCCGTGGATGCAACCGCGCTCGAGCACGGAACAACACATCGATCGTGAGCTCCGCGGCGCCGGCCGCGAGCTGCACATCTATCTGACCCCCCGTCATAGCTTTTTCACCCCCGGTGCAGTCGCCGCTCGAAGCCATTGTGCGAGTCGCGTGCCCTTCGTCAATCGCTCTCGCGGCATCGAGTTCTGCAGCGTGACGAGGCTGCCAACGACGATTTCAATCTTGCGTAACGGCGGAGTCAAACGAACGTTCGGCTCCGCTCAAGCCTTGATCTTTTGAGAGCATAACAGCTATGGTATGAAAATGAATGATCATTCGATTTTGTTGGATCGTCCTCCCCCCGCACTGCGCAGCGCCAAACGCAAAGCGTCATCGAAGCGCCGCGCGCCCGGTCGCAAGCCACGCACGCGAAATCAGAAGCGCATCGATGTTCGCAGCTTCCAGATCGGCAAGGCCGCGCTGGAGTTGTTCGAGAGCAAGGGCTATCACGACACTACTATCAGCGATATCGCTAATCGCGCCGGTGTGAGTGTCGGCACGATCTATTGTTACGCGCCCGACAAAGAAGGCGTGCTCAATATGGTGCTCACGGACATCTTGGATGCCTATGCCAGGGAAGTTCCTCGTGCGCTGGAGGGCATAACCGAACCGCTGCTGGCGCTACGGGCGGCGATCCGCGCTTATTGCGAAGTGGTTGCGCGGCGCCATCGCGCCGGACTTCTCGGTTATCAGGAAGGACGTTCGCTCAAGCTTGCGCATCGCAAGCAGATGATGCAACGTGAGCTGGAAACCAACGTGCTGATCGCGAATTGCATCGAACGCTGCATCGCGGCCGGTCACTTCCGTTCGATGAATGTCGAGTTGATGACCTATCGCATCATCATGATCGCGCATGCTTGGGCGCTGAAGGCGTGGCATCTGCATAGCATCACCGACCTCAATAGCTACGTTGAGGACAACATCGAGTTCGTATTCAGCGGCGCGTTGACCGCTGCCGGCCGCCGCCGTTATCGCAAGCTGGGTTTCGAAGTGCCTAGCTGATTGCCTTCATCCTGGCTCGTTTATTTTCGGAGTTTGCATGACCCCGGAGTTGTGGGATCGCATCATCGCTATCAACTATCTCGGCCCGGTGCGCATGTTTCATCGCCTGCTGCCGTCGATGATCGAGCGCCGCGAGGGCAAGATCATCACTGTTGCGTCGGACGCCGGACGCGTGGGCAGCCTCGGAGAGACGTTTTATTCTGGTAGCAAGGGAGCGATCATCGCATTCACCAAGGGATTGGCGCGCGAGATGGCGCGTTACAACATCAATTGCAACGTCGTGTGTCCGGGACCGACCGACACGCCGCTGTTCGCGACGCTAGGCGAAAATCTGCGCGTCGCGCTCGAGAAGGCAATTCCGTTCAAACGTCTCGGGACCCCCATCGAAGTTGCACACAGCATCGTCTATCTCGCGACGCCGGCTGCGGGCTTCGTTACCGGTTAAGTGCTGAGCGTCAGCGGCGGCTTGACCATGCACGGCTGAAGTCATCATGGATGTCATCGCAATTCAGCGCGAGCTGATGCTCGCTTCATGAAAGAGACACAGTCATGACCACGGTGCATCCAGAACAGGACTACATGCGGTTTCTCAATGAAGGCCGCTTCATGATCCAGCGTTGCAAGGACAGTGGTCGCTACGTTTTCTATCCACGCGTTGCCGAGCCGGTAACGGGTTCCACTCACCTTGAATGGGTCGAGGCCAGCGGCCGGGGCACGGTGTATTCCGCGACCGTGATACGTCAGAAGCCGCCGACGCCAAGTTACAACGTGGCCCTGATCGATCTTGTAGAAGGGCCCCGCATGATGAGTCGAGTCGAGGGAATCGCGCCCGAAGCGGTGCACATCGGCATGCGGGTGAAGGCGCGCATCGTGCGCGAGAACAATCAGCCGATCGTTGTTTTCGATCCGGAGAATTGAAATGCACGGTTTTCCTCGGGCGAAGACCGCCATCGTCGCGGCCGCCACCTACGGCATGGGCGAGTCGCCCGGTTTCAGTTCCATGGATCTCGCGGTGCACGCGAGCGTCAAGGCATTGGCACAGGTGGGCTTGCAACCCAAGGACGCCGACGCCTTGTTCATTTGTCTGCCCGACGACTACCTCTCGGGGCTGACCTTTGCCGAGTATTTAGGGTTGCGTCCGAAGCTGACCGACAACAATCGCACCGGCGGGTCGGCATTCTTATCTCACGCCATGTTCGCTGCACTCGCGCTCGACGCCGGTATGTGCGACGTCGCCCTCATCGCTTATGGCAGCAATCAACGCAGTGGCGCCGGCAAGCTGATTTCTTCGCAGCGGCCGCCGGTATATGAAGCGCCTTATAAGCTCGCACGTCCGGTCGGCGCTTATGCAATGGCGGCTGCCCGCCACATGTATCAGTACGGAACGACGCGCGACCAACTCGGCGCAGTCGCACTTGCCGCGCGGCAGTGGGCCAAGCTGAACCCCGACGCGTTCATGCGCGATGAGCTCACGCTCGAGGACTATTACGCAGCGCGCATGGTGGCCGATCCGTTCGGCGTGCGCGATTGTTGCTTGGTGACGGACGGTGCTGCCGCAATCGTGATGACGCGCGCCGACCGCGCTCGCGATCTGACGAAAGAACCCGTCTATGTTTTGGGTGCAGCCGCGGCGACGTTTCACCGTGATATCACCAACATGCCCGACCTTACTGTCACAGCGGCTTCCGAGTCGGGCCCGCGGGCATTCGCCCAGGCCGGCGTCCATCCTGCCGACATCGATGTGGTCGAGGTCTACGACGCATTTACCATCAACACCATTTTGTTTCTCGAAGACTTGGGCTTTTGTCCCAAGGGAGAAGGTGGCCGCTTCGTTACGGGCGGCCGCATCGCGCCGGGCGGTGAGTTGCCGGTCAATACGAACGGCGGCGGCTTATCCTGCGTGCATCCCGGCATGTATGGTTTGTTCACCGTCGTCGAGGCCACGCAGCAACTGACGGGTCGCTGCGGCGCACGGCAAGTGGCCGGTGCGAAGTTGGCACTTGCCCACGGCAACGGCGGCGAACTATCGAGTCAAGCGACGGTGATTCTCGGCACGTCAGAGGTCGTTTGAGGATCACCGATCGCGGCGCATCCGTCGCGACACTATAAATATCGGAGGGGCTGAATCATGCAAGCACTGCAGAACTGCTCGTCGAGCAGCCGTCTCCAAGAGGCAGATCTACTCGCGTGGAGCAATGCGCAGCTCGGTGCCGCGCAGCGCTTGAGCGCTCTACGCATCGTCGCCGCGCAATGCCATGGACAAAGTGGTCAAAGCCGAACTGGTCGACCGGTATCCCTGACACGAAACGGGCGGCACAATCGAAACATCAAGCGTTGCCGGAGTCGTATGCAAAATGAACTTGTGATATCGAGGATCGAAGAGGGAGTGCTGATCCTGACTCTCAATCGGCCGGACCGACTCAACGCATGGACCTATGATCTCGGCGATATCTATTTCGATCTGTTAGACCAAGCGGATGCCGCGGCGGACGTGCGCGCGATCGTAGTCACCGGCGCCGGTCGCGGCTTTTGCTCGGGCATGGATGCTGAGGTGCTCGGCCGCTCGTCTCAAGGTATCCGGCGTATGCCAACGAAAGGCAGACGCATGACTCACGCCATGAGCATTCGTAAACCCATCATCGGCGCCATCAATGGCGCGTGCGCCGGATTCGGCTTGGTGCAGGCGCTGCATTTCGATGTCCGATTCGCAGCGCCTGAAGCGGTATTCACATGTGCGTTCACTCGCCGCGGCTTGAACGCGGAATACGGTGTGTCGTGGCTGTTGCCGCGCCTGATTGGTCACGGCCGAGCCATGGACTTGATTCTTTCCGGTCGCAAGATCGACGCTCATGAGGCCGAACGCATGGGTCTCGTAAACCGTGTTCTCCCGCGCGAAGCGTTGCTCGAACATGCGATCGGTTACGCACGTGAGCTGGCGCTCTGGTGCTCGCCGATTGCAATGGCCGATGCCAAGCTGCAAGTCAACTCGGACTGGAACCGAGACCTCATCGGCGCGGAAAACTATGCCAAAGAACTCACCCATTCCCCGGGGCATCGCCAGGATTTCGCCGAAGGTGTGAATTCATTCGTCGAGAAGCGTCCACCGCGCTTCATTCCCTTAGAGGTTGTCGAACGATCGCAGGAGACACCGTAATGGCGGCGCAGAAGTATTGTGATTTCAGCACCATACTCGCGGAGCCTGCCGCAGGCGTGCTCTGGGTCACGCTCAACCGTCCCGATCGCTTGAATGCAATGAACCCGGCCATGGTCGCTGAGCTGCGTACAGTGTTCGATGCACTGTTGGATGATGCAGATATTCGTGTCGTCATGCTTCGCGGCGCGGGCAAGCATTTCTGCGCCGGTCTCGATCTCAACGATATGGAGGCAATCACTGCGAATCCTGAGTCGACGGCGCGCACGCAGCGCACCTATTCAGAACTCGTCATGGCTATGCGTCACTGTCCGCAACCGATCGTCGCGCTGATGAACGGTAGCGCTGTAGGTGCTGGCTTCGCTATCGCTTTGGCCGCCGATGTGCGTTACGCCGCGCAGGACGCACGTGTCAGCGTCGCGATGGCGAAGATCGGGCTCACCGGCACAGATATGGGCATCAGCTATTTTCTGCCGCGGGCGGTCGGTACTTCGAATGCGGCCGAACTCATGATGGGCGGACGCTTCGCCGATGCGCAAAAAATGTTTCGTATCGGGCTGGTGTCCGATGTGGTGGAGCGCGAAGCGCTGGAAGATGCGGGCCGCAAGCTCGCGGACGAGATGATCGCGATGTCGCCGCTCGGCCTGCGTCTGACCAAAGAAGGCATCAACATGGCACAAGATGCCGGCAGCCTCGATGCGGTAGTCGCCGTAGAGGATCGCGCGCAGGTCATCTGCATTGGGCGTTACATGAAAGAAGGCGCAGCTGCGTTCAAAGAGAAGCGCCGCGCCAACTATGACAAGCTCTGAACGCTAATACGCAATGAGTCAACCAGAGCCCTCTGAATAATGACCACCGCTTATCCACATTTGCTTTCACCGCTTCGCATCGGAACGCACACGCTCAAGAACCGGGTCATCATGGGCTCCATGCACACGCGGCTCGAGATGCTCGATCGGCCCGTCGAGCGCGAGATGGCTTTTTACGAAGCACGAGCTCGCGGCGGAGTGTCTTTGATCATCACCGCCGGTTATTCACCCAACGAGGAAGGCCGCATCGAGGAGGGCGCGCATGTATTCGATTCCGCAACTCAGATCGACCATCATCGTCCGGTCATCGCGGCAGTGCATGCGCACGGCGCCAAGATGTTGTTGCAGATCCTGCATTCCGGGCGATATGCCAAGCACGATTTGATTGTCGGTCCCAGCGATGTTCGTTCCCCGATTAATAAGCGCACACCGCGCGCCATGTCGGAAGCAGACATCGAACGCACCATCGAGGATTTCGTGCGCTGCGCCGTACTGGCGCGCGACGCCGGCTACGATGGCGTGGAAATCATGGGCTCGGAAGGATATTTGATCACTCAGTTCGTCACACCGCGAGCCAACAAGCGCGATGATCGCTGGGGTGGCTCGCTCGCGAACCGCTGCCGCTTTCCGGTGGAAATCGTCCGGCGCATCCGCGAACGACTCGGACGTGATTTCATCATCATGTACCGCATCTCTGCCCTCGATTTGGTCGAAGAAGGATTGAGCGGCGATGAGATCGACGGCGTAGCCCAGGCTGTTGAGGCTGCTGGCGCCGACATATTATCGACCGGCGTCGGTTGGCACGAAGCGCCCGTGCCTACCATCAGCTATCACGTGCCGCGTGCGGCATGGCGTTTCGCCGTGGCGCGACTGAAGAAGGTGGTCCGCATTCCTGTCGTGGCGTCGAACCGCATCAATACGCCGGAGATCGCCGAAGGATTGATCGCCGGCGGCGAGGCGGATCTCGTCGCACTCGCGCGCGCGTTGTTGGCCGATCCCGACTTCGTGAACAAAGCGGCTGACGGTCGCGCTGAAGAGATCAACACCTGCATCGCCTGCAATCAAGCGTGCCTCGATTACATCTTCGGCGATCGCGTCGCTTCGTGTCTGGTGAATCCGCGCGCCGGCCGCGAGATTGAATTCACGAGTGCGCCGACGACCCGACGACGCGTCGCCGTGGTCGGTGCCGGACCCGCAGGTCTCGCGTGCGCAATCGAGTCTGCGCGACGCGGGCACCAAGTCGATCTATTCGAAGCCGGTAGCGACATCGGCGGTCAGCTCAATATCGCCAAACGCATTCCTGAAAAAACCGAGTTCAACGAGTTGCTGCGCTACTTCCGAAGACAACTCGAAGTGACTGGTGTGCGGCTGCGATTAAACACGCGCATAAGTGCAGAGCAATTGGCCCGCAGCGGCTTCGATCGAGTGGTCGTCGCCGCCGGCATCGAGCCGCGCCGTCTCGACATCCCGGGCATCGATCATCCCAAAGTGGCTACGTATCTCGATATTCTGAGCGGCCGGGTGCAGGCCGGTAAGCGCGTTGCAATCATCGGCACCGGCGGCATCGGCTACGACGTCGCCGAATACTTGCTGGGCACGCCGGAAACTCATCTCGACGCAGAGACGTTTTATCGCGAGTGGGGAGTGGACACCGCGGTTCGATCACAGGGCGGACTCGTCGCTTCGACCAAGAGTCACGCTGCGCGCAGCATTACGCTCTTCCAACGGAGTACGGGCCGGCCGGGCGACCGACTCGGTATCTCGACAGGATGGATATTACGAGGGCAGTTGAAGAAGCACGGCGTCGAAGCGATCGCCGGCTGCAGTTATACGAAAATCGACGATCGCGGTCTGCACTACCGCATTAACGACGTCGATCGTGTTGCCGAAGTCGATACGGTGATCGTCTGTGCCGGACAGGAGCCGGCGCGTGCGCTTGCAGAAGAACTCAAAGCGCGAGGAATCATCGCAGATCTAATAGGCGGCGCACGCGTCGCTTCCGAACTGGATGCGGTACGCGCAATCGACGAAGGCACTCGCCTCGCGCTGTCATTCTGATTTACGCAATGTAAGAACGAGTATCAGGAGAACATATGGATTTCGCTGAACCCGAGGAGATCCAAGCACTACGCGACACGCTGAGAAAATTCGTGGCGCGCGAATGCACGCCCGAAGCGGTCGCAAAGTGGGACCGCGAAGATCTGATCCCGCGCGAGATGGCGAATAAGCTGGCTGAACTGGGCCTGTTCGGTATGTGCGTGCCCGAGGAATACGGAGGCTTGGGTCGTCAAGTCATCGGCATGACGGTGGTGCTGGACGAACTCTCGCGCGGCAGCGTTGCGTTGTCGGGTATGTATAACATGGGCGCGAGCTACGGCGGCCTCAACATTTCCGAGGCGGGCTCGGAAGAGCAAAAGCAGCGCTTACTGCCACCGCTGCTGGAGGGCAAATTGTTGTTTGCTTATGGTCTCTCGGAACCGGATACGGGCGCCGATCTCACCAACGTCAAAACGCGCGCCGAACTCAAGGGCGACCGAGTCATCGTCAATGGGTTCAAACGTTGGACGTCGGGAGCAGACATAGCCGATTACATCTATGCTCTGGTGCGCAGCGGTCCCGCCGAAGCACGGCGCGAGAATCTCTCTTTCGTGCTGATCCCGACGCAGGCCAAGGGCGTGACCATCACACGCATCGGTGCGATGGGAATGGGAGGCGAGGCGCTCACCGATGTTGCCTTGGACAACGTCGAAATTCCCGTCACCGACGTGATCGGTGGCGCAGCAGGATGGAACAAGGGCTGGAGCATGCTCGCCGGACCCGCACTCGAAGTCGAGAAACTCGGGCCAGCGGCGATGAATCTAGGTATCGCAGAGGCAGCGCTCGCCGAGGCATGGGAATACAGTCAACAACGTGTGCAAGGCGGCAAGCATATTTGTGGGCACCAGTCCGTCCGTCACGTGCTGGCAGATGCGCAAACGGATCTGCAGGCTTGTCGGTTGATGATGCAGCACGCGGCCTGGTTGGTGGAGACGGAACAACCCAGTGCTGCGGCCACCTCGATGGCCAAGCTGTTTATCACGGAGAACGCGAAAAAAATCGTCCTGAATTGCCAGCAATACGTGATGGGTGCCTATGGATATGCGCATGGGTTTCAAATGGAACGCTACGTACGCGATGTACTCGCGGGCTGCATCTATGGCGGCTCGAGTGCCATCCAACGCAACAACATAGCCAATTTGTTGAAGTTGCCGCGCAACTAGCGCTCATGACCCCGTGAACTTCGGCGCGCGCTTTTCGGTAAAGGCGCGCGATGCTTCCGTGAAGTCATCGGTCATGGTTGCGAGAATCTGAGCACGATTCTCCAGCTCTAGCGCAGCATCGAGGCTCGGCGCCTCCAAATTACTCCAGATCATCTGCTTACTTTGACGAATGGAGAACGGACTGTTCGCGAGGACTGCGTTTGCTAACTCCAAGGCGGCGGGGATGACCTGATCGTCCTGAACCAAGCGGGACACGAGTCCACACCGTGCGGCCTCGTTTGCATCGATGGGGCGTCCTGTCAGCATCACCTCGAACGCCAGCGCGGTGCCGATGAGTCGCGGCAAGTGATAACTGATGCCGCATTCGCCTGCGGTCAGTCCGATGCGCACCGATGCTACGAGAAATTTGGCCGACGTACTCGCAATACGCAGATCGGCAGCCAGTGCCAAGCCGAGTCCTGCGCCTGCCGCCGGACCGTTCACGGCAGCGATGACAATTTGCGGCATCGCTCGGATGCGTTTCACCATGCCGCCGAACATTTCTTGCCATTGCATCTTCTGCACGGGGCCGTGCTTCGCGCCGCTGCTTCGCTCCACCGACGCTTTGATGTCCATGCCAGCACAAAAGCCTCGGCCGGCGCCCGTCAATATCACAACACGGCAAGTGTCGTCGGCGGTAAGTGTTTCCAAGACATGATGAATCTCACGGACCATGGGATGCATCAACGCGTTCATTCGCTCGGGGCGATTGAAGCGGACGATGACGACTTCCGGTGCGACGCGTTCGATCTGTAGATATTCGTATTGGGTGGTCACGTTCATACCTCAATCACTACTTTCCCGGCATGCCCGCCCCGCTCGACATAGCGTATGGCCGCTGCGGCTTGCTGCATGGGAAATGTTTTGGAAACGAGTGGCCGAAGGCGTCCCTGCTCGAACCAAGCAAATAGCTGCGTACAGTATTCTGTGAGCAACCGCGGCTGATGCACGACCGTTTGATAAAGGTTCGCACCCCGCAGGTCGAACGCTTTGAGCAGCACGATGATGGGTCGGACATCGGGAATATCGAACGATGCGAAGCCCGTAACGGCAAGGCGGCCGCGCCAAGCAATGCAGCGTTGTGCTTGCTTCAACATCTCGCCGCCCACGACTTCGATGATCACATTCGCACCGCGCTGGTTCGTGATTTCCATGACGCGATCGCGCATCGATTCTTTTCGGTGATGGATGAGATGGTCGGCCCCGGAGCGTTTTGCGGTGGCTAGACGTTCGTCGCTCCCGGCGACTGCAATGATGGTTGCACCGAGCGCCCGCGCGATTTCCACCGCAGCGAGTCCCAAACCGCCACCGGCACCGGTAATGAGCACGACGTCTTCGGCTGTAGTGTTCGCAGTGTGAACCAAAGATTCATATGCGCTCACGTAGCTGCTCGCGAAGCCTGCTGCCTGAGCGAAACTCATCGAGTCGGGAATCTTCACTGTCCAATCGGCTCGCACAGCGATTTCCTCGGCCCATGCGCCGCGTGAACCTTCGAGCATCGCCATGACGCGATCGCCGATCTTCACTGTACTGACCGCCGCCCCGACTGCGGACACTACACCCGCTGCATCCGAGCCGGGCGTGTAGGGGAGTTCAGCTTTTTGTTGATAGTTTCCGGCGAGTTTCAACAACTCATTGCGATTGCAGGAAGTCGCGCGCACGGCGATGCGCACCTGGTGAGGTTCGATGTCAGGCGAGGGCGCTTCCTCGAGCAGCAAACCTTCGGGCGGCCCCAATGCTTTGCACACTATCTTTTTCACGATGTTCTCATTTGACCCCTGAGCCGTCATTCTCGCCGACCGCGATGCCCGCGTCGATCCGTGCCGGATGCTAAGACAACTGTCCCAGCGGCTCCACAGGTGTGGATTGTGAGACTATTCTGCATTCAGCAGACTTCGAAGAGGAGCCTATAGTGGGCGCGGATCTAGAGCGCATTCTGACTGCGATACGTGAATCGCACGATCTTCAGCGCCGCGAGTTGCTGACTGCGCTCGTTGCCGGCGGCGCAACCGCATTGTTACCCTCGCTCTCGCTGGGTCGATCGAATACCGAGGATCACACCGTGAATACCGACTCGCCGAACGCCGTATTGCCATGGTCGCAGTACGTGGACTTGCTCAAGCCCGCCGGCGATCTTGCACGCATCACATGGGAGCCCGGCAGCGAGCAAGTTCAAGCCGAACTGTATCGGCAGTTCGTCATGAACATCGCGCTCGGCTATTTCATCTATTTCGAAAGCGATGCTCGTTATCCGGATTGGATACCGTTTCTGAATTCGGTGTTCACGCTGCAACCCAATCCGGACGATACCTACTATCTTGCGCACCTCGACGGCAAAGGCACCTATCGAATCACAGGTACGCGCGGCTCGGTGCACATTCTCACCTTTGCGCTCGGTCACGAGCCCATGGGTACGAGCGACCGTATCGGCGGCGGTTTGGCGCAATTCGACGCCGACGATCTCAAGCTCGGCAAAGACGGCTCGTTCGAAGTTCTCCTGAGCGCCGCCAAACCCGCGGGCTACAAAGGCAATTGGTGGCAGCTGCCGGAAGATGCAAAAAGCATTTTGGCGCGCCAGCGCTCGTACGACTGGGGTCGCGAACAAGACGCACGCTTCGCCATCGAGCGGCTCGATGTGAGTGAGTTGAAGCCGCGCATGCCCGTGGCGGAGATCGATGCGAAATTGCGCGCCATCTTGGGCGGCTATGCTGAACGTCTGTCGCGTATCTGGCTCACGTATCAAAACAAGATCCGCGACCAGGGATTGATCAATAAAATCGAGTTCACCGGCTTCGGCGGCGCGTTGCCCGTGCAAGTGTACTGGCAGGGCATCTATCAACTCGCGCCCGACGAAGCGCTCATTCTCGAAACCGAGCTGCCGAAGAAAGTGCGCTATTGGAATGTGCAGTTGAACGACGTGCTGTGGAACGCGGTCGAGTTCATTCAGCGCCAAAGCAGCTTGAACGGACATCAAGCGCGCCTCGACAAAGACGGCAAGTTCCGCGCGGTGATTTCGCTTACCGATCCGGGCGTGCCGAATTGGCTCGATCCCGCGGGCTATGTGCAAGGCATGCTCATCGGCCGTTGGTACGCGGCAGATTCGCATCCCGTGCCCACGCTGAAACGCGTGCCGCTCGCCAAAGTGCGTGAGCATGTGCCGGCCGATACGCCCACTATGACTGCAGAAGAACGTGCAGAGCAGTTGCGCGCTCGACGCATCGGCGGCCAGTTGCGCCGGCGCTGGTGATTCATATGAGACGCTGGTCACTCGATCAATTGACTGTGGTGGGCGTGCGGCCTGTGGAATTGGTCGAGATCGCCGCGCGTGCCGGCTACGACGCGGTGAGTCCCTTCGTCGGGCTCGACAATTCCAGCGGCTTATTCACGGTGCCGTTACGTGCAGGTCATCCCGAGACAGTTGGCATGATACGCGCGCTTAGAGATAACGGCGTGCGGCTCAATCAAGTGGACGGCTTTGCCATTGGCGAGAAGTTCGACATGGAGGGTGCGCGCCGCGCGATCGAACTCGTCGCCGAAATAGGGGCTAACAACATCGTTGCGCTGCTGTTCGACTCCGACGAATCACGCGGATTCGATACGCTCGCTGCGTTGTGCGAAGAGGCTGCGTCGGCAGATATGAGCGTGGCTATCGAGTTCACGGCGCTCTCGAAGCTGCCGTCTTTGGCGTCCACAGTGCAGTTGATCAAGAAGCTTGGGCGCTCGCGAGTTGGCATCCTCGTGGATCTCTTGCATCTCGCCCAAGCTGGCGAATCGCCGGCAGACTTGGCAAAAGTGCCACATGGATTGATTCGCGGCGCGCAGCTTTGCGATGCACGCACGGGCTTAGATGCACAGACTTATTTCCACGTCGCTATAAAAGAACGCATGGCACCGGGCACGGGCGAATTGCCAGTCCGTGAATTTCTTGCAGCACTGCCGACGGATATAACAGTCGGTGTGGAAGTGCCGATGATCGAGCCGCGCGATTGGCAGACTCGCGCGTCGATGTTGCTCGATTGTGCGCGGCGGGTGGATAGCTGAGCTGCGGAACGTCGATCCGCTGGCGGCTCGGGATCTCTACGGCGCCATGTGGCGC
>Ga0207667_10004894_pt1 | contig 16353 bp, 13 predicted proteins | sample KBSCornC52_FD_184301 | JGI IMG/M metagenome (GOLD analysis project Ga0207667, IMG submission 184301) | Corn rhizosphere microbial communities from Kellogg Biological Station, Michigan, USA - KBS Corn C5-2 (SPAdes) (version 2) | ecosystem: Host-associated > Plants > Roots > Rhizosphere > Soil ... | reverse complement strand
GGTGGTGGTTGCTCGCGTGCAAGATGAGGTCAAAGGCATGTTGGCAATCACAGGTCATTCGAGCGGTGTATGGATGCGCCAAATTCCGTTGCACGATGTTCAAGGCCGCGAGGGTGTAGCGACACTCTGGGCGCGCAATCGTATCGAAGATCTTTTGGATGCTCGTGCAAGCGGCGTCTCGCCTGACGAGATACGCTCGCAAGTATTGCCGATTGCGTTGCGTTATCAGCTCGTCACGGATTACACGAGTCTAGTCGCCGTCGATCACACACCTGCGCGGCCTGCGAGTGAAGGTTTAGATTCTCAACGCGTTCCCAACACTCTGCCGCAAGGATCTGCATGGCCGGTGGCGACTTATCCGAAGACGGCCACACCAGCGGAGCTGCATTTGATCGTGGGCTTGTGCTTACTGCTCGCGGCGGCAGTGTTGTTCATGAACGAATGCCGGAGAGCACGTTCATGACGTTGCGCGGTCGTAAGATTTTCATTGCAGCAGTGGCGCTTCTCGGAATATGGGAGCTGAGTGGGGGGCTTTATATCCATGCAAAGGCGTGGCTCGCGCAGAAACTGATAGCAACGGCGTGGGCGCGAACGTTGGCGGGAGAAAAGGATGTTAGGCCATGGCCGTGGGCGGATACGTGGCCGATCGCGCGACTCAAGATCGAAGCTTCACACGTGGATCTATATGTGTTGGCAGATGCTTCGGGTCGCAGTCTCGCGTTCGGTCCCGGTCTAGTGAGCGGCACTGCGCCGCTCGGATCGGAGGGTGCCAGCATTGTGGCCGCACATCGCGACACGCATTTCAGGTTCCTCAAAGAACTACGCCCGGGAACGATGTTGTCATTGCAAACCGCCGACGGACGAAAGTATCTATATAAGGTAAGCGAGGCGCACATTCTCGATGTACGGGCGGAACGGCTATCACTCGATGATGTCGTGCCCACCTTGACGCTCCTTACATGCTATCCATTCGACGCCGTAGTGCCCGGCGGGCCGTTGCGTTACGCAGCCGTGGCGGAACGCGTTGAAGGGATTTCCGCCAACGCGATGTGAGTCTGCGTATCGCGCTGCCTTTTACGTGCGAATTCGTTGTGCGTTTCACGAGCAGATTCGGCACAATCGCGCGCCCTACCGTCGTCGGCATCATCACCGAGTCGGACTTCGTGCGTGCGCTGTATGGAATGGTCGGTAGTGCAATGGAAGAAGCAGGTACGCGGTCAAAGCTGCGACCTAGACAGCGTGTAGTCCGCTATGGCTGCGGACGAACGAACTCCGGCGGCGGTGCCTCCGAGAATCGTGGCGCTTCATCATGCGTATCGAACCATGTGATTTTCGAGCCCACGAAGATGTGCGCGTCCGGGCCGTGCTCGGGCGGAGTATCCAACGTGCCCAATCGCAAACGTACGACCTCAGGCATTTGCTCGCGACGGCTTGCGATCTGCGAACCGCAGTTGCTACAGAACATACGGTTGACGCCGCTCGCCGACTTGAAAGACTTCAAGAGATCGGCACCGCTGACGACCACAAAGTCCTTTGCTGCCAGGGGCGCATTGAACGCAACGACCGAGCCGCTAGCCTTGCGACACCGCGAACAGTGACAGAACACAAAGCGTCCAAGCGGGCCTCGTATCTCATAGCGGATCGCTCCGCACAGACATCCACCGGTCATCATCGATGTGCTCCTGGGAATCCCAACTGCAGTCGCGATTCTACCCGGGTTCTCGTCCGACGATGCCTGTATGTAACGATTCGAGGTTTATTGAACGATTCCACCACTTTTGTTGCAAGCAAATGTCTACCCATTGACTTAGTATCAGCCAGTCGGCATCAACCATTGAACGCTGGCTTCGACGTGGACCTACGCCTAAACTGCAGTCGTGGTCGAGCGTATTGACGGCCAAACAACGCCTTGTGATGGAGATGCTGGAGGTGTGCTCGTGCAAGCGAGCTACTAATTCTATGACCGAAGTCACTGTGACCTTACCCGACAACCTCGCCCAAGAAGCACGCGCCGCCGGGTTACTTACGCCACAAGCTGTGGAAGCCATGGTGCGCGAGACCTTGCGTAAGCAGCGGCTCGATGAACTCTTCAATGCTATGGACAAAATGGCGGCAGTGGAGATGCCTATGACGGAAGCGGAGATTCAGGCGGAGATCGAGACTGCTCGGGCGCAACGACGTGCGCGTCGTCCTTGATACCAATGCGGTTGTCTCGGGACTGCTCTGGGAGGGGCCAGCAAGCGTACTTCTCAATGCTGCACGAGCGGGTCACCTTGAGCTCTTCACCAGCGCTGCGCTTTTGGCAGAGCTGAGCGAAGTCTTACCGCGGGGTAAATTTGCGCGCAAAGTTCAAGCGGCAGGTTTAACAGTCGAACAGTTAGTGCGTCGTTACGGTTTGCTCGCGCAGCTCGTACTGCCCGCCGACATCTCACCGCATATTCCCGAAGATCCTGATGACGATCACGTCCTCGCGTGCGCGCTTGCCGCACACGCAGAGTTCATCGTCTCGGGCGATTCTCACCTGCTCTCACTCAAGTACTTTCAAAACATTCAGATCGTCAGTGCGGCAGAGGCGATGCGCAGAGTCGAGGCGCGGAAGTAGCAAGCATTCACCAATCGCCAACAATTACCAACGCGTCTGATACCTGACCGCAAGCTGCACCTGCTTCTCCACTTGCTGTGCGGCCAGCTCAACATTCTCGCGCGCTGCGAATGTGCTCGTGACGCGCAGCCATTCAAGCGCTGCAGACCACTCGCGAGTGAATGTCCAGGCTGCGCTCAAAGTGACCGCATGACCGTCGTCGTCCATGAGCGGTGCACCGAAGCCGTGGCGTTGTTGTGTGCGGAAGGAGTCGTAGCGCGATGAAAAGCGCCACGCTGCGTATTCATAACTTGCTAGTGCAAACCACGAGCGCATATCCCACTCGGCGCCCCAGCTGTCGCGCGGTCCGATGTAGGTCTCGCCAGTGAGCGCTTGTGAGATGAAAGTCCAATGCTCATCTGCTTCGAAGCGCGCGCCTACTGCGTAGAAGCGCGTGAGCCACGCATACATGTGTTGGAATGCAGCCGGATCAGCGCGGTTGTCATAGCGAAATACCCGCAGATCGAAATGATCGCCATGACGCCACTGCGCGCCCACGTAATATCCAGGGCGGCCGTCGATCTCACGAAATTCGTGGATCTTCCCGCCTGCCGATGAAGGCGCCGGCAAGTAGCCGAACAATCCCGTTTGTCGGTCATGCAATGCCCAGCCGCGCGATGCGATCTCGGTGCCGATGGGGTCATTCCAGCCGTAGATGCCCGCGATCAAGCCTATGTCGCCCGGATAGTCCGCGCTTGCGCCCAACCAGCGAACATCCGCTTCCAGGCCGATGGCGCGCAGCTCTTCGCCGAACCATGTGTTGATCGCCGAGGGCGTCAGTGTGTACACGGTTGTCCATGCGGGGCCGCGGTTCTCCATCGAGAACGCCGGGTAAAAGACACCCAGCTTGCTACTGAAGCGTATCGGTCCTTGCGGGAAGGGGCGGAAGTTCAAATACAGTTGCGTGACATCGACACTGCCGCCGTGATCGTCGCCATACGCGAGAACGTCGCCGTGCAGACTGAAAGTATCGCTGAGACGGTAGCGCGCCGTGAGATATGCCTGACCCAATCGCAGGCCGTCGTGATCTTCATCGAAACGCGCGCGGCCCAAACCGCCGTTGAGAAAGGATTGTGTCGCGTCGCTCGTTACTCCGCGCACGTCGATCCCAACACGCACGTCCAATGGTTCACCGGCTCTGCTGGTCATTGCGATGCCGAGCATCAGCGTCAGCATGAACGTTGCCCCTACCCTGACCCTCGCCCGCGTTGCGGGGGAGGGAACAAGACAATCGCGCGTCACAAAAGGAGCTGTGATTCCCCTCCCCCGCAACGCGGGGGAGGGCAGGGAGGGGGCAGTACGAGATGGATCGTTATAGTTCACTAGTAGTCCCAATTCGCGTTGCGCGGCCTGGGCTCGGGCGTACCGCGTAATTTCTTGTTGAGACGAAATTCCACGGCTTGCGGAGCATCGGTGACTTTGATGTGTCGAGTCAGCGTGTCCGCTGCATCGGCAATGCGCGGACTCCACACGCTGATTTCGATATCCGTCGTGGGTATGTCATCGAATACTACGTTGCCGTCGGGCGCCGTTTTTCCGTACCACCGTGCGTCTGTGACATAAATATAGCCCGCCATTTGGTCATGGATGTTGCAACCGACCACCACCAGCCCGGGTGTGTCGAATCGCACCGGCGGATGTGCAACACCTTTATAAAGAGCCAATTGGAACCGCTTTGCTTTGGAAAACGAATAGACCTGGTGACTCACGGCGTCGGAGTTCGGGAAACTCACTTCGCCTCCCACAGGCACGACGAGCACTTCGGGTACGAAGCGCATGCCCAGTTGATCCATCACCAGGGGCGAGTCTGTTTTGCGCTGAGATGCGGCGTCCATAGTCTTGTGAAGTGTGAAAGCTGTCACGACTGCATCGCCCACGGCATCGCCGTCCCGATTCTTTACAGTCACGGTCAGATTCGCAGCCAGCGTCCAAGTAGGTAGTAACACTAACAACAGCAGTCTCGCTCCAAATCCGAGCAAGACTTGCGTCGCAGATTCGACGCGCGAACGAGCCGTCCCGAATCCGAGCCCTCTATGATCGGGGCCGGTTTCGCGGGCGTCGCATGCAAAGCTTTCGTACACGCATCCTCCTTCTGGTGCTCGGCATCGCTGCGTTGCCCATGGGCGCTATGCTCTATGCGCTGACTCAGTTGGCTGAGAAAGCGGCAGTGCAGCAGGCAACCACTGAGTTGCGCGCAGGTGCCGCGGTTGCTCGTAAGACTTTAGAGTTTCGGGGTCAACAACTCGCGAACGCTGCGCACATATTGACAGCAGACTTCGGCTTGAAAGAGGCCGTAGCCTCGGGCGACCGAGCGACCTTGCTGTCGGCGCTGGCCAATCACTCAGCACGAATCAAAGCCGATGTAGCTGCCGTCTTCGATATAGACGGTCATCTGCTAGTAACCACCCCAGGAGAATCTTCCGCGGCTGCAGCCGAAACGCTAAAAGGCGCGGTCGATGCCCAGTCGGGCGGCATCATCTACCGAGTGATCGACGGGACCGCGTATCAACTCGTGGCTGCAACGGTGCGCGCTCCCGAGCCCATAGCATCGGTCGTCATGGGGTTCGCGTTGAACGCCAATCTCGCTCGCGAGATCGCGCACGTCGTTGCCGTGGACGTAGAGTTCGTGTCGTGGGACGGGAGTCGTTTCGATTCCATCGTATCCACCAGCGCGCAGATGGGCGATTTGCAGAACGAGCTGACAGCCCCTCGCAAGGCGGCGCACGTTGTCGCTGCCCGGCACGAGAAAATGCTCGCGCAACACGAAGCGTTGCCGATCGACAAGGGTGAGCTAGATATCGTCTTGCATTCGCCGCTCGATGTCGCCGCCCAAGCCTATTGGAAACTTCGCAATGCGATTCTGTTCGTGGGCGGCGGTGTTTTGTTGATCGCAGCGTTCGCTGGCGCTCTACTCGCGCGCGCCGCGACCAAGCCGATTGCGGCGTTGACGGCTGCTGCCGAGCGCATCGAACGCGGCGACTATTCATCTGCGCATGCGTCGAGTGATGCACTCGAGTTCCGCAAGTTGAGCGCAGCATTCACAGCCATGCGTGATGCCGTTGCCGAGCGCGAACAACGTATTCTCCATCATGCTCATCACGATGAGCTCACGGGTCTCGTCAATCGAAAGCGTATTCATCAGCTGATTGCCGACCGTATCGCTCAACAATCACCGCAGCCGCTTACGCTGTGTCTTCTAGACATCATTCAATTCAGCGACATCAATGCATCCTTGGGCCATAGTTTGGGAGATCAACTGCTGATCGAGCTCGCGCAGCGACTCACCACGACAGCGCCTCACGACGCGATCGTGGCTCACGTAGGATTGGATCAGTTCTTGATACTGCTGCCTCAGTGTGATCTCGAATCCGGCATCTTGCTCGCCAACGATCTTCTAGGCTGCATCCTGCAGCCGATCGACGCGAACGGTATCTCGATTCGGCTGCGCGCTCGTGGTGGTTTGGCTTCCTACCCGATGCACGGAACGACTGCCGAAGATTTGATGCGTCGAGTCGACGTTGCATTGTTTTCAGCACACAGAAATGTTTCGGCCGTCGCAGCGTTCGCGCCGGAAGCCGAACAAGCGCACCGCCGCCGCATTCAAGTGCTCGGCGATCTGCAACACGGCATCGAATCCAATCAACTACGGTTGGTGTATCAACCCAAGCTCGACATGCGAACTCAGACGCTCACGAGCTGTGAAGTGCTCGTGCGTTGGCGTCATCCGGTGCATGGCGAAGTGCCGCCGTCGGAATTCATTCCGCATGCCGAGCGCACGGGTTCCATTCGCCGCTTGACGTCGTGGATCTTGCAGAACGTCGCGATGCAATTGAGCGCTTGGAATGCTGCGGGATATCGACTCGAAGCTGCGGTCAACATTTCTGCAGCCGATATTGCAGATCCCGGCCTCGCTACGGAAGTCGAACAGTTGCTACAACACCATGCCATTCATGGCGAGCAACTCACTTTCGAAATCACTGAAACCGTCGCCATGCGCGATATCGAAGTTGCGGTACGCGCCATGGAGCGGCTCAGACGTCTCGGCATCCGTTTTGCGATCGACGACTTCGGCACGGGATATTCCTCTCTCGCGCAACTCAGCCGCCTGCCTGCGAACGAGCTCAAGCTCGACGGTGGTTTGATCGCGCGGCTGACCGAAGACGATCGGGCGCGCGTCGTCGTGCGCGCCATGGTGGAGCTCGGTCATAGTCTCGATTTGCGCATCGTCGCCGAAGGTGTCGAGAACTTGCAGCTCATGCGCGAGATTGCGAAGCTCGGCTGCGATGTGGCTCAGGGGTATGTCATCGCGAAGCCTCTGCCGCCCGATGCCTTACCTGTGTGGCTTGCCACGCGCCGCTTGGCCAGAGTAGCCAACATGGATTCCACGATGGCCATCACCGCAATGGTGAGAAGCCTCGCCGCAGGCGGCTGACGACATTCGTTCGTCAGCATCGTTCACTCCAACCCATTGATTGTTCGCGCACCTAGGAAAAAGGCGCAGCCCGGCCTTCTTTGTCGGGAAGGGTCTTTTCCGACGCGATTCAGGCGGTCTTCGCGACGCCAATCACAGAGCCGCGAGAAACTACTGTATCTTTCGAGATAATAACGTATGATATGAATCCTATGAGCGTGCCTACCGACCGCCTGCGAAACTTCGGCTTCCTGATCGGGGACATTGGTCGTCTATACACCAAATTGTTCGAATACGAGGCCGAGCATTTGGGGCTCAACATGGCTGAAGCCAAAGTGTTGGCGTGCCTGAGCCGCAATGCCGGGCTGAACCAAGTGCAATTGGCGGAATTGAGCGGCGTGGAACCCATGAGTCTGGTGCGGATCTTGGACCGGATGGAGGCCGATAACTTGCTCGAGCGCCGTCCGCATCCCACCGATCGGCGCGCGCGCCAGTTGCATTTGAAAGCGCAAGCGCAAGCGACGGTCGAGCAGATTTGGCACTTGAGCGACCAGATGCGCACGCAAGCTTTCGGCAAGTTCAAGTCGGAAGAACGCAATGCCTTGATCGACTTGTTGGAGCGCGTCCACGTGAAGCTGCTCGAGATGATTGCCGAGCGGGCCCGCAAGCCCGCGCAGAGAACGGTAACCGAGCCCAAGAACGTCGAGCGACGCGGCGCGCCGGTGCGCGCCCGATCCAGGAACGGTAAAACGCAGAGAGCCCTCCGATGAATTCCGCTGTTGCAGCCGAGGCGAGTGAACAGACCGCCCAAGACCGAGAATACGGCGACGCCGTCTCGGAAGTAGACGATCGCACCTTGGGCCAGCGATTGCGCTTGCCGCTCATGATTGCCGGACCCGTGGTGGTATTGCTCGGCGCCGCATACTTTTATTTCTTCGGCGCCCGATACGAAGCCACCGACGACGCGCGCGTGCGATCGGCTCAAGTCAATATCAGCTCGAATGTTGCCGGGCGAGTGGTGGAACTCGCCGTGCACGACAATCAGGTGGTTCACAGCGGTGATTTGTTGTTCAAATTGGACGATGCGCCGTACCGAATCGCCGTTGCCGAAAGCGAAGCCGAACTCGGTAACGCGCGCCTGCGCGTGGAAGGACTCAAGGCAACGTACAAACAGCGCGAAGCCGATTTGAATGCGGCGCGCGATACATTGAACTATCAACGCAGCGAATACGAACGCCAGCAGCGTTTGCTGAGCAAAGGCATTTCATCGCAAGCGCAATACGACGCCGCAGTGCATGCCAAGGAGAGCGCAGAACAACTCCTGAGCAGCGCGCAGCAGCAAGCTGCGGCAGCGCTCGCTGCATTGAGCGGCAACCCGGATATTCCGCTCGAGAAGCATCCTGCCGTGATGGCGGCACAGGCGCAGCTCGATCACGCTCGTTTGAATCTTTCCTACGCCGCTGTAACCGCGCCGCAGGACGGCGTAGTCACGAAAGTGGAGTCGTTGCAGGTCGGTAGTTATATCAATGCTTCGCAGCCGGTGTTCACGCTCGTATCCACGCACAATGTTTGGGTCGAAGCGAACTTCAAAGAAGTGCAACTCACCCACATGCGCACGGGCCAAAAGGCGACTGTGGCGGTCGACGCGCTGCCAGGTCGCAAGCTCACTGCCACTGTGACCAGCTTGAGCCCCGGCACCGGCAGCGAGTTTTCGGCGCTGCCTGCGGAAAATGCCACCGGCAATTGGGTGAAGGTCGTGCAGCGCGTTCCCGTGCGATTGCAACTCGACGACGAGCGCATCGCGAGCCAGTTGCAGTCGGGCTTGAGCGCGGTCGTCACAGTCGATACTCAGTTTCATCGCAGCTTGTTTGGTTCGGACGGGACTGCCGACGCCGGAACGACTCACTGAGGCGCAGCGTGTCGTCTGCCCCTGTCCCCGCCAAGATTCCGCATTACGGATTGATCTCCGCGTCGCTGATGATGGCGACGATCATGCAGACGCTCGACACCACAATCGCGAACGTCGCATTGCCGCACGTACAAGGTTCCCTCGCGGCGACCCAAGAGCAGATGACTTGGGTACTGACCTCTTACATCGTCGCCGCAGCCGTGGCGACTCCGTTCGCCGGTTGGCTGACGGGACGTGTCGGGCGCAGGAAAATCCTGCTCGCTTCGATATTCGGATTCACAGTGAGTTCTATCTTGTGCGGCTTGTCGCAGAGCTTGACGCAGATAGTGCTGTTCCGAGCCTTGCAGGGTCTGACTGGCGCGGCGCTCGTACCAATCTCCCAAGCGGCGTTGCTGACCATTACCCCTCCGGAGCGGCACGGACGTGCGATGGCCCTATGGGTCATGGGCGTCACCATGGGTCCCATCATCGGGCCGGCGCTGGGCGCATGGCTCACCGAGCAATTCAGTTGGCGTTGGGTGTTCTACGTCAACGTTCCCTTCGGTGTGCTTTGTTTTCTCGGTCTGTCCAGCTATTTGCCCGAGAGCGCGATCAAACGCAGCCGCTTCGATTTTTTCGGTTTTGTCACGTTTAGTATCGCCATCCTTGCGTTGCAGCTCATGTTGGACCGCGGACAGCTCAAGGATTGGTTCAGTTCCGCGGAGATTTGCATCGAGCTTGCATGTGCTGCCGTCGCTGCCTATCTCTTTGCCGTGCATAGTGCGACGACGTCCGAGCCGTTCATCGACTTGCGCATGTTCAAGGATCGCAATTTTCTGGTGGGCAATTTCTTCATTCTCATGATGGGACTGCTGATGTTCGGCCAGCTCGCGTTGCTGCCGGCGTTCTTGCAAGACTTGTTGAATTACCCGGTGCTCACTGCGGGATTGGTCACGACTTCGCGCGGCTTCGGTACGCTGGCGGCGACACTCGTTCTCAGGCGCGTGCAGCAGCATTTCGACGGACGGCTCGTCATGAGCGTGGGGCTGCTTTGCGCCGGCATTGCAATGTGGGAAATGTGTAACTTCTCGCTGCAAATACCGCAGAGCCTGGTGTTTTGGACTGGGTTGTTGCAGGGATTCGGCCTCGGCCTCGTCTATGTGCCGCTCGTGACTGCAACGTACGCGACGTTATCTCCTCGCTTCCTCAACGAGGGCTCGTCCGTCTTCAGTTTGATACGCAACTTGGGAAGCAGCATCGGCATCGCAGTCGTACAAGCACTGTTCATTCGCAACACACAGATCATGCATGCGCGGCTCTCGGAGCACGTCACGCCTTACGCGGCGCAACTGCACGAATTGCCCAATCTCGCCAGCACGGCGGGTCTCCTCGCCATGAACGGACGTGTCACGGAGCAAGCGACCATGATGGCTTATAACAATGTCTTCAAAATGATGTTCCTCGTCTGTATGGCATGCGTGCCCTTTGCGTTTCTATTTCGCAAAGCGTCTACCGCAGCGAGTGTCGTCGCTGTTGCGGAGTGAGCGATGTCACAGATCGAACGCTCCACGAATAAACAAAAGATGGATATGAGTTCTCCGATGTTTTGGCGCCACCCTAAGAATCTATGCCGTGCGATTACCGTCGCGGTCGCCGCAACATTGAGCGCGTGCGCAGTCGGGCCGAGCTTCGAGCGGCCAGCCGCGCCCACTGTGGAGCGTTACTCGACCACACAAGAGGCTACCCCTGCGGTCACGAGCGCCGATGTCACCGCTCAACAAGTGAACTTCGGCAGCGCCCTGCCTGCCGATTGGTGGAGCTTGTTCAAAAGCGATGCATTGAATCAGCTGGTCGCGCAGGCGCTCGCCGGCAATCAGACGCTGGCCGCGGCACAGTCGACAGTGCAACAAGCGCAAGCGCTCGCGGAAGCGAAAACAGGAATGCGCTATCCCGAGGTCGATCTCACAGCATCGAGCGGCAGGCAAAAATATGGTGCGCAGTTTTTGGGTTCTTTTGCGCCGCCGCCGCCCTTTACCTATTACGCATTCGGTGCTGCGGTCAGTTACACGTTGGATTACACCGGCGGCATCAAGCGATCCATCGAGCAACAACGCGCATTTGCGGAATATCAACAGCATGAATTGCGCGCCGCACAGCTTGCGGTCGCGGGCAATCTCGTCATGCGGGTGATCGAGATCGCCTCGATCCAAGCCGAGATTCGCACTATCGAAGAACTGCTCGCCGACGATCGGCGCAATGTCGAAATGATTCAAGCGGCATTCGCTGCCGGTTCGGTGAGCAGAGTCGATGTGCTGAGTGCGCAGAGTCAGCTCGCAAGCGACGCTACGCAGCTCCCGCCTAGACGTCAGCAACTGAGTGAAGCGCGCAATGCGCTAGCGACCTTATTGGGCCACGAGCCGAGCGCGTTGCCGACCGCTAACTTCGATCTCACAGCGTTCGAGTTACCGCAGCAACTCCCCGTGGAATTGCCTTCCGATCTCGTACATCAGCGGCCGGACATTCTCGCTGCCGAAGCGCAATTGCATGCTGCAACAGCAGCAGTAGGAGTGGCAACGGCAAATCTATATCCGCGTATCGCCTTGAGCGCGACTTTCGGTCCACAAGCGTTGGAACTGAAGGACCTGTTCGATCATGACAGCGAAGCCTGGGGTCTGATCGGTAATCTCACAGCGCCTATTTTCGATGGCGGTCGATTGCGTGCAGAGCGCCGTGCCGCGCTCGCGGCCTTGGCCGCAGAGGCAGCGCGCTATCGCCAAGTTGTGCTCGACTCGTTCACTCAAGTGGCGGATGCGCTCGACGCGATCAATCACAGTGCCGAATTGCTCGCGACGGAATCGCAGGCATTGGCCGTGGCTCAGCAGAGCCTCGATCTGACGCGCGAAAGCTTCAACGAAGGCAACGTTGGAGTACTGCAGGTCCTCGACAGCGAACGCTTGTATCAGCAAGCCCGCTTGGGATACGTCCGCGCCCAAGCGCAACGTTTACAAAGAACCGCACAATTGTTTGCTGCCATCGGTCACGGCAGTTAATGCCCCCACCCCAACCCCGCTGCGCGGAGGAGGGAGCCAGACGAATTGTCTTCAGCCGGATGCAGACACGTGCCGGCGTGAATACCAGCCGAAGGCGCTGATCGTGAGATAACACACGAAGGGCACGGCCAAAGCGACACTGAGACTGGTCTTATCCGCAATCGAGCCCGCGAGCAGCGGCACGAGGGCGCCGCCGACAATGGCCATGCACAGCAGACCCGAACCTTGCGGTGTTTTGTCGCCGAGTCCTTCGAGTGCAAGGCTGAAGATCGTGGGAAACATGATCGAGTTCATGAGTCCAACGGCAAGCAGTGCATAGCCTGCCAACGCGCCATCGCTCCCCGCCGAGACCAGAACGAGTCCCGCCGCGCCGATCGCAAATGCCGCAAGCAATTTGCCGGGTGATATGACGCGCATCAATGCCGCGCCGATGAAGCGCCCGATCATGGCGCCGCCCCAATAGAAAGGAAGCAACTTGCCGGCGCTTTGTTGCGTGAGTCCCAACGTGGATGACTGCATGAGATAGTTCACCATCAAACTACCGATGGTCACTTCGGCGCCTACATAGATAAATATCGAGAGCACGCCGAATCCGAGCCGCGGACGTTGCAGCAAGCGGAAGCTTCCGCCAAGCGACGCAGCGGATTGGGCTCCGTCGAGGCGCGTGCGCAAAACAAAGAACACGGCCGCAATGGCGAGTATCACGAGTGCGAGCGCCACATACGTGTGGCCGATGACGGCAGCCTCCTTGGTTTGGAATTCGAGCAACTGCGTCGCGGAGAGTGTGGCGGGATCGGTGGTCGCAATCGAACCGAGAATGATCTGTGCGCCGAAGAAGGGCCAAATCGTGGTGCCCAAGGAATTGAACGCTTGCGCGAACGTGAGCCGACTGGGCGCCGTTCGTTCCGCGCCGAGCTCGGCGATCAGCGGATTGGCGGCGACTTGCAAAATGGTGATGCCGCTGGCCAGCACGAACAACGCAGCCAAAAAGAGCGGATACAGTGCGTGCGATGCGGCGGGCGCGAAGAGCAAGCATCCCGTCCCCATGACGACCAAGCCGCCGACAATGCCTTTGCCGTAACCCAAACGTGCAACCAACCAACCTGCCGGCAACGACACCACTGCATATGCGGTAAAAAATGCAAACTGGGTCAGCATCGCTTCGGCGTAGTTGAGCTGGAACAAGCTTTTGAGTTTGGGGATGAGGATGTCGTTGAGGCTCGTGAGCCCGCCCCAAATGAAAAACAGCGCCACCACGAGTGCGACGAGTGCGAACGGTGCGGCGGCATCGCGTCCCTCGGTTTTGTGGTTCGACACATTCGCGTCCGACATGCGGCCTCTTTTTCTAGTGGGGTTGAGAGTGCGAAGGTAGCATGGGTAGGTTCGCGGCTGGCGGTCCGCGGTCTGCGGCCAGAGAAGAGCGCGGTGAGATTACTATCTCGTTATTCTTCTCGGGCCGCCAGTCGCAGATCCAAGCACCGGAAACTTCACCATGCCCCACACCAAACGCAGCTTCACCATCCGACTCATTGCTGGAGGCTGCGTGTGGTTGCTGTCCACATTGTCTGCATCTGCCAGGCAGACGAATCAAGCGATGCCGCTAAATGAGCAAGCGGTGCGCGAGCGGGCCGATGCCCTCATCGCACAAATGACGCCGCAAGAGAAAGTAGGGCAGCTGTGTCAGCACTTCTACTTCCAGATGTTTCCGGACATGACCCATGCCGCCAACGACGCGCTCGAGCACGGTCAGGCTGGAGCATTGTTGTTCGTGACGGACCCAGCCGAGATCAATCGTCTGCAGCGCATCGCCATCGACAAATCGCGCTTGAAGATACCGTTGCTGTTTGCGTTCGATGTCATTCACGGCTTGCGCACTATTTTTCCCGTGCCGCTCGCGATGGCAGCGTCATGGGACCCGAAAATGGTAGAGGCCGCGCAAAGCGTTGCCGCGGCAGAGGCGCGTGCGGTGGGCGTGCATTGGGCATTCGCGCCCAACGTGGACATTGCACGCGATCCGCGTTGGGGACGCATCGTCGAAGGTGCGGGTGAAGATCCGTATCTCGGTGCCGCGATGGCTGCCGCGCAGGTGCACGGTTTTCAGGGGCCCTATCTCGGCAGCCCCGGTCACGTTATTTCGGGTCCGAAACACTTTGCGGGCTACGGCGCTGCGCTCGGCGGTCGCGACTATGACGAAGTGAATCTGTCGGATAACGAACTGTGGAATGTTTATTTGCCGCCCTTCAAAGCGGCCGTCGATGCAGGCGCAGGCAACATCATGAGCGCGTACATGGGACTCAACGGCGTGCCTGCGGCGGCCAATACATGGTTGCTGACCCAAGTGCTGCGGCAAACTTGGGGATTCAAGGGCTTCATCGTAACCGATGCAGGCGCAGTGGCTGGATTGCAGATACATGGCCTCGCGCACGATACGCAAGATGCGGCAGTTCGTGCGCTCAAAGCCGGCGTCGATATGGAAATGGCAGTTCCTAGCAGACCTGCTGTGATGCCAACGTTGATTGCAGCACTCGACGCCGGAAAAATTTCATCCGCCGAACTCGACGATGCGGTTCGCGCAGTGCTCGCGGCCAAGATTCGCATGGGATTGTTCGAACAGCCCTTTGTCGATGAGAAGAAAGCCGAAGCGATTCTCAATGATCCTGCACATCTCGAAACTGCGCGGACCGCAGCCGCGCGTTCGGCGGTTCTGCTGCGCAATGACAACGGAACACTGCCGCTCGCGCGCACTATCAAATCCATTGCGGTGATCGGCCCGCTTGCGGATGCGCCGCGCGACATGTTGGGTCCTTGGGTATTTCCGCAAAACAAACCTCCATCGGTCAGCGTGCTCGCCGCTCTCAAAGCCAAAGTCGGCAACTCCATTCGCATCGACTATTCAGAGGGTGTGCGCATGCCGTCGCGCAGGGTCCCTTCGATATTCGAAATGTTCGAACCGCCGCAGGTGCGTCCGCCGCTCGACGAGACGGCCGAGATCACGCGTGCAGTGGGGCTGGCGCGTGGCGCCGATGTTGCTGTGCTAGTGCTCGGCGAAGCGCAGGACATGATCGGAGAAGACGCCTCGCGTTCGAGCTTCGATTTACCCGGCCGTCAGCAAGAGTTGCTCGACGCGATCGTCGCCACTGGCAAACCCGTCGTCGTGTTACTGATGACCGCGCGTCCGCTCGATCTCAAAGAGACCAAAGCGGCTGCCATCATGAATATTTGGTATCCCGGCTCGGCGGGCGGCAGTGCAGTGGCCGACCTGCTCTTCGGCGACGCCGTCCCCGGTGGCAAATTACCGTTCACTTGGGTTCGCAACATCGGCCAAGTGCCGCTCATCTATGCACATCTAACATCTCACGATCCAGGTAATGCCGAGAGGCGGTATTGGAATGACTCGAACGAGCCGCGCTATCCGTTCGGCTACGGGCTGAGCTATACCACGTTTGAATACTCCAATCTTCGTATCGAGCCCGCCTCTGTTACGCCCGGTGAGCCCGTGACTGTGACAGTCGATGTGAAAAACACAGGCGCCCGAGTGGGCGATGAAGTGGCGCAGCTCTACATTCATCAGCGCTCGGGCACTTCAGCGCGTCCTGTGCGCGAACTGAAAGGATTCGAGCGCGTTACAGTGCAACCGGGTCGGACGCGCACCATTCGCTTCGTTCTACAGCCGCAAACCTTGAGCTATTGGAGCGCAGCCAACGGGACGTGGGTGCAAGACGAGAGCGCATTCGATGTATGGGTTGGCGGTAGTTCGGCGGCTGCGCTCGCGAGCGGATTTGAAATTAAGAAGCGCTAACCAGGCAACCAGCAAACCAGACAACCAGGCAGACCAGCTCGAATGCGGGCCGCTGGTTCTCAGGTTGGCTGGTTTACTGGTTCGCTGCCGCCGAGTGCCGGATCGCTGACGCTGTCCTCGCCGTTCTCCAAATGTCCGGCGATGCGGCGCAGGAAATACGAATCTGCGTCGGTCGTCATTGTCAGGTCGTACCAACCGAAGGTGGATTTGAGCGACCAGCGTTTTTCCAGCACTTTGCCTCGCGCCAATACTTCCGTGAGAGAGCGGCGGTCGTACGCGCTTTCGATATTTATACGGCGGGAAACACGCCCTTGGTTGACGACGCGCACGATGAGAACGTAATCGTCGCTGTCGTAACGTACGTCCACATCGAGATCCACTGTGCTATTCGGCACTGCGACGCCGCGGAACTGACGGAGAAACCCGTTCGGTCCGAAGATCGAAAGATCATATCGTCCTTGAGTGCGCGCCAAGTCCCAAGTATTTGCGAGCGACTTGCCCGGTTCGACCGTGTACGTCCACGGTCCTTGCTCGGGCATGCCTGAGCGAACATGAAAACACGCA
>Ga0207667_10004887_pt1 | contig 16362 bp, 16 predicted proteins | sample KBSCornC52_FD_184301 | JGI IMG/M metagenome (GOLD analysis project Ga0207667, IMG submission 184301) | Corn rhizosphere microbial communities from Kellogg Biological Station, Michigan, USA - KBS Corn C5-2 (SPAdes) (version 2) | ecosystem: Host-associated > Plants > Roots > Rhizosphere > Soil ... | reverse complement strand
CCCGGGGACTGGTGCGAAATTGCGCAACGGAACTCCGTACTCGGGCAGATTCCGGTCATGCTCATGTAGATAAGCGAGCGTGAATCGGGTCGGAGTATCCAGGCCAAGGGCGAAGGACGGCGCGAACCCCCAGCGCGTATAATGGGTGACATCGCGATCCGCGACCTCGTTACGATGCACCATGGCGTTGACCCGCAACGCCATGCCGAGATCGGGATTCCCGAGGCGCTCATTGACGTCCGCGGTCGCCCGCTCATAGTCGGCCGTGCCCGCTCCCAGACCCACATTCGCAAAGTCAGTCGCGCTCGGGAGCTTGGAGACGAAGTTGATTGTGCCACCCAGGGCGCCCACACCGGAATACACCGAGCTGCTGCCTTGAACAACCTCGATGGCCTGGGTATCGAACGGGTCCGTGTGGGTCGTATTGGCGCTCTGGCGGACGCCATCCACGGCAATATCGTTGGTCGCCGTGAAGCCGCGGATATTGATGCTGTCGCCATAACTGCCACCCTCACCCGCTCCGAACGTGATGCCTGGGACGTTCTGACGCAAGATATCGCGCAGTAGCAGCGTCCCCTGCTGCTGGATCAACTCCGAAGGAATGACGGTGACGGTTTGCGCGGTATCGCGGAGGGATTCGGTGTACTTCGGCGATTCCGCCTGGTCGACTTTATACTCACTCACCGTCTCATCGACGCTGATTGTGTTGAGTTGGGTTGCCTTGGCCGGCTTGGAGGGACCTCCCGCTTGGCTGGAGGGGGCGCCCTCAGGCGTGAGGCTTGCGTCGGTGGGACGCAATACCCCCGGCTCGGCCCCCAGGGCGCTCGAGCTTGCCCCAAGGACCAGGTGAACAGTAGCCGCCAGAACACAGCCAGAAATGCAATTCGCCATGAGACCCTCGTCTTGCCTTTTCTTCGCGGGAGCACCGTATCTCGCACTTATCGTAAATGCGAATCACTCTCATTTGCAATCGCATCAAAGTGCGACTACGATCGAGACATGTTTGAGAAAAGGAAGCTTCAAGGCGCTCAGGGCTGGCGCAGCTTCGTTGGGCTGCTCATTCTGAGCGCCCACGTCGCGATCATCGCGGTCTTTGCAACCGGCATGCGCGTCCCGCCGCCACCCCGGGAGCTGCCGCCCATCACAGTTGATTTCCTGGAGCAGCCTTCGAGGTTGGAGCCCCCCACGTGGTCGGAGCCAAAGTTGGTGTCGGTCGCACCGCCGGCTATCGAAGCTCCGGATGTGCCTGTGCCGATTGAGGCGGAGATCCACCCAGACCTCACGATCGAAACACAGCCCTCCCCCACCCCCTCGCACGTAGCTACACGCGGCGATACCCTTTCCGGCGACTTGCCATCCTTGTCCGAGGTTGCCTACCTCGACCCACCTTCGCCCAGCTATCCGCCTGCGTCAAAACGCGCCCGGGAACAAGGCCTGGTCATCCTGAGAGTTGTGGTCGATGAGTCGGGCCATGCAGCCCACATCAACATTTACCGCTCGAGCGGACATCCGCGATTGGACGAAGCAGCATGCGATGCCGTTCGACAGGCTGTATTCAAGCCATACCTCGACGCAGGCATTCCTCGCCCCTCCGTAGCGATCATTCCCGTCGAGTTCTCACTGCACGGCTCGGCCGATCGAAGCCGACCCGGCTGAAGCTCCATGCCGCCCAGCCGGCCGAGTCGGCTCACGGGCGGCGCGGCAGCCATCGCGCACGCGCCCTCACCGCCGCCCCCCAGAGTCGATCACTCTCGGACCGCTGCGGTAGCCTCGATCTCCACAAGAAAACGCGGATTCGCAAGCGCGGCCACCGTCAACACCGTGATCGCTGTCGGATGCATGCCCCAGATGCGCTGAGCCGCCCCGAACGCTTCGCGCGCGTCGTGCCCTTGTACGAGATAGATCGCCAGACGCACGACATGCTCCTGACTCGCCTTCACAGAAGCAAGCGCCGCCAAAACGTTACGCAACGCCTGCTCCGTCTGCTCACCCAGTGTCTCACCGACGATGTTGCCCGCCGCATCGACAGCGTTCTGCCCACCCACAAACACCATAGCGTCCATGCCACGAACGGTGACTACCTGACTGAACGCCGGATTGCGATGGAGCGCCGCCGGATTGTGATGTTCTATCCGCAATGAGCTCACCTGTGAACCTCCTCGTGCAACCGCCAGCATGATACGGGAGGAGCCCAAAAGGTGCAGCCTTGGCGGCCTGCCGCCGCACTCCAACAGCAAGACATCCGTCCCTGCAGCCTACCGTTGCAGTCACCTGATCCAGTATGCTGAGTACCGCGCAGATAACCTTACACACGGGTAACTTATGGACCGCCAGCAAATCTTCCGTCGCGCGACCCAAGTCTTGCTCATAGGGATGTTCGCCGCGTTGGCAGTTGCATGTTCCCGATCAGCCGCAACAGACTCATCCACGCCTCCCATGGTCTCGAAAACTGCGTGGGTCCAAGGCGGCGGTTATCGCCTGAAGGTGAGCATTAACACCGGCTCACGTGTGAACGGCGAACCCGTTTTGCTCGTCGTTTTGCACGGCGACCTCGGTACTGGCACTCAAGACGCATTAGCCGCAAGGGCCGCTGCCGACAGCGACGTAATTGGAGTGGGACTCCTCCGCCCAGGCTACACGGACTCTATGGGCAACACATCCGACGGTCAGAAAGGACCCACAACGAGCGATAACTACAATGCACAGAACACTGATGCCATCGCGGCGGCGGTCCTCGAGCTGAAGCGTGAGTTCCATCCCCGCAAGACCGTCCTCGCGAGTCACTCCGGTGGGGCGGCCATCACAGCGAACATTCTGGGAAGGCATCCCGAGATCGCAGACGCTGCATTACTGATCTCTTGCCCCTGTGACGTCGACACATGGCGGCAGCACATGCTCCAGCGAACCCACTTCGAAGGGTTCCGAGGGAAGGTCGAAACGCTATCACCATAGATCAAATCAAAGGCCTGTCCGATCGAGTCGTAGTCACGATGGTCGTGGGCACGAAGGGCACTGTCGCTCCCCCGAGCCTCAGCGAACGGTACCGCGATGCTGCAGTCAAAGCGGACAAGTACGTTCGGCTGATTCAACTCGACGGAAAGGATCATGAAATCGCCCTTGATCCAGCCGTTCTCGACGCCCTCTTACCCATGCTGAAGTAGCGTCAATGCCCTCAACACATGTTAACGCGCATGTTCCAGGTCCGGTGACACTCACGCCGTGAATGCAAGCATGCAGAACGGGCGCGATGCGACTCGCGCGAGCTCACTCCGCTGCGATCACTTGGCACTCCAATGCAATCACGAGTCCTTGGATGGCATGTCCCTACTCAGATTTGCACGCTCATTTGGACGTCAGAAGACCAGAAGCAGTCGACTAGCGGCCGCATGTTGACTGTGGAATTCGGATCGCCATGGGTTCAAAATGCGCGATTAACCTGAAGAGAGCGGCGGCTGGTGCAGTGGACAACACTCGAAGATGTCGAGTGGTGGGTGGAGCAGATCATGAGTTCGAAGCCCGGTGTTGAATTCCACGGGCCTACCTTCCTGCGCCCATATCATTTCGCGGTGCTCGCGAACCAAGTTCATCGGCTGGATGCGACCCGAGTGACCGTGCCCAAGGCATTTCAGGGCTACGCATCGAGGATGCGGCTATGGCAGAGCGTTGGGTTAGAACCCCCGAACAAGGTAACTGAGCGCAATCCCGGCGGTCGCTTTCACCCCCTATCGCCTATCGTTTCCGAGATGACCGCTCAAAACATAGCCCGTGACATCCTCGCGGTGTTCCGGGGCGCCGGTACATCGGACAAAGCTACCCTGAACGCAATTGACACCGCTCTCTCAGAGATATTCTCAAACTGTTTTTTCCATGCAGAAGCGGGCCGCGAAATATGCGGCCTCGCGTGCGCCCAATCATGGCCATATGCTCGCTTGGCCCAGGTGGTGGTCGCGGACATCGGCATTGGGATTCGGAGCAGCCTAGGTGCAAATCTGGCCTATAGTGAAAGGCTGAAGTCGGAAAATGCTGCGGAACTTGCGACGGAACTAGGCGTCACTAGTAAGCCCGCGCCCGGTGGAGCCCATTCCGGCTACGGCTTGACGGTTGCGCGGCAGCTTATGGAAAAGCACGGAGGCAGCCTTTTGTTGCTTTCTGGCAACGATGGCTTCCGGGCAACGGAGCACGGTTCCCAAGCCAGAGAATTGCGGGTTCCATGGCGAGGGACTATCGTTGCTTTGGAGTGGCGCACGGATCGGCCCTTCGACATTGGCGCGGTATATCGCGCTTGGCCGAAAGATGGAGACGAGGATGAGTTCTTCTGAATTCCAGGTAATTAGCGATTTTGGTCCCCTGAGCACGCGGGAGGCTGGCGCTCGCGCCCGCAGCAGTGTTCTGAGTGCCATGGAGATCGCCGCCGTCGTAACCCTGGATTTCACGGACGCGCGCCCTAGCCCATCGTTCGCGGATGAGCTGGTCGGCGGCCTTGCCGCGAAATTGGGAAGAGAAGTGTTTCTACGACGGGTGCGCATTGTCGGCCTTGATGCGGCTGTTCGGCCACTACTCAATCACGTAGTGGCTACACGCTTGAAACAAAGTCAGGCTGCATCCGATAACTCCTCTGCAGAGAAACCGAACGCGAAAGACCGCAGACAACTAGCGCCCGTCTGACTGAGTGTGGTCTGCCGTTTCTACTTCACCCGCGCGCGGATCGCGGCACCCTAGGGACCGACAACATCCCGCCCCATCCACCATCGCTACGAACGAGCGACAAGCGCCGAAGCTCGCTCGACCCTTCCCTCCGCATATTTCCGCGCCACCCACCAACCGACCAGCGCCACGACCACTCCAGCCAACAAGTCCACGAAGTAGTGGAAGCGCAGATACAGGGTGGACCACCAAAGCAGCATGCATGGCCCCAACACCCACCAGAATCTACGCCGATAATGTTGCCAATCGAACAGCAACAAATACAGGCTCCCCGCTACATGTACGCTGGGAAATACGTCCACGGTATTGCTCCCCCGATTGACCGCGTCGAGAGCCGAGTCCACGAGCCACGGCCCGTGAAGGGCAGTGTGAAACACCATGGCGTAATGCGGGCCACCAGCCGGAAACAGGGTGTAGCCGGTGAACGCCAGTCCATACATGGTGAACAGCCCGACGATGCACTTGCGGAACCTGGGCAGGTCCCGAAAACAGTAGTATCCCGGCCCCCCCAAGAGGTAATAGAAGAAGAACAGGTACCCCGCCATGGCCAGGTCCTCCAGCCAGGGATACAGCCAAGCCTCCAGGACTACCGCCGGCGTTTCGCCTAATAAATCGCGATCCCACTGCAGCAACAGATCGTCCACTCGGGGACTACCCAGCAATGGCACGCCCACGCGCATGGAATAAAAGCTGGCGCCCATTACGACGAAACAGGACGAAAGTCGAACCCGCCACCGCCACGGGGTCGGGTTACGCTCCGTCCAAAAGACCATAGCGATGATCCATGCCAGGCATGCAAAAAAGACGAATGACAAGCCCCGACCGGCGCTATTCGCGAATAGCCGTACGCCGGTCGTCAGGAGAAAGGTGCCGAACACCAATTCATGCGGCAAAAACGCGGCAGCTTTGAGCAATAACTTATTTGCTGAGGTCACCCGGGTAGCAACACGAAAGAACGACAATCACACATCTTACCCTTGATGCCCCCTCCAGCGGCATTCTTCGCCAATGCCGGCCGGCAGCTCCATCGGGACGCTTTTGTCGCTGCCTCCCCTGCTGGACATATACCCAACGCTCCTCGGACGACGCTCCGGGAACGCTGCACGCGAGAATCGTTGTGTTGTTTGCCACCCCACCCACCGCCAAACAAGATCGGTCATTGACCTACCTTCTCTGGCTTTCAGTCCACCATCTGAGATCGCGAACGCGGGGATTCGCCCGAAGTGCCGCCTCGAGCGCATCCGCCACGGCGAACGCCCTGACGCGACCGCCCTGAGTTTCGCCTGGCCGTGACGGCGTGAGGCGAAGATGCGTGATCGCCCCACAATGGTTTGGTCAGATTCTCGGTGAAGGCCGAGAACATGATGTTCAAGCTAATACTGACTCTCTCCTCTTCACTTGCATTGGCATCGACGGAGTGCTGCAGGTACGCCGGAAAGACGAGGAGTGTCCCGGGCTGCACTCTCACGACGACATGGTCCGTATTTTCGGCTGTGAGGTGGGTCACCGGCGGTTGAATGATTCCAGTCTGGCTGCGAGGGTCATGGAACGTAATGGTGTCCGCACCTGGATGCGTGCGGAGATAGTAGACGCAACCCAGATAGTTGTTGGGATGGTAGTGCATTCGATGCGCGGCGCCAGGGGCCAGAACTGTGGCCCAGCATGCGCTGATCTCGAAGTCTTCATAGCCGATTCTCAGGAAGCGCAGAACCCCTGCCACCGTGCGGCGCACGCAAGACACGAGATCGCGGAAATCCTCGCGCGTGTGGAGAGTGTGGATCGATTGCCACCCGTGGCCGGGCGCAAGGGGCGGCAGGGCTTCTCTGATGCGCGTCAGTGCCGTCAGAATCTTTGCGTCGATCCGCTGGTGCAGCTGTGGCTCGAGCTGGACCTTCCAGACGAGCGTTGGGAACATCGGAATCATGTCCGAACCTGAGGCCCACCGAGCGCTTCGCTTCGGCATAGGTCGCCTTAAGCCGACCGGCTTGTCATATCGCGCTGCAAGCCTCTAAATGCTCCCTTGAGACGAACCGCGCGTCAACTCGAGCCGGATTTGGCTATTACGCCGCCCAGCGTACAAGCGCCCTTGCGATGGACGGCTAGTGGCCTTTTATCCGCCCACTCGGAACGCGCAGGGGGACCCATGCTATTCGACTTCAGCGAGCCAGAGCGAAATACTGCGCGCCGCGCACTGGAAATCTATGTATCCGATTTGCGAGAGGAGATCGTCAAGACAGAGAAACACGAGTGGCGGCAAGCGCTGCACCAGGAAAAGGACATCCTCGAGCGCGTGATCGAACAGTTGAGTATTTGAGGCCGTGTAGGGCGCGACGGCTGCGGCCGGCACGATACCAACAGATTATTCTCCTATCGACCAGTGCCGCCAGGCGAATCCCTACGCGGGTGGCGTCACACTTTGTTGCTCGCGTCGAGCCGTGGCGTAGACCTCGCGGGCCGCATCGAGATTCCGTGCATAGAGCACCCTGTGGTAAGTTCTCTCGGTAATACAAGGAACCGGAGAGCCAAATGGCAACGATCAAGGTGATTCAGAATGGGCCCTATCTTGTCCAAGGTGACGATGTGACAGTGGTAGATTGGAACGGCGCCACCTACGCGATTGGCAAGCGTCCGTTTGCTTTGTGTCGCTGCGGCGGTTCAACCACCAAGCCCTTCTGCGATGGGACCCACTCAAAAGCCGGCTTCAAAGCGGCCGAAGCCGCAGTCCCGGGCAGCCAGGACAAACTAGCCACCAAACTCTAGCGAGGCCGCCTCCCCCGCCGATTCTCGAGCGACTCACGTGGCACACGGGAACCTATGAAGTCGTTGATCGCATTCAGCTCGCCGCCGTGCTGCCCAGCGGCGCGTTCGCCCAGCAACAACCTCCAACTTACACCCAGCCTCCTGCCCGCATCTGTGATGCGACGACATCGCCGCGGCGCCTGAAGGCTTGTAGCCAGCGCAGTCCCGCGCGTTCATCACGGGCCTCAAACGTTGTGTCAGAGGCACTCGCCGCGCGCAACATTGATCGCGCACCCCGCAGCGTCAATGGCACGGCGGGGGCGCGGGCGGCTGCCACCACTTGAAATGCGCCCAGATGAAACGGCGCAGACAAGGCGCCCAGGACTGTGAAATGGAAATACGCTGACCCATTCTTGCAGTCGATCGACATGCGTATCAGGCCAGCGCCGCCGCCAACTGCGCCAACTGATCAGCAGCCTTGCGCAAAGCGCCCAGGTGCTCCTCCCGCAACATGGCCACCGTAACATTACTGACCTGCGACCCCGCCAGCAGCGCCGCAACCGTATGCCCATCGACCTGCAAAGGAATCGCCACCGACCGATGCCCCAGAAAAGTCTGCTGATCGTTGATCGCATACCCCTGCGCCCGCACCTCGACCAACTCGCTCTGCAGCGCCTTTACCGACCCGACAGTATTGGGCGTGAATTGCTCGATGGGCTTGTTCTTGTACCGCTTGCGTAACTCCTCATCGGGCAAAGTGGCCAACAGCACCTTCCCCGGCGAAGTGGCATGCGCCGGAAACCTCGACCCGAGCGCCACGAAGTCCCGTTTGATGAGCCGGTAAGTCGCCCGAGCGACGTACACGACATCGGTATTGTCGAGCACCGCGATCGAGCAGTTCGCATGCAGCGTGTTGGCAAGCTCCATCAGCACCGGCCGGGCCACCTTCGCCAACGGTTGCGACGAGAGATAGGCGAATCCGAGTTGCAACACCCGCGTAGTGAGACTGAACCGGTTCTCCTCGCACGTGAGAAAACCCAGAGTCTCCAGGGTATGCAGCACCCGACGCGCCGACCCCGGGGTCAAATTGAGAGCTCGAGCGACCTGGCTCAAAGTGAGATCGGGGTGCTCCGCGCTGAAGAGCGCGATGACCGCGAGCCCCTTCTCCAGTGAAGGAATGTACTCCTGGTCCGTATTACCGCGTGCGTTCATGCGAGCAAGAATGGCAGGGAATTATCCCCTTATACCATCCGCGCGCTCAGTTTGGCCCCCCGCACGCTTGGCCAAGCGCACAGCAGCACCCCGCCGAGCGCCGCTTGCAGGCCGAGCGACATCAGCGCCAGACGATAGTTGCCAGTGGCCGCGATGATGACGCCGACCATCGCCGGAGCCGCAAAGCCACTGAGATTCCCGAGCGTGCTCACCAGAGCGATCCCCGCGGCGGCAGTGGTCCCCGCGAACGCATCGCTGACGATCGCCAGGAAAGGCCCCTTCATACCGTAGGTCCCGGCGGCGGCCAGACAAACCGCTCCGAGCTGCACGATCGGGGAGCTCGCCAAGGCGCCGGCCAGGAGACTGATGCCAGCCAGCGCAGCCGCACCGACCGCGTGCCCTAAGCGCTCACGCTGCCGATCCGACCGGTGCCCCCAGTAAACCATGGCGATGCAACCCACCAAAAAGGGCATCGCGGTCAGAAACCCGGTCGAAAGGTGCGTCACGCCGAAGCCGTGCACGATCTGCGGCAACCATAGACTCAATCCGTAGCTCGGCATCCCCGTCAGAAAAAATACCGCCGCGAGAGCGAGGACCCGGCCGTCCCCCAGCATCCTCCAGGTGAACCCGTGACTCGCCTCCACTGGCCCGGGCGGTTCGCGCGCGAACTCCGCGCGCAGCCAGGCCCGCTCGGCGTCTGTAAGCCAGCGCGCCTCATCGGGGCGATCGGTGAGACACAGCAGAACCACGATCCCGAGAAGCACGGCCGGGGCTGCCTCCAACAGGTAAAGCCACTGCCAGCCCTTGATCCCGAGCGCGCCATCAAAGCTCTGCAGAATGGCGCCGGAAAGCGGCGCGCCGATCACACTGGACAGTGGGATCCCCAGCGCGAACAGACCAAGGGATCGGGCGCGATGGCGCGCCGGTAACCAGTACGTGAGATAAAGAATCACCCCGGGAAACAGCCCGGCCTCCGCGGCACCGAGCAGAAACCGCATCAGGTAGAAACCGGCAGGACGGGTGACCAGCGCCATACCACAGCCGATAGCGCCCCACGTCACCATGATCCGCGCAATCCAACGGCGCGCGCCGAACCGCTCGAGCGCAAGATTACTCGGCAGCTCAAACAAACAGTAGCCGAGAAACAGCAACCCCGCACCCCAACCGTACGCAACTCCCGTGAGCCCCAGGTCCCGATTGGCCGTCAGGGCGGCAAAACCGACGTTCACCCGGTCGAGGTAGGAAATGACAAACGCCAACAGCAGCGGCAACACGCAACGATTGCGGATTTTCCGCAGCGTCGAATGCTGCAGGTCGATCGGTCCCTCAGCGAGCATCGCCGAACCCGTAGAGTGCGATGGCGTTATCCGACATCACCCTCCTCTGGGTTGCGGGATTCGGCAGAGCGTCCTTCAACCAAGCGACTGTTTGCGCGTAGGAAATGCGCGATTCCTCGCCAACGAATGGGCAATCACTCGCCCAGACGATACGCTCATCACCCACCTCCCGCACCAGCAGCCTGAGCACCTCGGCCGCACCCTCACCGATCCGGTGCGGCCCCGAAGCCTTGATCCACGTGCGGCCACTTGCCACCGCCGCGACCATGGCACGAAAAGCCGGCCCGGCGGGGCAATCGCGTCGCGCCACGCGACCGAGATGATCGATCACGATTTTCACGCCCGAGGCTTGCAACAGCGGCAACACCGCCGGCAATCGTTCCGCCTCGATGTGCAGATGAACGTGCCAATCGAGGTTGGCAATACGCTTGAGCAAGCGGCGATATTCAAACGTCGTGAGATCGGGCAATTGCGGGAGTCCGATGAAGGGCAGCCGCACCCCTACGATCCCGTCCCGCTGCATCATCTCCAGAATGTACTTCTCGACGCACGGGCGCAAAATCACCGTGCCTCGCAATCGAGCATTCCGGCGCACCGACTCGATCGTATAGTCGTTATAGTCGGACCAGGGACTCGCAGCTGCGATCACGCCATAACGAACGCCATGCGCGTCGAGAGTGGCGATGTAATCCTCCACCGTGAAGTCATAGTCCGGCCGGTGCCGCGGTTGATCGTTCAATGGCATATCACGCGTGAAAATGTGCGCGTGAGCGTCCACGATCGGAAACAAATCGCTCCCCATCATCTAAAGCGGCAGATCCGGAGTGGCTGCCGTGCGCCACATGTGGGCCACCGGGCTGCCATCGAAGCCCAGGCCCTCCTTGGGCTGCTTGAAATGACGGCCGATCACGTCATGAAAATCATCGAGCGATACTTTCACGTTCGGATCGAAGGAATACAGATCGTTCACCGTGACGAGGCGCGGTGCCATATACCATTTGTGCTTGCGCACCCATTCATATTCGGCCTGCTGGTGCGCCGGTACCACATAGTCGGAACCAAACATCGTGCGATACAGCTGAGGATATTCGTATCCAGCCTCGTGGTCCGGAAAGAAGCGCAGCGTCGCATGGTGCCGGATGGCGAACGCCACCTTCTCCGACACATACGGCTCGAACATCTGCGCCGCCCAAAAACCGTGATCGACCCGCATCATCGAGAGCACCAGATCATGAATCAGACAGGCGAAAGTCAGCTCCTCGTCGAGATTTTTCTTGCGCGCGAGATTGGCGCTCTGCAGGCAATGCTCCGAGGTCGACTGAAAGCGCAGCCGGATGAAATCGGTCAGTGTCGGCTTGGGCGGCATGGGCTGCAGCACGGTAACGTTGCCTTCCTTGGCCACGAACAGATTGCCCACGCCACGTCGAAACTGACGTGTCGGAATTTGCGCATTGACCTCCGCACTCGTCGGAGCACGCTTGGCGTCACCGCCGCCACCGCCGACATCGCCGAGTTTCACGATGAGATAATTCTCGAGCGCCTCCGCCTTGGCCTCCGCGCTCAGGCTCGCCACGGCGGCGGAGCCCCCGAGAGCCGCAATGAAGTGCCTACGATCGATGTGCAACATGATCCTCTCCTTCAACGCCCGGCCGCAAGCCGCAGCTCGTCCATTCCCACCCGACGCCCGTCAGCGGCATAATGAATCGAAATCAATCGATCGACATCCAACCCCAACCGCCCGATATTGTCGAGCAGTTGCACGGTGTAAGGATTGATACTCGCCGGCGGCGCCGTCCGCGCCCGGGCCGGCGGTGTGAATGCATCGGCCTCCACCAGGAGTTTCGGACCGGGCAGATACGCGATCAGCATGTTCCGGGTATGATCCAACCCGTGCAGGGTATACAACCTGATCTCATGGCCGCCCCCCTCGAGGGTCGCCGTCTCACGCACGGCCATGAACTGCAAGGGTCGAGGCGACCGCGACAGCATGTCTGGGCGCAGCGTACGCGGCCGATTGAGCACGTCCTTGAAGAAGCTGACATTACCTTCCTGGGTCACGATCGTCGCCCCCTCAGCCGCGAAAGTCCGCAACCCGGCGGTATGATCGAAATGCGCATGCGTATTGACAACGTAGCGGATCGGCTTGCCGGGGATCAACTTCCTGGCTTCGCCAATGATGTAAAGAGAGCGCGCCTCACTCTGCGGTCCCTCGATCACGGTCATGAAGTCCCCCATGTCGACCGCCACCGAAGAGTAGCGACCCGGAATGACAAACACACCGTCAGCCAACTTCTCGGCCGGCAGGCTCGCCGGAGCCACCCAATCGGGCAATGACGGAACCGCCTCGGCTGCCACGCTTACAGGCTCGTTGAAACTGACTTCTTTGACCTCGAGATCGAGGACCGGAAAGCCCCCGTAGTTCTGCACGATGTGTGCCGGCATTTCGCGGCTGCCGCCTCGGATCCGGCCGGAGAACCGGGTCTCCACAACGGCATCCCCCAGGACGTCATCCGCCGCCTTGGACTGGATGCGCAAAACGCTCCCGTCACGCGCGACATCCGCTGTGATCGGAGCGCCGTCATCCAACGCAGCCGTCACTGCGCAAGCTCCTCCAGACAACTCCCGAGCGGACACCTGCTTGGAGTGAATCGCCACCTGAATGAATCCGGCCGGCAGCAGGAGCGCGAGCTCCCGACGCAACACCGCCGCACGCGAAGAGCCTACGGCAACCGCCGATATTGCCTCCTCCGGATGCTCGAACGGTTGCCGCGCACCTCCCCTGGGGGGATGGTTCGCCTGCGAGCGCACCGTACGCAACGACGATACGGGCACCTCCAGATCGACGGATCGCTCGTAGGTGTCCACATTGAACTTGGGCCACCCGCCTCCAGGTTGATAGCCCTGCCCCACCACATAGTCATGACCTGAGCCGCTGAACCGAAGCGTGTGGATCTCGCCGCCCTGTGCACGTTCCGCTGCGGCGATCACCGCCCCCGGCTCGCACCGGCTAGCGGCCTGTAGGGGGGGCACGCAAACCAGGGCGAGCAGGGGCAATGAAACGCTCAGGATCCATGACCTGGGGCGAGCGCTCATAGGCGCACCCTCACCCCGAGAATGTAGTAGCGGCCGATACGGTCGTAATACGGCGATCCCGCGTAAAGGGCTTGCGAGACGGTCTGCGGAGTCGCCGGCGGCGCGATATTGAAGAGGTTGTTTATCTTCCCGAAGATCTCGAAGGCGTCGGAGATCTTGTACGACCCGTTCAAGTCGAAGTAGCTGCGTCCCCCGACACGATTATTGTTGATGTCGACTCCCTGAACGTAGGTGTTGTCATACCTTCCACCCTCGACATAGCGGTATAAAACACCCGCGCCCCAGTTGTGAGTCGCATAATTGACGAACACATTGCCCGTCCAGTGCGGCGCGCCACCGGTGGCACCGACCTGCCCTGCCCTATCGGTAACCACCCCGTTGAGGGTAGTGGCCAGCTCGCCGATATAGGTCGCCAGCGCCCTGACGGAGAATTGGCCGCCGAGCAACTCGTGCACGTATCCCGCCTCGTAGTCGAGGCCGTAGGTCCTCATGGACGAAGCGTTCAGCAGCGTCGCCTGCACCAGACTGATATTGCCCGCGCCGTCGCGCGTAATCTGGTTGCAGAGAGTCTGCTGGTTGAGCTTATAGCATCCGTCCAGCACCTGTTGTGGCGTCACCGTCGTGATCGCGTTGGTGAGATTGATCGAATAGTAATCGACCGACAGATGAGCTCCTGGCACCTCCGTCGGTTGGTAGACGATACCCAGTGTGCGGGTGAGCGCGCGCTCGGGAACGAGGTGCGGATTGCCGCCGGTCAACTGCGTAATCGAGCGCTGCGTGTTGGTTATCGGATCGATCAAGGGCGAGATACCTTGATTCTGTCCCGAGTACAGCTCGTTCAGGATGGGTGCCCGGATGTCGCGAGACACGGTGCCCCGCAAGCGCACATCCGCGATCGGCTCATAGTTGAGGCCGGCTTTCCACGTCGTCACACTGCCACTGGTACTGTAGTTGGTCTGGCGCACGGCGCCATCGACATCCAACAGGTGGGAGAGCAGAGTGTCCTTCGCCAGCGGCACCCCGATCTCCAGGAAACCCTCCTTTACGTTATACGAGCCGTCGATCGGCTGAGCGTTGATCTGCTTCCAGCCGCTCGCAGCCGAAATCGGGTCGACGACGACGTCGAGAGATTCCTTGCGGAATTCGCCGCCAATGGCCGTGGAGGCCGACCCGGCCCAGGTGTTGAAGGGCGTGCCGTTCACCTTCACCGCATACACGCTCTGCTCCTGGCGCTGATCTACCCACGACGTGCCTGTGTAGTAAGCCACCGCTGCGGCGCTGATGGAGCCCTGACCGAAAACATCGGCGGGAACACAGCCGTTGTTTGGATGCGCAAGGGTGGAGCGGCACACCGGCTGTCCGTTCGCCGGATTGATAACCGCATCCACGGCATTCAGGTAGTTGGCGGTGATGCGGTTATTGTAATCGGAGCGATCGTAATTGTTGTGCCCGAACTGCGCGTAAGCATCCCACGTCCAATTGCCGAACAGGCTTCCCTCGATACCGACCGAGTAGCGCTGCACCTGTGTAAGGACGTGCGTGGCGAACACGCCGGCTTCCGTATCCAGCCGACCCATCTGGAAAGTCGGTAGCTTGGTGTTCGTGAGAATGTTCTTGATCTGCGGTGGCAGGTAGGCGTTGTCCTTGAAAATCGTGAGATTTCCGGTATCGAAGTTGTTCAACTGGTCGGCGTAGGCCGTCCCATGAGACCAAAGCGCGTCGAAAAACACGTGCGTAGTATCCGTAAGGTCGTACGTCACATGGCTGTACGCGGACCGGCGATCGAGAACGGGCAGGATGTTGGCATCGCCCATGACACTGATCCCGCCGCCACCGGTCATGAATGTGCTGCCCACATTGCTGCCGTAGACGAAAGGCGCCACGGTGCCCCCCGGCAGGAATTGCAAGCCCCGCAATGCCGGGTTACTGCTGACGGATGTCACGCCACCGTAAGTCATCTGCGACAGCAGCGAGTTCGGCAGTATCAGCCGCTGCGGCTGCCCGTTACCCGGTTTATAGGCCGGATTGATGAGAATGCCGACGTTGTTGCGCCCCCAGGGCCGGCTATCCTGACTGAGCTCGCCGGAATCATGGGTGTAATCAATAGCCCCCACGACGTGCAGTCGTCCATTGATGAAGGACTTGCCGAACGCCAGCGAGGCCGCAGGCTGCCGGGCGTCCTGGTACTGGCTGATGCCATACTGCGCGTCCGCCTTCAAACCCTCGAATTCATTGTCGAGGAACAAGTTCACGACGCCGGATACCGCGTCCGAGCCATAAGCGGCGGAGGCGCCACCGGTGACGATCTCGATGCGCTTGATCAGGATCGCCGGGATGATGTTGATATCGACGCCGCCCGTGTTATCCGTAGCACCAAAGCGACGGCCATCGACCAGCAGCAGCGTGCGATTGGGACCGAGCGCGCGCAGATCGAGATAGCTCGCCCCGATGGTCGCACTCACCTGCCCCGTGTTGAAGTTCGGCCGCAGCGCGGGCAGATCCTGTACGAGGCTGGCCACATCGCGCGCGGCCTTGGCCTGCAGCTCTTCCGTGCTGATAGTCGTGACAGGCGTTGGCGCGATGTAGTGCGCGAGTCGGGTACCCGTGACAGTGATTTCCTCAACTTCTTCGTTCGCGTCGTTGCTCGCCGATGGAGTGCTGTTCTCCTGCGCCAGCACGGGCGCGGCGGGCGCCCATGACAGCAGACCGAGCAGCAGACTGACGGTTGTCGCAACCGACAGTGTGGACGACGAAGACCGTATCGATTGTTCTGATTGTTGACGTGCGCGGCCCGTGCCTCGCACGCAAATGACGTGATTCAAGCGACCCCCCTGTTACCGGAAATTTTTCCGATAATTTCCCGCACTGTACCGGAATATTTTCCGGTCTGCAAAACTCCGTAGAGCGCAGCAGCCGGGACACGCCTCAGTCGCAGCCGTTCATCAGGGTCGCAGCCTTTCTAAAGAACCGGCGCGTTCACAGTCCGAGCACCTTCCGCAGACTCGTGCGCACCGCCGGCGGCGGCTTCAGGTCGGCAATCTTGCCGCCGCCGGGCGCGCCGATCTCGATCCAATAGCGCAGCGCCTCGAGCTCCTCCGACGTGGGAGGGTTCTTGTGGTTCTCAGGCATGTAATCCTTCTCCGTCGGCGCGAGCGTTACCCGCCGGTAGAGCTCACTCCCCTTCGGGTCGCCAGGTTTGATCACCTCGCCCGACTCTCCCCCTTTGCGCACGGAGGCATAGCTCAGCAGCGACAAGCCGCCACGCCGCTTGTCCTCG
>Ga0207667_10004886_pt1 | contig 16364 bp, 19 predicted proteins | sample KBSCornC52_FD_184301 | JGI IMG/M metagenome (GOLD analysis project Ga0207667, IMG submission 184301) | Corn rhizosphere microbial communities from Kellogg Biological Station, Michigan, USA - KBS Corn C5-2 (SPAdes) (version 2) | ecosystem: Host-associated > Plants > Roots > Rhizosphere > Soil ... | reverse complement strand
ACTCTTCTCGGGATTGATCCCGGTGCTGCGCGCGAATTTGTCGATGATGCCGATCCTCCCGCGGCTCAAATACTTCTGATAGATCGGAGTCTTCACCAGATTCTCGACGCGCAGCCCTACCAGCAGCGTCGTATCCGGCGGCACCAGCTCCGCGAATTGCGGTTCGATAAAGACACTGGTTTCCACCGGCTTGCGCGAGCAGCCGCCGAGCAACGCTGCCACGATCAAAACGCTATTTCGCAGCCGCAACGTGTTCCACCGCCTTCATAACCCGCAGCAAATTGCCGCCGTAAATCTTGCGAATATCTTCCGCCGAGTAGCCCTTCTCCAACAGCGCTCGTGTCAGATTCGGGAACTTTGAGACGTCCTCCAGACCCACCGGCGCGCAGTCGATCCCGTCAAAGTCGCTGCCGATGCCGATGGCGTCGATCCCCGCGATCTTGCGGATATGATCGATGTGCGCGACAACATCGTCCAGCGTGGCTCGCGGCGGCTTCGCGTTCGTCAGAAAATTGCAATAAAAGTTCACCTGCACCACGCCGCCCTTCTTTGCAAGCTTCACGACCATGTCATCAGTCATGTTGCGCGGCACATCGGCCAGCGCACGACAAGCCGAGTGCGAAGCAATCAGCGGAGCGCTGCTCACTGCCAGCGCGTCGTAAAAAGTTTTATCGGCGACGTGCGAAATATCCACCATCATGCCCAGCCGGTTCATTTCCCGCACCACGTCTTTGCCGAAATCCGTGAGTCCGTTGTGGTGCTGAACCTTCGGATCGTTGATATCGCCCGACGAATCCGCCCAATGGTTAGTGTTGGTGTGCGTCAGCGTCATGTACCGCGCGCCGCGCCTATAGAACTCACGCAGGTTGTCCAGACTGTCGTTAATCGCATGCCCGCCCTCGACGCCGATCAGCGCCGCGATCTTCCCCTGCTTGTGCGCCGCTTCGATCTGCGCCGCCGTCGTCGCAAACGCGAAATCCTTGGGGTACTGGTCGACTAAACGATGTATCGTCCCGATCACCTCTAGCCCGCGTTCATACGCTCGCGGCCCCAGCCCATAACTCGCCGCAACGTACGCCGCAAAGAAGACCCCGCCCACACCGCCTTCGCGAAGTCGCGCCAGATCCGTGTGCGCCATCGGCGACGGCACTCCAATATCGATGACCGACCCCGCACGCCGGTCGTTGCCCGCCTGCTCCGTCGGGAAGTCGTCGTGCGTGTCGATCAGCAGTGCCGACGCATGCACCCGCCTCACTTCCGCGTCAGTCACCGTGCGCTTCTGCGCCGATACTAGCGACGCCGCGATAAACACTATTACGATAGCCTGTCTCATTGCTCACCTTTAACAGGGTCACATTTATGGATCGCGCTAAGCCGTCCCAATACCAGATCGAATAACTCCCGGTTCCGGCTTATGAATGTAAGGCAATCTTGGCCATCAGCGATGTGAGATTCGGGTTGAATCCAGCCGATCTGGTTCCAGAACATCCGTCGGATAAATTCACATTTCGGATCTGTGTCATGCACCATCGCCGATGGCATACCCACAAACACGTGGGGTCGGCCCGGTCGAGGAGCTGTTTCCTCCTCGAAGGGATTCCCCCGTTCCAATTCACCCAGATCCGAAGGCTTTCGGAAAAGATACCATTCGTCGAACCCGGGGGTATCGTAGCCGTCGCGTTGATAATAGACGTCGTCTATCGAGCTCAGCAATGGACTGTAGACAATTCCGCGTCGTTCCTCCCATCCGGCAATCTTCTGCTTGTCTGTGAGCCAGGGATTTCCACAATCGATCGCCGTCACCGCCATGTAACGGCCAACAAAAACTTCTGGACAAAGCGCGACCATGGTCCCCGAATAGTCTTCATAGGAACTGACCAGCCAGAAGTATTCACCCTGGCTGCCCGTGCGGAGCACCTCTCCCAATTCGGGTGGCCCGACTAGAACAGGTAGCCGTCTGAGCCGCGGATTTATTTGAGGCTCACTTTGCATCGCGCCAGTTGTCTCCCACTCCCACGTCCACCACTAGCGGAACGTCCAGCCGCTCAACGCTCTCCATCTCCGATTTCACCATAGCGCGCACCGGCTCCACTTCCTCGGAAGGCGCCTCGAACACCAATTCGTCATGCACCTGGAGCAACATCTTGGTCCGCATACCGCGCAGGTGTTCATGAATGCGGATCATCGCCAGCTTAATCAGGTCCGCCGCCGTCCCCTGCAGTGGCGTGTTCACCGCGGTCCGCTCAGCAAAATTTCGCGCATTGGCATTCTTGCTCTGCATGTCCGGAATCGGCCGTTTCCGCCCGAACATGTTCACCGCCACGCCGCTCCTTCGCACCTCTGCGATCGTCGTGTCGATGAACCGCCGCACGCCCGCGTAGCGCTCGAAGTACGCGCGGATATACAGCTCTGCCTCCTTGCGTTCGATCCCCAGCGTCGCCGCCAAGCCGAAGGGCGTCTGCCCATACACGATCCCGAAGTTCACCGCCTTGGCGTTGCGTCGCTGCTCTGGAGTAATCATCAGCGGAGGGATCCCGAATACCTCGGCCGCCGTGCGCGTATGGATGTCCTCGCCGTTGCGGAATGCTTCCACTAGCACCGGATCGCGGGACATGTGCGCCAGCAGCCGCAGCTCGATCTGCGAATAGTCTGCGATGATCAGTTTCCATCCAGGCTGTGGCACAAATGCCGCCCGAATCTCCCGCCCCAGTTCCGTCCTAATCGGAATGTTCTGCAGATTAGGATTCGACGACGACAGCCGCCCCGTCGCCGCGCCCGTCTGATTGAACGTCGTATGCAGCCTTCCCGAGAACGGATCGATCAGCGACGGCAGCGCGTCCACGTACGTCCCTCTTAACTTTGCAAGCTGCCGGTACTCCAGAACCTTGCTCGCGATCGGATACTCCATCGCCAGATCTTCCAGCACATCCGCGGCAGTCGAAATCGTCTTGCCCTTGCCGTATTTGACCGGCGCCGGCAGCTTGAGGTCCTCAAACAATACTTTGCCTAATTGTTGTGGAGAGTTGATATTGAAAGACTTCCCGGCGAGCGCGTACACCTCGCCGCCGAGCCGCGCCATCTCCGCTTCCATACGCCCGCTCAATACCCGAAGCTGCGCCGGGTCCACCGTAATGCCGGTCGATTCCATCTCCGCCAGCACACGAACCAGCGGCAGATCGATCCTCGCGTACACGCCCGCCAATCCCGCCGCTTCCACCTCCGGTCGCAGCTTCTGAAACATCTCCAGCACCGCATCGGCTTCGGCCGCCGGGCCCGACGCCGCCGCATGCCCTAAGTGCCTCTCCGCCATCGCTGCCAGACTGCACGACGCCGGATCCGCCGAAAGCAGAAATCCATACAGCATCACGTCGTGCGTCAGGTTCGGGCATTCACCGAAGCGCCGCACCAAAGCCTTGATGTCGTGCGCCACCGTTGCGCGCTCTGGAAGGGCATCTCCGAATCCGACCGAGCAGGCCTCGTTTTGTGCGGCTAGCCCCACCACTGTCTCCGACATCATCTCGCCCACTGCCACCGCGACCGAAGCCTCCGGCGGCACCGCCCTCAGCCACGCGTCCAACTCCCCCCGCGATTGCAGTTGTCGATACTCGCGCCGTGGGACGTTTTCCTCGATCGGTTCCGCCTCCACCATCTCGCGTAGCAGTCGATTAAATTCCAGCGTCTTGTATAACTCACGCAGCCGGACCTTATCCGGCTCTTGAACTTTCCACAATTCCAGGTCGAACGGCACCGGCACATCCGTATGAATCGTCGCCAGTTGCTTGCTCAACAGAATCTGGTCGCGATGGTTTTGGAGGCTCTCCCGATAAGTCCGCTTCTCCACCTCCGCGGCGTGTTCCAGCGCCCCTTCCACTGACCCAAAGCGCGTGATCAAGTCCTTCGCGCCCTTATCCCCAATACCCGGCGCGCCCGGAATATTATCGACCGAGTCGCCTTTCAGCGCCAACAGATCCGCCACTTGCGACGGCTGGACGCCCATATACTTTTCCGTCTCCGCCGCGTCGTACCACAAGTCGTCCTTCATGGGATTCATCATGCTTACGCGGTCATTTACTAGTTGCAGCATGTCTTTGTCGCTTGAGACAATGGCGACCTCCACCCCCTGCTCCGCCGCCTTGCGCGCCAGCGTTCCAATCACATCGTCCGCCTCAAACCCGTCATACTCCAGGACCGGAATGCGCATCGCTTCGAGCGTCTTGCGAATCCACGGAATCTGATCCAGCAGATCCGGAGGCGTCTCCGTCCGGTTCGCCTTGTAAGCGGCGAAAGCCGCATCACGAAACGTCGGGCCTAAGCTCTCAAAAATCGCCACCAGGTATTCGGGCTTATGGACGCTTTGCAAGCGCTTCACCATGTTGTGGAAGATGTAAACCGCTTCAGTCTGAACGCCCGCCGTCGTCCGCATGGGAGGCGCGCCCGACCGCGCCCGCGCGTGATAGGCGCGAAAAATGAAGCCAAACGAGTCGATCAGAAAGAGACGCGGCACTCCATCCATAGTAAGGGTTGCTCTCACCCCCGATCCAGCGCTACAGTGACCGCATGACCGGCCGCCCCGCGCCCACTGAAGCCGCGCCCTATTACCACACCTACATCGATCGCATCTCGAGTGAGGACGTCCTCGACGCCCTCGAATCGCAGATCGATCCCGCGCATCGCCTGTTCGCCACCATCACCGAGCAGCAGTCGCTCCACCGCTACGCGCCCGATAAATGGTCGATCCGCCAGCTCCTGAACCACGTTAGCGACACCGAGCGGGTATTCCTCTACCGGGCCCTGTGGTTCGCCCGCGGATTTGACACGCCCCTGCCCGGTTTCGATCAGAATATCGCCGTCCCCGCCGCAGCCGCCGACCAGTTTTCCTGGGCCAGCCATGTGGCGGATTTCGCCGCCGTACGCGCCGCCACGCTATCGTTCTTCCGCAACCTGCCCGGCGACGCCTGGACCCGGACCGGCATCGCCAGCGGCAACCCTGTCAGCGTCCGCGCCTTAGCCTACATCATTGCAGGACACGCCGCGCATCACATTGCCATACTCGAAGAACGATATCTATAGCAACCAGCGCCGCGCCAGCGCCCCCGCATCATCCACTTGAGGATCGATCGTTGCCCGGCCCATCTCATCGCCATTCACCGAAAACACCGCCGCGATCCCTTCGCTTGTCGGTGCCAGCAGCATGCGCTTCTCTTTGGCATCCAGCCGCAGAGTCTCTCCCAGCCACGTGAACTGTACCAGGACCCGCTGCTGATGCCCGATCGCCCGGCACTGCGTCAAAAGCTCCAAAGTAAACGGTGAGTTTTTTAGCGCTTCCGCATGCGGCGCGCGCAGCAGCGCAGCCGTCCTCTCCGCCTCGCGCCGCTCCTGCTCGCGCCTTACCTTTTGCGGATCGCGCTCCTCCTGGTTCTCCAGCGCCTTCAGATTGTTCTCTAGATTATCGAGGTAGCTCATCCTGTTTTTAGTATCGCGTCATCCGCCCGACGCGAACCCTATGTTACGCTGTACCGGAAGAAATGCACTGATGTTGCTGCAAGCGCCCAATCCGCTGAACGCGTCGCCCCTGATCTTCCCTGCCCTCGAGTGCATCCACATCATCGGATTTACGCTATCCGTCGGCACCATTGCACTGCTGGACTTCCGCCTTCTCGGCCTGGGCCTCACGCGCCATCCCGCCGCCGAACTAGCCCAGGATCTCGCGCCGTGGACGCTGGTTGGCCTGGCCATCATGCTGCTTTCCGGGCCGGCCATGTTTTCCTCCGATCCCGACATGTACTATCTGAACGGCGCTTTCCAAATCAAAATGGTTGCCCTATTGATAGCGATCGTTTTCAACTACACCATTCATCGCAAAGTCGCAGCCCAAGACGCCTCCACCGGAGGCGCCAAAGTAGTCGCGTGCATCTCGCTAACACTCTGGACGAGCATCATCCTCTGCGGCATATTCATCGGCTTCGTGGGAGACGCCATTCCCCGATGAGCGTCCTGTCATTTGCCCAGTGGGTCCAGAGCACCGCTTTCTTCACCGCCCTGCGCGGCTCGGCGTACGTCTATCCGATCGTGCTCTCCACCCACATGATCGCCATCGCTCTGTTCGGCGGCATGATTCTGCTGCTCGACGTGCGTCTCCTCGGCTGGACCATGCGCAGCTACACGCTATCGGAAATGGTGAACCAACTGCGCCCACTCAAGCGCATCGGCTTCCTGCTGCTCATCACCTGCGGCCTGCTGATGGCGGGATGTAAGGCCGAAGAGTATTACTACAACGCCTTCTTCCGAACTAAAATGACGCTGCTAGCGCTGGTCGGCGTGCACGCGCTCATTTTTCGCCGCGGCGTCTACCGGAATACAGCCGCTCTCGACGGAGCGCCCCGCATCCCGGCGCAGGCCAAACTCGCGGCCTCCCTCTCACTGATACTATGGACGAGTCTGGTGATCGCGGGCAGAGGCATCGGCTATATCGAGCCGCCTCTCGATAAGATCCACGCCCGGCTGTTTGCTGTACCCGGAGCGGCCGCGCCCGCAATCGCTTCGAAAGCAGTCCCGCCGGACCGCCGGTTCTAGGAGACACATGCTGGTATACGATCCATCGACGAACCCCCTCAATAACAACGAGTGGTCTTTCCCGCTCCTCGAAATCATTCACATCGCGTCGTTCGCCGTCTCAGTCGGAACCATCGCCGTCGTCGACCTGCGCCTCTTGGGTCTCGGCATGCGCCGTCAATCCTCCGCGCAACTCCTGAAGGACACCGCGCCGTGGACGCTGATTGCCCTCGCCATCGTGCTCATGTCCGGTCCCATGATTTTTTCATCCGACCCCAACATGTATCTCAATAATCCAGGCTTCATCTTCAAAATGGAAGCTCTGCTGGTGGCCATCGTGTATAACTACACCATTCATCGCAAAGTCGCCCAATCGAATCCATCGCCGGTTGTCGGCGCATTGGTCGGCGGCGTTTCGCTCGCCCTGTGGGTATCGGTAGTCTTCGGCGGACTGTTTATCGCCTTCACCTGAGGAGCTTCTGTCATGTCTCTCTTTCCCTTTTTTCACTGGCTCCAGCAAACCGATTTCGGCACCGCCCTGCGCGAGTCGGCCCTGGTCTATCCGACCGTGATGGCGACCCATCTGAGCGGGATGGCGCTCTTCGGCGGCATGATTTTCCTCACGGATCTGCGTATCCTTGGCATCGCGATGCGCGGCACTTCGGTATCCGACGTAGTGAATCAGCTTCGCCCCTGGAAACGTATTGGACTGGTCTTAGTGGCTGGCTGCGGTATTATGCTCGCCTGGGCCAAGGCCGAATATTACTATCAGAATCCCTATTTCTGGGCCAAAATGACTCTATTGGCCTTGGTCGGCGTCCATGCCCTGGTCTTCCGCAAAAGCGTTTACAACAACACCGCTGAACTCGACCGCGCACCGGTCATGCCCACCAATGCCAAAGTGGCCGCCTGCCTCTCGCTGGCCTTGTGGATCGGGCTGGTCTCGATGGGCCGGATGATCGGCTATTACGAAATCAAACCTTAATGGACCCCCGATCCGCGCCCTCCAACTTGTCTTTGACTGGGCGTAGAATAATAGCCTGAACTTGTTTCCAGCGAGGCTGTAAAATCATGAGCAGCCTCGAATCGCCACGGCGGAGGTCGCGGGACATGGCCAATTTTTGTAGTAACTGTGGGACCGCTCAGACCGGCGGCAGTCCTTTCTGCACGAACTGCGGAACACCTCAGACCGCATCTGCCGGCACCCCAACTCAACCCAGTCCTCGTCCTTCGGCGCCGTCGCCTCCCGCCTACCAACCGCCGCCGCCCGTGGCCGCTTCCACTTTTAACCCACAATATACTCAGCCGCCCTCTAGTCAGCCACCTTTTCCGCCGACCCCTTTGCCGCCCGCTAAGAAGGGGTCGGGCTTAAAAATTTTGTTTTTTGTTCTCGCCTTTTTTGTGCTGGCCGGGACCGCAACCGTGGCTGGATTATATTACGTAGCGCACAGGCTGAAGCAAGCCGTGGTCGAAAAAGCCGAGAGCGTCGGTATAGACCTCAATTCGATTTCTTCTCCGGCAGCTTCCGGTTCTGCGTCGAAAATACGCGCCTACAAAGCCTGCGACCTTCTTTCGAAAGCCGATGCGGCCGCTATGCTCGGCGAGCCGATCGAGCGCATAGAGGACCAAGGAACTACCTGCCTTTACTACGGCCCCGCGGGCTTGAGCGGAAAGCTCGCTCAGCAAGGTACTGCGGACCTAGCGAAACAACTGCAACAAGCGGGCGCTCAGCCCAGCGCAAACGACGTCACAGATTCTTTGAGCAAGCTCATGGGAGGCCTCGCCGCGCAAGCCGGCGCAACCGGAACCGGGGCTCCGCCGGGGAGTAACGGCGATGTGCCCCTTCTTATCTTTGTTGTCTCTGGCGAGGACGGCAAAGTGCAGATGACTGCTCTCACCGCCACCAAAGCCATCTTCGGTGGAATCGCAAAGAACGCCAGCAATGGAACCGAAGGATTCGGCGCCGAGATTCCCGGCTTGGGTGACCGGGCCGTGCGCCTCGCGAATCTCGGCTTGAACGTGCTCCATGGAAACACGCTCATTCGACTCATTCCCGGTCCCATTCCCGGGGCGAACGACAAAGCCATTGCTATCGCCCGCGCGATTTTGGCGAAGCTCTAGAATTTCCGGGAGGCCACACTTTTACGCTTCGCCGGCATCCCGAGAAGTGAATCCGTCTTGCGGATCCGGCTTACTCGGCGCTTTCTACTTTCTGCGAACCGCGTAGCGATCGCTTTCCGTCCAGTGCTGGACGACTCCCGTGACCTCACCCTTTGCATCTTTGAGAAACTCGACAATGTTCCCTTCCATGCTGAAGCTGGTTTGCGACATCGCGATCAATTGAATTTTTCCCATACCGCCCGGATCGATCATCAGGTGGTCCCCTTCCAAAGTAACCACCACGAATGCATGGGACGGCAACTCGTACCTCCCGACGTACTGGTTGAGGATGTCCTTTGAAACTTGAAACTCCTCTGGGCGTTTCCCCACCAGGTGCGGCTTATCACTTTGATTTTCACAGACGAACTCGATCAACTCCCCGTCTGGCATCAAATCGAGATCGACGGGAAGCGTCCACGGCTTGTTATAGGCCTTAGGATCATCCAGCGTCACTTGAAGATCCATATGACCAGCATCGCGGCGGTGGAAGCGCTCCGTCATTTTTAATGCCTCTGAGTGGGGATGGCCGCCTAAATCAAGGGAGGTCCGGTCGTTATAACCAGTGGTAGTGACCACCAGCGTGTCTCCCTCCCAATGCCCAATCGAGTACCCCATCCAGGTCGGATTTGGATCTTTGGGCAGCTCGCGGCCATCGGTGAAAACTTGCCGGAAAAGCGTCTGGTATTCATAAAGGAAAATAACGACATTCGGCGTCTGAACGATCTTCATCGGCGAACCGACCGAAGTGCTGGCTTTCGGGCCGGGCGGCAAACAATTAATCCCGTCCGTGTCGTTGCGGTAATTATCCGCGCTTTGCTTGTAAAGAGCCGCCGCCCACGGCTGAATATCTCCGGGCTTAAGATCCGGCGCCGCATTGAGCAGGTAACTTTTGTGGATGCGCCAGACGCCGGAAAGATCAGGCTTGCCGTCCGCGGTTCGCGGAGCCGGAGCGGAAAGGTTGGGTTTGCCGTCAGCCGTTCTGGGCAATCCCGGAGTCGGGCGATCAGCCCATTGCCCTACCAGCGGTAATACTGACGCGCAAAGGACGATCAGGCTGGCAAGTGCTTTCATCTGCTATCTTTCCTCTGTCGGGTATCATACACACTATTTAGCGGGCACGAAACCCTCGGCCGGTACCGCGCAGCGGCCCTCCCGTCCAGTTTTACGATCACCAATGGAAACGAACCGCTGGAGCCCCGCACGAGTTGCGCTACTGGTAGGATCGAGAGGGACTCAAATCCGCATCGCCGGCGCCACCTCGAACCTAACCATGCCGAGACTCAAAACATGCAAACGCTAGAGCTGAAAGTTCCCCCGCCCGCCGCCGCCCTCCTCATCGCGTTGGCCATGTGGGCGGCTACGTATCGACTGCCTGCGATCCACCTCCCGGATCAAATGCGTTTCTTACTCGCTGGCGTCTGCGCTGCGTTCGGAGTGATCGTCGCGCTCTCGGGCGTCCGGGCCTTTCGGGAGGCTAAAACCACTGTCAATCCGGTTACTCCCGAAAAAGCATCGTCCGTTGTCACGAACGGAATTTTCAGTCATACGCGCAATCCCATGTACCTTGGATTAACGGCCGTGCTCGTGGGCTGGGCAGTCTGGCTTTCGATTCCTTGGGTATTGCTGGGACCCGTCGCGCTCATGCTCTACCTGACGCGCTTTCAGATCATCCCGGAGGAGCGCGTAATGAGCTCGAAATTTGGCCGGGACTACGACGAATACCGCAAGCGCGTTCGCCGGTGGCTCTAAGCGCAAAAAACACCATTATTTACCGGCTATCGGTTGACGGCGGGACGAGATTCTTCAATCTCAAGTAGACCGCCAGATATCCGTATTCCTCGTTGTCATGCAGCGTCGCATACAGGAGCGACCAGAATTTGGAGTGCTCACTATCGCCGGCCTTCATCATCAGGGTTGCGCTGGCGTCGGTTGTCGAATCGAAAACGCCATCGCATTCCTCGAAGGACGCTCTCAGCGCGGCCACCAAATCGGCTTTGGAAGTCTTTGAAGCCGCATTCAGACGTCTCGGCAGCCCTTTTGCGCCGGAACAAAAATTCATCTGCGCGTCGGCGATGTGCGCGACCAGTTGTCCAAAGGTCCGCATATCGGATGTCGGCTTGAAATTGTAATCCTCGGCCGGCATTCGATCCGCCGCTTTGAGAAGATCGCCCTTTCGGACCATATAGAACTGCTTCAACTCAGAAATAAAGGGACTCGCCGATTGCGCAAATGCGCACGACGCAACAACCAGGCAACCTACGATGATCGAATAGTGTTTCACGAATAGTCTCCCAGCGTTTCCGCAACAACAATATCACTAAGAACGGAATGCGCGTCATTCTACTCCGGCGCATCCAATCTCTGATCCAGATAAGGAAGATAGGCCCTGAGCAACAGGTAAGTTTCGTAGTAATCACCCAAGTGAATCGCGCCTATTTGATCTCGCTGGCTGTGCAGAATAGGGAAGGTCTCTTGCGTCAGGGAATGTATGGAGATCGCCGGCACTTTGCGGTCCTGGAATGAATCTGAATCCGATCGCCCGACTCGGTGAACGTTCATGACGCTTATGGGAAGCTTCAGAGCCGCTGCAACGCTTGCGAGGTCTTTCAAGAGATCTTGGGGAGCGCGATCCATTTCAACTTTGGTCGGAGAAGTTCCCAAAGAGTCCAGATTGACCATCGCGCTGATCTTCTTGAGGTTTTCTTTTCCCATTTTGTCCACATAAAACCGGGATCCCACCATCCCCCGTTCTTCATCGGTGAAACCTACGAATAGGAATGCATGCCGGCGCGGAGAAATTTTCAAACTCGTATACAGGCTCGGCAGCAGCGCGCTCCCGCTCCAGTTATCGACCACGCCCTTGCCTGCATTGACGAAGTCGAAATGACCGCCGACAAGGATAATCGAATCTGTCGCGCCTGGTAAAGTGCAAACCACATTCGGCACCTTGACGTGCTTCACTGGCTGCTCCGTTAAATCGTCGCTGCAACCACTTTCCTGAAACAAACTAAGTAATTTCTTTTCACGCTTGGCATCGCTGTCTTCAAAAGCGTTCAAGCGCCGTTCGATTTCACTCCGCGGAACGGTCCCATAGTTGACGACGGTCTGGCCCATGATCGGCAAGAGCGTAAACAGCGCAACAAAAGTTAGATTGAAGAATTCGGGCATTAGTCAGAGTGTAGGACGATTCGATCTCGCCCAAACGACCCCGGCCATGGGCCCAATGTCGGCGCGATACGCCCGGCTGCTACGAACTCAACTCTTGATCTTTCGCCGCCTCCGTCTGCACTGCCGGACGCACGTTCCGCCAAACCTCTAGCGCCACCACCAGAGTCGCCGCCAGCGTCACCGCACCGGTTGCCACATGCGCCGCCGCCACTCCCGCCGCCACGCCTGCATTGGCTTTGGCCGATCCCATCGACACCACCGTCAGCCCCAGAAATATTTGTACGAACGTAACCACTCCCAGCGTGATCGCCGCCGGCCGCAGCGTGGGATGCTCCGGCATCAGCGTGATCAGCACCACTAGCGTGAGAATGAACACCACCACGATCAGCGCGCCCAGGATGTGGACCATCACGCCGATCGACCCATAGCGGAACGCCGCTCCCAGCCCCACCTGGATCACTACCAGCACCAGCGTGTTTCTCGCCACGCCGCGCAGCGGCGGCCAGCCTTGGTCCTGTATGAAAATCGGATCGCACTGCCAGCTTCGCGAGGTTGCCAGCGCGATAGCCGCCGCCAACGACAACAGGATCGGAGCTAGAAACGCGTGCGCCATGCTCGCCATCGGCGAAGCGGGCGCGGATGCAGGCCCGGTGAGCAAACCCAATCCCGCGTCGGCAATCGTCACTGCCACAGCCGCCCTACCCAGCCGTCGCAGCCACTCATGCGTCTTTGTGATCGCGAGCGCGGCGCCCAAACCGATGACCAGCACCGCCACCAACGCTCCGATCGCTCGATGCCATCCTTCCGGCGTCCCGTTCTCAGTCGCAACCATCGCGCCGCTCACGATCAGGCACAGGGTGGCCACCGCAACCAATATCGAATAGAGGTGCAGCCTAAGGTTCTTCATCCGGCGCTCCGACCAGTGTAACCCGGCCCCATTGAGTCAACCCTCGCCCGATCCCCGGGTTCCCGCTCATCGCTTCCGACCCAGTGCAAATTTGACACAATGAAAATCCAATCTGTTGCATATTAGACACACTTCATAGCATGGAAGTCTTTATTTTTGTTGCATGTAACCCTACGAAACTCTTACTCGTTTTGTTACTATGAGGTTTAGGAACGCGTGCAGCCTTACGTTCCCAACCTCGAAGCAAGCCCCCAAGGGAGGCGCTATTTGGATTTTGAGAAGACGTTAAACCGGCCGGTCGATGCCGCGGGAGTCGGCCTCCATTCCGGCGTCCCTGTCCGCATCCGCATCCTCCCGGCGCCGCCCTCCACTGGCATCGTGTTTGTCCGCACCGACCTCGAAGGCTTCACCATCCCTGCCAGTTGGCGCTACGTGCAGAAAGTCAGCTACGCCACTAGCCTGATGCGCCAGGGCGTGCTGATCTCCACCACCGAGCACCTGCTGAGTACCTTCTACAGCATGGGCATCGACAACGCCTACGTGGAAATCGATAACCTCGAAGTGCCCATCCTCGATGGCAGCGGTCAGCCCTTCGTCGACCTCATTCGCGCCGCCGGCATCCGCCAGTCGCGCCGCCGCAAGCGTTACCTCCGGATTCGCAAACCGGTATCGGTCGAAGGCGGAGGCAAGCGCATCAGCATCCTCCCCGCGGACCGCTTCCTGCTTACCTGCGAAGTGTTCTTCCCGCACGCCTTGGTCGGCCGTCAGACTCTCGACATGGAAGTCACGCCCGAAAACTATGCCGCCGAGCTCGCTCCTGCCCGCACCTTCGGCTTCGAATACGAGCTCCATCAGATGCGCAACATGGGCTTGATCCGCGGCGCATCGCTCGATAACGCCGTGTGCTTTGACCGCGAGTCCATCCTCAACCCCGGCGGCCTCCGCTTCACCGACGAGTGCTGCCGCCACAAGGCGCTCGACCTCATCGGCGACCTAGCCCTGATCGGCAAGCCGCTGCTCGGTCACGTCATTGCCGAAAAAGCCGGCCACGCCATGCATTTCGCGCTGGTCAACAAGATCATGTCGGATCCCACCATCTACGAAATCATTACCCATGACCAGGTGGTCACCAGCGCCACCCATGCCATGGTTTCATAAAGCGTAAGTGAAGCACCTTCCGAACCTGCTGACCGCGGCGCGTCTCGCGCTGGCGCCGTACTTGTTCCTGCTGATGTTCCGCCATCAGTACAGCACCATCATTCCGCTATTTATTCTGATCGGCATCACCGACGTCGTCGATGGTTTCCTTGCGCGGCGCTACGGCGCATCTTCCCGCCTGGGAGCGTATCTCGATCCCATCGCCGACAAAGTCCTCCTGAGTGGAACGTTTCTAGTGCTGGCACTCACCGGCGGCCTCGAACCGTGGCTCGCCGCCGTCGTTCTCGGCCGCGACTTGATCATTCTCTCCGCCGCCGGAGTTCTCTATCTCGTCACCGCGCGCCGCAACTTTCCTCCCTCGCCCTGGGGCAAGATCAGCACTTTTGTCCAAATCGTATTCCTGTGTTTCCAGATCGGCTACCTGTCCGGCATCGCCGTCGCTCCCGCCGTCACCGCTCTTAAATGGCTCACGGTTGCTCTCGCCGTCGCCAGCCTCGCCGACTACGCCCGCCGCATAGCCGCGACGGAATCGTGCTAGGCGCCAGTCCAGATTGTATGTCCCTGTGAGGAAGAATCGGAATCTTTCCGGGCTCGGAGAGACCGAATCACGCAAGCAGCATCTGATTCGCTGGATGCTCGAAGCAGTTGCATCGAGGCGGTTGTGTGAAACCAACCTGAAACACCGGCTATTTGCACCTTTCGGGCTGCGTGTACCTTACTGGATCTGCGTGATCACGAGGTGCGCGGCTACGCTCTGCGTTCCGCCTGCGAGCGGGGTGACGGTCAGCGCCATGGAGTTGCCCAAAGGATTTTGAACATTAAGCGTTGAATTCGTGGTGGATGTGGTCACCAGTGACATCCCGACGATTTGACTGGTCCCGGTCGCACGCCCGACCACCGTGTAAGCGAGAGGGGCGCCGTTTAGCATTAACATCAGTTGTCCTGGTTCGTCTACGCTCACCTGAAACAACACTTGATAGGTGCCGATGGCCGCGAGAAGAAAATTAGAAGCGCCTAACTGAGAGATCGTGGTGGACGACGTCGGACCCATCTGTGGGAATTCTACATTGGTGCCGGGCGCAACCGCGGCCGCGTTATCTGGGGGCATGAGCGCATAAAAATCGGCGAACGCGATGTTTCCGTTCGCGCCGGTGGCGCCGGCGGGCCCAGTAGGTCCTGCCGGACCGGTTGCGCCGATCGGTCCAATAGGTCCTGCCGGACCGGTTGCGCCGACGGGACCAATAGGTCCTGCCGGGCCTGTTGCGCCGATCGGTCCGGCAACGCCCGTCGCCCCGGTTAATCCAGTGGCGCCGGTGTTCCCCGTGGGGCCCTGCGGTCCAATCGGACCTTGGATGGTGGGGGCCTGGACGTAATACCCGTTCATATCGATCACCAAGTCACCGTCATTGGTGGTTAGAACTTGGATTCCTCCATCAGCCCCCGCCGGCACGACGGCCATGTTGTCTACAACGCCTCCCAGGTATGCGTTTAACACAACTGTTCCGGTCCACGCAGTGTCATCCTGCCACGCTGCGATCCAGCCGACGGGCTGCCCGGCCGGAGTGATGGAAACGAAATTCATGGAGTACGCGACCGCCGCCGGCACGCCGCAATTGGAGGAGGGAACGGGGACCACGCGCGCCTGCCCGGCGACGAGCGACGGCGCACCAAACGCGCCCGTTTTGCCCGAGCCTCCGGCCCCGCGCGTATCCATGACACGGCACGGCGTGATGGCGATAAATACCAAGCCGGCGCCATTCCCAGTGGCCGCTGTCGATGGGGCGCTCGACGCGCTCATGGGCCAGTTTTTCAGCACGATGGCCTGCTGCGCGAAAACCGCCGGCATCAAAACTGCCGCGGTGATCGGAACAACGCTTTGCAGCAGAACTTTACGTCGAAGGTTCGAATAAATTGATCGCTTAACGGCCATTGATACGGTTTCCTCTTTATACGGGCTTTTGCGTGCTTCTCTGAAGCTATCGACCGATCGGAACGCGAGGTTTAGGATTTTTCTCAGATAATTCGGGAAACCTCGAACGGTCCTCGCCCACTACCCACTAGACATCCCGTCGGTGTTATCCCGATCGTAATAACTATGGTCGAGCTCAAAGTCCGCAAATTCGGCAATTCGCTAGGCGTGATCCTACCCAAAGAGGTTCTGCAGCGCTTAACCGCTACCGAGGGCGACCGCTTGCTCCTGCTCGAATCACCGGATGGAACGTACCGGCTCACTACACCGAAGATCAGGATGCCCATCATTAGCAGAGCGGTCATCACCGGCCTGCGGATAAAGACCTCAGTTAAATTCATGGGACCAACCCCGTGGCGACACACCTAGCAATGGGTCTAAATAGCCGCTGCGAAACATCTCAAGACCTACCGCCCGGCGCCTTCACAACCGTGTCAATAAAGCCGCATG
>Ga0207667_10004883_pt1 | contig 16366 bp, 13 predicted proteins | sample KBSCornC52_FD_184301 | JGI IMG/M metagenome (GOLD analysis project Ga0207667, IMG submission 184301) | Corn rhizosphere microbial communities from Kellogg Biological Station, Michigan, USA - KBS Corn C5-2 (SPAdes) (version 2) | ecosystem: Host-associated > Plants > Roots > Rhizosphere > Soil ... | reverse complement strand
CGGTCGGTCCGTAGGCGTTGATCATGCGCCGGCCCGGCGCCCAGCGCTGCACCAGTGCCGGGTTGAGCGCCTCGCCGGCGCTGATCAACGTGCGCAAACCCGGCAGCTGCGCGTCGGCGGGCAACGTCGCCAGCACCGCCGGCGGCAGCGTCGCGTGCGTGATTCCGCCTGCGTCGAGCTCCCGCACCAGCGCCTGCCCGGTCAACGCCATCCCGGCCGCCGGAACGTACAGGCTCGCGCCGCTGCACAAGGCCATGATCACGTCCCACACGCAGGCGTCGAAGCTGAACGACGCGAACTGCAGCACCCGACTGTGCGCGTTCACCGCCAACGCGTCGATCTGTACCTGCGCCAGGTTGCACAGCCCGGCGTGCTCCACCATCACGCCCTTCGGCTGTCCGGTGGAGCCCGAGGTGTAGATCACGTATGCCAGGTTGCGGCTGCCCAGCCCCAGCTCGGCGGAAACGGGATTGCAGGTCTCCCTGTCAAGCCACGGCTGATCGGCGCCGTCGAGAACCAGGATCCTGGCGCTGCGCATGCTAGCGCTAACAGGCAACAATGGCTCGACGTGTGATTGCGTCAGCAAGACACGCGGCCGGCAGTCCGCCAGCATGTAGGCCAGCCTCTCGGGTGGGTAGGCCGGGTCCAGCGGCACGTAGGCCCCACCGGCCTTGAGCACCGCCAGCAGCCCGACCACCATCTCCACGCCGCGGTCCACGAAGATCGCCACCCGTGCATCGGGTTTGACACCCAGGCCGATCAGGTGGTGTGCCAACTGGTTGGCGCGGGCGTTGAGTTGTGCGTAGCTCAGGCACTGGCCTTCATGCACCAGCGCCGGCGCCTGCGGCGTCGTCCTCACCTGCTGTTCGAACAGCTCGTGGATGCAGCTGTCCTGCGCATACGTGCGTCGCGTGTCGTTCCATGCCGCCAGCAGTTGCTCGCGCTCGCTCGCGGGCAGTACGGCGATGCGCTCTACCGGCGTGTCGGGCGCCGACCGCAAGGCCCATGCCAGCTGGCTCAGGGCCTCCTGCATATATGCGCAAACGCGGCGCGCCTCGATTTCTTCGCTCACCTGCACCGTCAGGACGAAGCCGTCTCCGGTGTCGTCCACCGACAGCGCAAGCGGATAGTGCGGGCACTCCATGACCCCGAGGAATTCAACGCTGCCTCCAAAGAGTGGCGCAGCAGACCGCGGGCTGTACCTGCAATTCAAAAGCGCACTGAACAGCGGGACGGTGACCGGCACGGCGCTGCAACGCTGGGCCGCTGCGAGCGGCGCATGCTCATGACTCATCAGTTGGGCCAGCGCCTCGTGCGTGTGTATCAGGCTGGTACGTGCGCCCTTGCCGGTGATATCGACACGCAGCGGCAAGGTGTTCATCAGCGGGCCCAGCACGCGGTCCGCAGCCTTGCCGCTTTGCATGCGTCCCAGCAGAACCGTACCGAAGACCACGCTTGCGCGTCCGCTGGTGCACGCCAGTACCATCGCCCACGCCAGATGCATCACGCTGGCCGCACTCACCCCTTGCAAGCGGGCCTGTTCGCGGATCTCGCGCGCCAACCCGGCATCCAGTTCGACCGTGCAGTGGCTTTCGCCGCGCATGGCCAGCAGGCCGAAGGGCGCGGTAGGCTCGTCGATGTCGCCCAGCATTGCCTTGAAGTAGGCGTCATGCTCGTGCGCGCGAACGACGGAGCGCGCCTGGGCCACGAAGTTGCGGAATGGCGGGGCGGGCAGCAGTTCCGCTTCGCCTCCCTGGTGGAATACGCCGGCTTCCTCGACGATAAGCTGAAGCGTCGCGCGATCGATCGCCAGGTGGTGCATCGAGACGCACAGCAGCCACCGGCCATTCGGTGCGTCCTCAGCCAGATGGCAGCGCAACATGGGCGCCTGGCGCAAGTCGATGCGTGTACGCCTGGGATCGCAAATGGTGCGGAGCTGCTGCTCGACGTCCCCTGCGGCGGGGTCGAGGTCGACGCTTTCCACGGCCAGCCTGGCGTGGCGCAGCACGACCTGGACGGCCTCGTCCAATCCCTCCCAGTGTATGCAGGTGCGCAGGATGTCGTGACGATCCACGACGCGTTGCAGCGCCACCAGGACGCGATCGACGTGCTCGCGCGACCTGGCGGCGAGGAGTGTCGCCTCCACGTACTCGTCGTTGTCAACATCCAGGAGACGCTGGAATAACAGGCCTTCTTGCAAAGGTGCGAGAGGATAGATGTCCTGGATGTTGGCAACGCCGCCGGCGATCCTTCCCACGAGCAGATCGATTTCGCTCTGGCTGAGCTTGACGAGCGGCAGCATCGCAGGCGTGATGCGCCGGGCGTCGGGCGGAACCAGGTTGGGTGGCACCTCCATGTCGCGGCCAGTGCCGTCCACCTGGGCGGCCAGTTCGGCCAGCGTGGGTGCCGTGAACAGCGCCCTGACGTCCGTGTGCATGCCCTGCCGCCTCATGCGCTCGATCAGGCTCACCGCCAGCAAAGAATGTCCGCCCAGCTCGAAGAAATTGTCCTGCCTGCCTACGCGTTCGACCCGCAACAGTTCCTGCCATAGCAGCGCCAGCGCCTGCTCGACCGGGCCCTGCGGCGGTGCATACTCGCGTTGCGCGTACGCCCCGCCTTCCGGCGCCGGCAGCGCCTTACGATCGAGCTTGCCGTTGGGCGAAAGCGGCAGTGTCGGCAACAGCACGAAGGCCGAAGGCACCATGTACTCGGGCAGCGCGAGCGCCACGTGTTCCCTCAGGCTCTGGGCACTGGGCGCTTGACTGCGCGCCACGCAATACGCCACCAGCCGCTTGTTTCCCGGCTCGTCTTCCCGGGCCACCACGACAGCATCCCGCACCGCTTCGTGCTGCAGCAGCCTGGCCTCGATCTCGCCGAGCTCGATCCGGAAGCCCCTCAGCTTCACCTGCTGGTCGTTGCGCCCCAGGTACTCGATCGTCCCGTCGCCCAGCCAGCGTCCCAGGTCTCCCGTCCGGTACATCCGCTCGCCCGGCACGAACGGGTCGCTGAGGAAACGCTCGGCCGTCAGCTCCGGACGGTTCAGGTACCCGCGCGCGACCTGCACACCCGCGATAAACATCTCCCCGGCCACGCCGATCGGCGCCGGCTGGCCGTGAGCGTCCAGCATGTAGATGCGTGTGTTGCCAAACGGCTTGCCGATGCTCACGCGACTGGCCCCGGCCTCGTGGCGTACGAATTGCGCCGTGCACGAGACGGCCGCTTCAGTCGGTCCGTAGGTATTGATCAGGTTCACGTGCGCCGGACGCATGCGCTCCCACTGCGCCAGCGCGCCCACCGACAGTGCGTCCCCGGTCACGTTGATGAGCCTGACCGACGCCAGTTGGGCCTGCGCGTACCCGGTCGATTCAGCCCATTGCCCCACCATGGTGTGCCAATGCGCTGCGGTCATATGCACGACCGTAGGGCGTACCGACGCGACGTCCTGCGCACCGAACATCTTCGCGCTGGGCGCCACACAGGCGCCTGCCAGCAGCGCAGGGAGCATCTCCTCGATCGACAGATCGAAATTCAGGGAGTTCTGTTGCAGTACGATGTCGGAACCGGTCAACCCGAACCAGTCGATCGCGTCCAGCGTGTAGTTGACCAGGCTGCGGTGCTCGACCATCACTCCCTTGGGCTGTCCGGTGGAGCCTGAGGTATAGATCACGTACGCCAGATGCGCCGGCCCCAGGCCCAGGGTCTGCGGCCGCACATTGTCGTGCGGCTGTTCTTTCCAAGGCCGGCTGCTGCCGTCGAGCTCAATGACTGGCGGCAATGACGCCACCGCCGCTTCCAGGATGCCCCGCGTGGCGCGCTGTACCAACACCACCACCGGCTCGCTGTCGCCCAGCATGTACGCCAGTCGCTGCGGCGGATACGCCGGGTCCAGCGGCACATAGGCGCCGCCCGCCTTGAAGATCGCCAACAGCGCGACCACCGTCTGCGCCCCTCGCTCGGCACACAGCGCCACCCGGCTGTCGGGCCGCACGCCCAGTCCAATCAGGTGGTGCGCCAGCTGGTTGGCTTGCGCATTGAGTTGGGCATAGCTCAGAACGACATCGGCATCGGCCAGTGCCGCCGCGTCCGGGGTGCGCTGCACTTGCTGCTCGAACAGCGTATGGATGCACTGCTCCAGCGGATACGCCCGCCTGGCCCCGGCCCACTGCACCAGCAGCTGTTCGCGCTCATGCTCGCCGAGCATGGGTAGCAGGCCAACCTGCTGTTCTTCGTTGTCGACCATCGCCTCGACCAGCGTGGCCCAATACCGCAGGTAGCGTTGCGCGGTTTGATACTCGAATTTTGTAACATCAAAGTCGATTGCGGCGGCGATCTGGCCTTTGACGATCGCTATTTCAAGCAGCAAATCCTTGCCGATCCCGCCACCGGTTGCATGCTTGCCGAAGGCGCTGACACGGAAGCCGCCCCATGGGAACTCGCCACCACCGTTATAGAGCGCGAGCATCCCCAAGGTGTCGGACGCCGATCGCGCATTCTGGAACGTGAAAAGCGCGTTGAAAAACGGGTTGCCCACGCTCTCGCGTCGTCTGGGGCCGAGGTGCTCGACCAGCTCGACGAATGGATAATCCTGATTCTTGAGCGCCCGCCATGCCGACGAATGCACCTGTTTGGCAAACTCATGGACCGGCATCTCCGGGTCCGGACGCGCGCGCAACACGACGGGATTCATGAAGTTGCCAACCGTGCGACTCCAGCGCCGACCCCGTGCCGGCATCGGCGATCCGATGGCGATATCGTCGTGACCCGACAGGCGCGACAACAGCAGAAAGAATGCGCTCAGCAGCAATGCGTAGTTCGAAACGCCATGCCTGGCGCAGAACTGCATCACCTTGTCCGAAACTTCTTTCGGGAGAATCGTCAGGATGGTGTCCCGCGGCGCAGCCCCGACCGGCGGCACAAACTTGTCCGGCAGCAGATCCAGCGAAGGGGCGGGTTCCGCCAGTTCCTTGCGCCAATATTCCAGCTGGCGCGCGTCCTGGGCGCTGTTCAGCCAATCCTGCTGCTCCGCCACGTGTTCAAAGAAGGCGGGCGCAGCGTCCTCTCCATCGGCAACATCGGCGGCCCCCGGGGCGGCTTGCAGCAAGGCCCCCAACTCTTCGATCAGTTGCCAATGCGACCATCCATCGCACACTAAATGATCGACATCGAGCAATAGCACACTGGCTCGTTGACTCTCCTGGTAAAGCGTGGCCCGGATCAATGGCCCCTCCGAGAGATCGAACGGCAAGGCCCGGTCTTGTTCGACACGACGCACCAGCTCCGGTGTGCTGACGCTGTCGACTTCAACCACACGCAAAGGCACCGGAACATCCTGCCGGGTCTGCTGCATGACGGTCCCGTCAATGACACGGAAACGCGCACGCAGCATGGCATGGCGCGTCAGTAACACACCGAGCGCGGCACGCATCCGCTCAGGCTCCAGGAACGGTCGGAGTGTCGCAACAAAACTGATGTTGAAAACACCGCGCAGCGAAGGTTCCAGCTGATACAAGAACCACAGCGATTTCTGGATCGAAGATACGGCGTGCCACCCTTGGGCCTGCTCCTGCAATTCCTTACTGGACAAAGCGATCACTCCTTGATGACATCGGAAATGGCATGAGCCACGGTTATTGCGAACACGCGAAGCGGACCGCAGCTTCGAATTTGGAAAGCAGCTCATCGACTTCCGCCATGCTCAGCTTCAGTGAAGGAAGCACGCGCAATACGGCGCCGTGTCGGCCGCCGGTCTCGATGAGCAAGCCGTTGTCGAAGGCAGCGCGCTTGATCCGTGCCGCCATCGGGCCATCGGGTGTGCCGCGGGAATCGGCGTGGTTGGGTTTGATGACCTCGACCCCGAGCATCAGGCCGCGCCCACGGACATCCCCCAGAACCGGAAATCTCGCCTGCAAGCTTGCGAAACCGCTTTTTAATGCGTCGCCGGTCGTTGCCGCTTTCGCCGGGAGTAGATCGCGCGCCACGATGGACATGGTCTTTGCGCCGGCCACCATGGCGATCTGGTTGCCGCGGAACGTCCCGGCGTGCATCCCGCGCGGCCACAAGTCCAGGGTCTCGTTGTAGAGAACCACGGACATCGGATAGCCACCGCCCAGGGCCTTCGAGAGGATCACGACGTCCGGCAGGATGCCTGCGTGTTCGAATGCGAACATGGTGCCGGTGCGCCCGAAACCGGTCTGCACTTCATCGATGATCAAGGGAATGCCTTGCTCGAGCGTGATTTGCCGTACCGCGCGCAGCCACTCGCTCGAAGCGGGGATACACCCGCCTTCTCCCTGTACCACTTCAAGGAGGAGCGCTGCCGGCTTGGGAATGCCGCTCTCCGGGTCCGTCAGGATCGTCCGGAGATAATTGATCGAAAGCTCGTCTGTTTGAAGCCCATCGCTTCCGAACGGGCACCGGTACGCATATGGAAACGGAGCGAAGTGCACCCCGCCGCTGTGCCCGCCCAACACCGACTTCGGCACAAGATTCCCCATGGCGCCAAGGGCGCCGCCGGTCATGCCGTGATAGGCGCCGTGAAAGGCGACGATCGTCTGTCGCTTCGTCGCGTACCGTACCAGTTTGATGGCCGCCTCGACCGCGTCAGACCCGGAAGGGCTGCAGAATTGCACTTTCGCCGTACGGGCAAACTCCGGCGGCAGAAGTTCGTACAGCTGTCGCAGGAATTCGAACTTGGCCGGCGTAGTCAGATCCAGCGCCTGTTGCACGTGCCCGGACCCGAGGAACCCGAGCACTGCCTCCTTGACCTCCGGGTCGTTGTGGCCCAGGGGGAGCGCGCCGGCGCAACACAGGCAGTCGAGATATCGTTGCCCGGTCGTGTCGTACACATGGGACCCGCTACCCCGGTCAAAGACGCGCTCGAAGCTTGACGCATACGTGCGCGCCCCTGACTCGACGCCTTGCACCCAACGATACATGTTCATGTTCATGTTCATGTTCCTGCCCTACGCTCGCTTGTAATACCTACATATGAGCAAGCGCTGTACCACCTCAGCCCTGATCGACGGCGGAACAAGGATTTGGCCGAATAATGTCCGGTTGGATGGCGTTCCCTCGTGGCCACGTCGCGATCTAAAACCTCGGCAAATTCGTCGGTCTACTCTTACGGCATTATTTTGGTGCTTGGGTGCATCATTGTAAAACCGCTCGAGAGCGTGCCGAGTGCGGCCACATTAACAACTGTTAATTTTCATGACGATTGCATGGCTACCGAATCCCGGAAAAGCGCCGAAACGTTAATACGCCAGTGGAACTTGGTGAGAATATCCGCCCGCCAGCCATTACAATCTGGCTCTGCCATTGAACGCAGGTTGCAAACTTCGGTCGGGACTCCTGACATGTTCGAATCTCTCCAAGGCGCGCTGGATACGGCCGCAACTGGACGAGGTGTGCCAGCAAATGACGTGGCTGGTGCGCGACCGCCACGGCGACATGCTGCCCCTGCGGCTACCTTACGAGCGGTGGAAAGCGGAACGCCTGGACAATCTCGAGTCCTGGGTGGCCTCGGGGGCGACGATCGTTGGCATCACCTCGACCGGGATGGCGCCAGCGCGCTGCTGGAACCCATGACGATTCTCGTGGAACTGGACGGCCGCCCACATTCCGTTTCACTCGACTTCGAGCGCGGCCCCGCGCGTTCCGGCGTCAAGGCCAGCCTGGCGCGGATGCGCGCACGCCGCGCGGCTCCGGCTGCCATCCGGCCCCCGCTGTCCCACCAACGTGCGCTGGACACGCTGCTCGCGCAACTGGAGCGCAAGGCGATGACGGGCCACCTGCACCTGGCCGGCGCGGACGATGCGTTGCGACCGCTGCACGGTGAGGTAGCCTGAGATTTTCGAACATATGGACGCTGGATGGCGGGGGCTTGAACAACGACAAGCGCCAGCGTCTGCTCCGCCTGTACTCAAGAACCGATGTCGACGCCGCGAACGAATTTCCTCGGTTTGGCTAGAACCACGAAACTCTACAGGACCTACAGCCACCATCGCACGGCAGAAACAAAAAAAGCCAGCTTATCGCTGGCTTTCTTTTTGTTCCGATTCCCCAAATCCCCCCAAGTTGTTATGCTCAACTCGCTTATGGAATCCAAGTCCTTGAATCGAAATCTTAAATCCTGGTGGGCGGTGCAAGTTTCGAACTTGCGACCCCAGCAGTGTGAATGCTGTGCTCTACCCCTGAGCTAACCGCCCTACTTTTACTGCGTTTGCTGCGTTTGCATCGCTGCAATGACGAGCATTATAGGGGGAGTTTTGCGTTTTGTCACCCCTGCAGAGAATATTTTCTCCAAATACATTCGCCTTTCACTCCTTTATCGAGCGCGGCCAGGACGTTCTCGTGCTCGGCAAGTTCGTCGGTACTGGCCGGCAGCACGAGGATGTCGCCCAGCGGACCGGCTTCGAGCAATTGGCCGCCAGCACTCGTTTCGACCTCGACGTCCATCGACAGCGAGTTCTGGCCACGCGTCATCGCCAGGTAGACGTCGGCCAGCAACTCCGAGTCGAGCAATGCGCCGTGCAGCTTGCGGTGTGCGTTCGAGATGCCGTAGCGGTCACACAGCGCATCCAGCGAGTTGCGCTTGCCGGGATGGAGCTCCTTGGCGTGCACGAGGGTGTCGATCACGCCGTTGCAGTGCTCGACGAACGGCGGCAGGCCCAGGCGTTCAAATTCGTGGTTCAGGAACGCGAGGTCGAACGGCGCGTTGTGGATGATGATCTCGGCGCCCTGCACGAATGCACGCAGTTCCTCCGCGATCTCGTGGAATTTCGGCTTATCGCTGAGGAATTCCGTCGTCAGGCCGTGCACCGCCAGCGCCGCTTCATCCGAGTCGCGCTCGGGGTTGATGTAGCGGTGGAAGTTATTCCCGGTCAGTTTGCGGTTCAGGATTTCGACGCAACCGACTTCGATAATGCGGTCGCCGGTGCGCGGATTCAGGCCGGTGGTTTCGGTGTCGAGGACGATTTGGCGCATGCGCGTGTAGACTCAAAAACAGTGAAGAATGACCGATAAGTATACCAAACCGGTCGTGCAGCCGTCAGCGGCGGACGGACGCCGCGCCCATGTTCGCGAGCGCATCGGCGCGCTCGTTGCCGGGATGGCCATTATGGCCGCGCACCCAGCGCCATTCGACCGTGTGCTGCTGCTGGGCGGCGTCGAGCGCCTTCCACAGGTCGTCGTTCTTGACCGGTTCCTTCGTGGACGTCTTCCAGCCGCGCGCCTTCCAGCCGTGGATCCATTCCGAGATGCCCTTCTGCACGTACTGGCTGTCCGTATGCAGGACGACCTCGCATGGACGGTTCAGGACGGTGAGCGCCTCGATCACGGCGCGCAGCTCCATGCGGTTGTTGGTGGTGTTCGGCTCGCCGCCGAAGATCTCCTTTTCATGGCCGCCATCGGCCACGAGCAGCGCGCCCCAGCCGCCGGTGCCCGGATTTCCCTTGCAGGCGCCGTCGGTAAAAATCTCAACTTTGGTCATGCTGCTTATCTTTCCTTTTCCCTTGCATTACTTGTGATGTTCGTTGCGATTCGCCGCCGGCACCGCCTGCGGCGCCTTGCTCGCCTTCTTGTTCCAGGCCGGGCCGATGATGCGCATGCCTTTGACGCGCTTGATCGCGTGAACCATGTACACGGCCCCGAGATACGGCCACCAGCGCCGCCCCGCTCCTTCGACGAAGGCGAAGCGGTTGAGCCATTGCGTGGTCCGGAACGGCGGCGCGTAGCAGCCGAAATGGCTGCGCGTCACGCCCAGATTCAACAATTTTAACCAGTCTTTCAGGCGTGGCATAGAGATGAACTCGCCCGCCGCCGGCAGGTAGTCGCTGCTCGTGATGCGCCCCATCCCCTGGCGCACACCCCACAGGCTGGCCGGGTTGAAGCCGCAGATGATCACCTGGCCTTCCGGGATAAGCACGCGCTCCACTTCGCGCAGCACCTGGTGCGGTTCGGCGGCAAATTCGAGCACGTGCGGCAGCACGACGAGGTCGAGGCTCTGCGACGCAAACGGCAGCTCGGCGAAGTCGAGCGCCACCGCGATCTGCTTGCCGGTCGCCGCATAGACCAGTTCATTGGCCGTCGACGTGCGCGTGGCCGCCTGCCACTTGTTCGGCATGCGGTTGGCGGCCAGCGCGTCGATCTGCGGGACGCCGATCTGGACCGCGTTGAAGCCGAAGATATCGACCGTCAGCTCGTCCAGGCATGCCTGTTCCCAGGCGCGCACGTACGCGCCCGCCGGCGATTGCAGCCAGCGGTCGAGCGCTATAATGGATTTTTCGGATGCCGCGGTGTCCATGCCCAACCTTTATTCATACCTCTTATGACTCCCTCGCCCAAGCGTTCGGCCACCGAGCTTGCCGTATTGACCGTACCCGCGTTCAAGGACAATTACCTCTGGCTCATCCATGACGGCGTCCATGCGGCAGCGGTCGATCCGGGCGATGCGGAACCCATCCTTGCGGCCCTGCAGGCGAACGACCTCACCCTGACTGCCATTCTACTCACCCATCACCATGCTGACCACATTGGCGGCGTGACGCGCTTGCTCGAACACAGCAATGTACCCGTTTTCGGCCCGCGCGACGATGGGATTGCCGCGGTCACCCATCCACTCTCCGAAGGCAATCGCGTACGGGTACCGGGACTGGCGCTCGAGCTCGCCGTGCTGGACGTCCCCGGCCACACGAACGGCCATATCGCCTACGTGCGGGACGGCGACGGGCCGCACTGGCTGTTCTGCGGCGACACCCTGTTCGGCGGCGGCTGCGGCCGCCTGTTCGAAGGGACGCCCGCGCAGATGACGGCGTCGCTGACGAAGCTGGCCGCCCTGCCCGACGATACGCTGATTTATTGCGCCCACGAATATACCCTGTCCAACCTGCGCTTCGCCGAAACACTCGAACCGGGCAATCGCGCGCTGCAGCTACGCATCGCCCACGACAGCCAGCTGCGCGGCACGCACCTGCCCACGATCCCGTCGACGATCGCGATCGAAAAGGCGACCAATCCCTTCCTGCGCACGGGCGAGCCGGCCATCATCGGCAGCCTGACGGCCGCCGGCCGCCTGGCGCCGGGTGCGGATCCGGTCACCGTGTTCGCCGCGCTGCGCGAATGGAAGAACGTGTTCTGAGCGCGCCATGGCCACGGTACGCTGCTATGCCGACCCGGTCAGTCCATACGCGTGGCTGGGCCTGCGCGACCTCGGGCGCCTCGAGGCCGCGGGCGCGCGCATCGTCGTCATTCCCGTCCTGTTTGCCGGACTGCTGAATGCCCACGGCAATATCGGGCCGGCCGAAGTACCGGCCAAGCGGCGCTACCTGTTCCGCGACGTGATGCGTGAAGCCGCCCGCCGCGGCCTGCCCTTCGCCGGTCCGCCCGGCCACCCGTTCAATCCGCTGCTTGCCCTGCGCATGTGCACGGCGGTGGCGGATGACACGGCCAGGGGAGCCCTGCTGATGGCATTGACCTGCGCGACATGGGAACGGGGTGCGGACCTGATGGACGAAGCGACGCTCGCAAGCCTGGCGGACGAGGCCGGACTGGACGGGACGGTCGTGCTGGCGGCGGCACGGACGCCGGCAGTGAAGCAGGCGTTGGCGGACGCGACGGCGCAAGCCGTGGCGGATGGCGTGTTCGGCGTGCCAACGTTTCGCATCGCCGGCGACGAGGGGCTGTTCTGGGGAGCGGACCGGATCGATGCGCTGCTCTGGCGCATGCAAGGTCACGGGATCGACGAGGACGCGTTGCGGGAATTTTGCGGCCGGGAGCCGATGGCGCAACGGAAGCGGTGACCGTACGCGCCAGCGGCGCGTACGGTGCGATCGTGCCCGCGCGTGCGGGCACGCGCATCATCAGATTTCTTCGTACAGCGGCAAGGTCAGGAATTCGGCGAATTCTTCCGACGTCGACATCTGCTCGAAGATCTGGGCGGCGCGGTCGTAGGTCGGGCTGTCGCCGTTCGGGGCGGCCGCCTTCGCGTTGGCCAGCTCCTGCGGGATCATTGCACGAACCATCTCCGCCGTGACCTTGCGGCCGTCTTCCAGCACGCCCTTCGGCGAGCGGATCCATTGCCACACCTGCGAACGGCTGATCTCCGCGGTGGCGGCGTCTTCCATCAGGTTGTGGATCGGCACGCAGCCATTGCCGGCCAGCCAGGCGCCCAGGTAGTGGATGCCGACGTTGATGTTGTAGCGCAGGCCCGCTTCCGTGATCGGGGTCTCCGGACGGAAGTCCAGCAGGTCCTGCGCCGTCACTTCGACGTCCGGGCGCTGCTTGTCGATCTGGTTCGGACGATCGCCCAGCACCTTCGTGAATTCCGTCATCGCCAGCTCGACGAGACCCGGGTGCGCGACCCAGCCGCCGTCGTAGCCGTCGGTAGCGTCGCGTGCCTTGTCGTTGCGCACGCCGGCCATCGCCGTCTCGTTCTTCTCCGGATCGTTCTTGATCGGGATCAGTGCAGACATGCCGCCGATTGCCGGCGCGCCGCGCTTGTGGCAGGTCTTCAACAGCAGCAGCGCATAGGCGCGCATGAACGGCGCCGTCATCGTGACCTTCGGACGGTCGGCCAGGCAGAAGTCCTTGTCCAGCTTGAACTTCTTGATGCAGGAGAAGATGTAATCCCAGCGGCCCGCGTTCAGGCCGGCGCTGTGCTCGCGCAGTTCATACAGGATCTCGTCCATCTCGAAGGCGGCGACGATCGTCTCGATCAGCACGGTGGCCTTGATCGTGCCCTGCGGCAGGCCCAGCTCGTTCTGCGTCATCACGAAGATGTCGTTCCACAGGCGCGCTTCCAGGTGCGATTCCATCTTCGGCAGGTAGAAGTACGGACCGGCGCCGCGGGCCAGTTGCTCCTTCGCGTTGTGGACCATGAACAGGGCGAAGTCGAAGATGCCGCCCGAGATGCGCTTACCGTCGACGAGCACGTGCTTCTCGTCCAGGTGCCAGCCGCGCGGACGGACGACCAGGGTGGCGACCTTGTCGTTCAGCTTGTACTGCTTGCCGTTCTGTTCCAGCGAGATCGTCTTGCGGACGGCGTCGCGCATGTTCAGCTGGCCGGTGATCTGGTTGTCCCAGTTCGGCGTATTCGAATCCTCGAAGTCCGTCATGTAGCTGTCGGCACCCGAGTTCAGCGCGTTGATGACCATCTTGCGCTCGACCGGGCCCGTGATTTCCACGCGGCGGCATTCCAAGGCCTTCGGAATCGGCGCGATCTTCCAGTCGCCGTTGCGGATGTGCGCGGTCTCGGGCAGGAAGTCCGGACGCTCGCCGGCGTCCAGGCGCTTGGCGCGCTCCACGCGGGCAGCCAGCAGCTGCTGGCGGCGCGGCTCGAATTCGCGGCTCAGTTTCGCTACCAGCGCGAGCGCTTCCGGGGTCAGGATCTGTTCATAGCCGGGCTTGATCTCGGCCCGGATTTCCATTCCGGCTGGGGTGGCGATGGTCATTGCATTCTCCTGTTCTAGTATGAAATTTGGCGTGCGCCGCAGTTCCTGGCACAAGCCAGCTTGGCGTTTGATATTGCTTCCAGTATATTCACTATTACCCGCCTAAACGAGACAAAAAATATATTCATTTATGATTTTTTGTCACAGATGACGTACAGAATTGAGGCATTCCTTTGGACCATTTCCGTCAGATATCTACCTTCGTCGAAGTCATTGCCCGCGGCAGCCTGTCGGCGGCCGCGCGCGCGGAAGGCATTGCGCCGGCCATGATCGGACGGCGCCTGGACGCGCTCGAAGCGCGGCTTGGCGTGAAACTCTTACAGCGTACCACGCGCAAGCTGGCGCTGACGGACGAAGGGACTGCGTTCCTTGAGGATTGCCAGCGCATCCTGGCCGAGCTGGAAGAAGCGGAAGCGGCCGTGTCCGAACGTAGCGCCCGCGCGACGGGGCACCTCGTCGTGTCGGCGCCGGCCGGATTCGGGCGCCAGCACGTGGCGCCCCTGGTGCCCTCGTTCCTCGCCGAACACCGCGAGGTGAGCGTCAACCTGAACCTGTCCGACCGCGTCGTCGACGTCATCGGCGAAGGCGTCGACATCGCGATCCGCATCGCCAGCCTGACGGATTCGAACCTCGTGGGCGTGAAGCTCGCCGACAACCACCGGGTCGTCGTCGCCACGCCGGGCTACCTGAAGCGCTACGGTACGCCGCAGACTCTCGACGAGCTGTCAAAGCACAATTGCCTGGCGATCAGCAGCCAGGGTAGCCAGCGCGGCTGGACGTTCCGCGACCACGGCAAGATCGTCACGACGAAGGTGAGCGGCAACATGGTGTGCAATGACGGCGCCGTGCTGCACGACTGGGCGATGGCGGGTCGTGGCCTCGCCTGGCGTTCGATGTGGGAAGTGAGTTCGGAAATCGAGGCGGGCCTGCTCGTGCCCGTGCTGGAACAATATGCCGCGCCCGGCAACGACATTTATGCCGTCTTTGCTCAACGACGCCACCTGCCGTTGCGGGTCCGGGTATTCGTCGATTTCCTGCGCCATGCGTATTCCCAGCCGGATTACTGGCGCAGCAACGCTGCCAAGCGTGAAACAAAGTAACAATGTCTCGACACCAAATCTCGCGTATTGTCTCGGCAAGAAACGGAACGGATGGGCAAAAAAAAATCCCCGGAAACTCCGAGGATTTTTTGTCAGACATTCAGCGCATTACAGCGGTTGAATGTTCGATGCTTGCTTGCCTTTCGGACCGGAGGTCACGTCGAACGAGACGCGCTGGTTCTCTTGCAGCGACTTGAAGCCTTGCGATTGGATCGCCGAGAAGTGCGCGAACAGGTCTTCGCCGCCTTCGTCCGGGGTGATGAACCCGAAGCCTTTGGAGTCATTGAACCATTTTACGATGCCAGTTGCCATTACAATTTCCTATTTCAGTTGAAGTGGACAGAGTCCGTTTACGATCGTTTGAAGAAGCAAGAAACAAATGACAGACTAACTGCACTGCTACCGCGAATCCAACGATCCCTAATTATACCGAATAAACCCACTTGTACACGGTTTTCGCAAAATAAAACCGGGCTCCGTAACAATTCCTGACACCAACCTTTTTACGGCGCCCCGCATTTGCGTCGGCAGTACGCAAAATATAGGGCATGGAAGCCGATAAAGTTTGTCCTAAATCAAACGATTTCGGGACAGGTGCTTTGTCGTAGCGCTAAACGGCCGCCTCATCGTTCGGATAGGCCGCTTTCGGGTCCGCGCAACCCCAGGTGACGAACACGTCCAGCTCGGCCAGCCACGCTTCCCACTCCTGCGGGGCGACGGCATCGAAGGTCGTCAGCACGCGCAGGCGCTGTTCCAGCATCCGCGCCTGCTGCCCGAGGATGCGGAAACCGAAGGTGGCGGATGAGCCGGCCAGCGTGTGCAGCACGGCGTGCATTTGCTCGATGAGTTCCTGCGGCGGATGTTTCGGGTCGAATTCGTTGCGCGCGGCCGACAATCGGCCGAGCGTCTGCGGCAGGCTCGCCGCGAATTTATCGTTCAGTTCCGCAAGGCGCACGAAGAATTCCGCATCCGCACTACTACTCATCTGCTATGTTCTTTCCTGGAATGGTCGCCGGCGCTTATTTCGTGCCGAAGATGCGATCGCCGGCGTCGCCGAGGCCCGGCACGATGTAGGCGTGGTCGTTCAGGTTGCTGTCCAGCGATGCGACGTACAGCTTCACGTCCGGATGGGCCGCGTGGAATACCTCGACACCTTCCGGCGCCGCCACGAGGGCAAGGAACAGGATCTGGTCGTCGGTCACGCCGCGCTTTTTCAGCACGTCGACGGCGTACACGGCCGAATTGCCCGTCGCCACCATCGGATCGCACAGGATGAACGTGCGCTCGTTCGTGTCCGGCAGGCGCACGAGGTATTCGACCGGCAGGTGCGTGGCCGGGTCACGGAACACGCCGATGTGGCCCACGCGGGCCGACGGCACCAGTTCCAGCAACCCGTCGCTCATGCCGACGCCCGCGCGCAGGATCGGCACGATGGCCAGCTTCTTGCCGGCGATGACGGGAGCGTCGATCGTCATCAGCGGCGTGTCGATGGTCCGGGTCGTCAGCGGCAGGTCGCGCGTGATTTCGTAACCCATCAGCAACGTGATCTCCCTGAGCAGTTCGCGGAACGTGCGCGTGGAGGTGCCGCGGTCGCGCATATGCGTCAGCTTGTGCTGGATCAGCGGGTGATTGAGGATGTACAGGTTCGGAAAACGCGGGTCTTGTTTCATTGCTAATGATCAATACGTGTGATCGCCACTTGTGGTCGCGACCTTGGATTATTGGTGAATGGCGAGCATTATCCCAGCGACGCCCCCGTTTGTCCCGTCCTTTATCGAAGTTTAACGTTGTCCCTCATGCCACCAGCGCCCGGGCCAG
>Ga0207667_10004881_pt1 | contig 16369 bp, 16 predicted proteins | sample KBSCornC52_FD_184301 | JGI IMG/M metagenome (GOLD analysis project Ga0207667, IMG submission 184301) | Corn rhizosphere microbial communities from Kellogg Biological Station, Michigan, USA - KBS Corn C5-2 (SPAdes) (version 2) | ecosystem: Host-associated > Plants > Roots > Rhizosphere > Soil ... | reverse complement strand
CGCCGATATCCATGGGCTGCTCGAGCGCGAGCAGGCCAAGGTGGCGCTTTCAACCGTCTACCGCACCCTCGAACATCTGCAGGCCAAGGGGCAGGTGAGCGCCCGGGTCGATACGGCCGGCGAGACAACCTACGTCTCGTGTGCGGGCGACCACCACCACCACGCCATCTGCCGGGTCTGCGGCAAGGTCGAGGACGTCGACTGCAGCGCCCTCGAGGCGATCGGCGGAGCGCTCAAGGCCCACCACGGCTTCGTGCTCGAAGACCACGCGGTCGAATTCTTCGGGCGGTGCGCCGCATGCGCCTGATCGTGCTGGCCGCTCTCGTTCTCCTGGCCGGCTGCGGTTCGGGCGCGACGACCACCGCGACCGCTCCGTCCGACGGAAAGATCCCGGTCGTCACCTCGTTCTCGACCTTGAACTCGTTCGTCGAAGCGGTCGGCGGATCGCGCGTGAGCGTGCAGAACCTCGTGCCGGTCGGCGTCTCGCCCGAGAACTTCCAGCCCCGGCCGCAAGACGTGGTCGCGCTCTCGCAGGCCCGGCTGCTGGTCGTCAACGGCGCCGGCATCGAGTCGTGGCTGGGCAAGACGCTCGCGAACGCGCAGAACGCCAAGCTGCATACGATCGTCTGCACCGACGGGCTGCCGGTCCGCACCGGCAATCCGCATCTGTGGATGGATCCGGTCTTCGCCAAGCAGTACGTCGCCAAGATCCGCGACGGGCTGATCGCACTCGATCCGGCGAACGCGGGCGACTATCGCGCGAACGCCGCCGCCTACGACAAGAAGCTCGACGCGCTGACCGCCGCGATCCGCGCGAAGCTCGCGACCGTGCCGCCGGCGCAGCGCACCATGATCGTGTTCCATAACGCGTGGCTCTACTACAACGCTCGCTTCGGCATCAAGACCGTCGGCGTGATCGAGATCAATCCCGGACAGGATCCGAACCCGCAACAGATCGCCTCGTTGGTCGATCTGGCGAAGGCGAACCACGTGCGAGCGGTGTTCTCGGAGCCGGAGTACAGCGCCAAGCTGGCGCAGTCGCTCGCCTCGTCAGCCGGCATCCGGGTGGTGAGCGATCTCTACGACGACTCGGTCGGACAGAACCCGAAGGTGAGCGACTACCTCTCGATGATGGCCTACGACACCGATACGATCGTGGCGGCGCTCACATGAACGCGCTCGATCTGCGCGACGTGGTGGTGCGCTACGACGAGTTCACCGCGCTCGAAGGCGTGACGCTCACGGTCGAGCCCGGCGAAGCCATCGGCATCATCGGGCCTAATGGCTCGGGCAAGTCCACCCTGCTCAAGACGATCGCCGGTCTGCTGACGCCGGCTTCGGGCAGCGTCGCGGTCTTCGGCCAGAAACCGCGGGCGCTCGCGCCCGGCTCGATCGCCTACGTGCCGCAGATCGAAGCGGTCGACTGGACCTTTCCGGCGACCGTCCGCGACGTCGTCTCGATGGGGCGATTCCCGCGCCTGCGGCCGTGGCAGTTCTTCGGCGCCGCCGATCGCGCGGCGGTCGCGCGCGCGCTGGAGTCGGTCCACATGGGGCACCTGGCCGACCGGCACATCGCCAACCTCTCGGGCGGCCAGCAGCAGCGCGCGTTCGTCGCGCGGGCGATCGCGCAAGCGCCGCGCTTGCTGCTGCTCGACGAACCGACGACCGGCGTCGACGCGGCGACCGAAGAGGCGCTGCGCGTGGTGGTGCGCGACTTGGTCGCGGAAGGCTTGCCGGTGCTGATGACGACCCACGACCTGGACCGGGTCGACGTATGGTTCGATCGTCTGATGGTGCTCGACCGTCGGATCCTGGCGCTCGGGACGCCGTCCGAGGTCGAGGCGTCGGGCGCCTATGCGTCGATCCGCGAGCACACCCACACCCACGGCCACCTGCGCCACGATCGCGAGGCCCGCGAAGGGCACGCCGAGCCGCCGGAGGTGCTCACGTGAACCTCGACACGTTCGTCGCGCCCTTCCACTACGATTTCATGCAGCGGGCGTTCGTGGCCGCGCTCTGCGTCGGCGTGCTCTGCTCGACCATGGGCACCTACGTGATCCTGCGCAAGCTGTCGTTCATCGGCGACGGCATCGCGCATGCGTCCTTCGCCGGGATCGTGATCGCGTATCTGCGCGGCATCGACTACTACGTCGGCGCGGCCGCGGTGGCGGTGCTGACGGCGGTCGGGATCGGCTTCGTGCACCGCAAGGGCAAGATCTCGCTCGACACGACCATCGGCGTCCTGTTCACCGGAGCGTTCGCGCTGGGCGTCTTCCTGATGTCGCAGCAGAAGAACTACGCGGTCGACCTGCAGAGCTTCTTGTTCGGCGACATCCTCTCGGTCCAGCAGGGCGATCTGTGGCTGGTGCTCGGGCTGAGCGTGGCGATCGCCCTGGCGGTGGTCATCCTGTTCCGCGGGCTGCTCTACACGTCGTTCGACCCGGTCGTCGCCGAAGCGAGCGGAATGCGTTCGGAAGCGATCGAGTACGCGCTCCTGGTGATGCTGGCGCTGACGATCATCGTGTCGCTGCAGTCGGTCGGGATCATCTTGGTGGCGGCGCTGCTGGTCACGCCGGCGGCCGCGGCCTATCAACTGACGACGCGATTCGCGCCGATGATGGCGCTCTCGGCCGTGCTCGGTGCGGTCAGCGCCGTCGGCGGGCTGTACCTGTCGTACTACCTGCGTTCGTCGTCGGGCGCGACCATCGTGCTGCTCGCGACCGTGATGTTCTTCGCGGCGATCGGGGTCAAGCAGGTCCGCGCAGCACTTGCCAGGTCTCGACGCCGGCCGGCTCGGTAAAGCCCGCCTCGGCGAGCGCCGTCAGCACCTCGTGCATGGCGGCGCGTTCGTTCTTGTTGGGCATGCCGGCCCAGCGCATCGCGACCTCGGTCAGCGCCAGCGTCGCGCCCGGCACGAGCAGGCTCTCGACGAAGGCGTGGCTGAGCTTGACGCGTTCCATGCGGCGGGCGACGGGTTCGAGCGCGGCCGCCAGCGTTGACGGCGGTCCCTCGACGACGTTCGCTTCGCTCGCGACGCTCGGGATGACGACCTCAGCGTTCGTCGGGCTGTCGACGATGCGCTTCATGGCGGCGTCGGCCAGGCCGGGGAACCATTCGCCGAGGATCACGCCGGCGGTCTGCCAGGGGACGGCGTTGACGCGGGCGGCGCGTCGCATGACGCCGTGAAGGATGCGCTGCGCGACCGCGTCGGGCTTGGCGAGCATGCCGGCGGCGGCGTTGCGCTCCATGCCGGCGGCTTCGCTGAACTCGGTGTCGACGGCGCCGGGGTCGACGTACATCACGCTCACGCCGTCGTCGTGCAGTTCGCGGCGCAATTGCTGGGCGGCGGCGCGGATGGCGGCCTTGGCGGGCGCGTAGGCGCCGAAGTTCGGCGCGGGCACGCGGGCCAGGCCCGAGCCGATGAAGAGCAGTTGGCCGCGCGTCGCGATCAGGGCGGGCAGCGCCGCTTTCGCGATGCGCAGCGGGGCGGCGACGTGCACGTCCCATTGCAGCGCGATCGCGGCGTCGCTCTGCTCGAGCAGCTTGCCGGGCGCGCCCGAGCCGGCGACGTTGGCGACCACGTCGATGCGGCCGTAGGGGTGGGCGGCTTCCAGGAGCCGCTGCGAGGTCGCGTGATCGCGCACGTCGGCCACCACGCTCGCGCACGCACCGCCGTCGGCCCGGATCGCCCGCGCGACCTCGTCCAGGCGATCGGCACGACGCGCGCACAGCACGACCGCGTAGCCTTTGCGCGCGGCGGCGAGCGCGAGTTCGCGGCCGATGCCGGAACTGGCGCCGGTGACGATCATGGTCGGTCTAGCGTTCGGTGTAGACGGCATACTGCTTCGCGATGGACTCCGGGAGGTTGTTGTAGTAGGCGGGTTCGTCGACGATCGGCGCGGCCGGCACCGCGAGCGGGCGCCGCTCCGCTGCGAAGGCGGCCAGCGCCGCGGCGACGGGCTTCTCGCTGCCGTCGTCGCGCACGATGCCGAACGTCAACTCGTGCGGCGCCTTGTCGAAGGGCGGAAGATGTGCGACCTCGGGGGCATAGTCGGCCCAGCACCACCAGAACGCGCCGACCGCGCCGGAGCGTTGCAAGCGATCGAGGACGGCGGTCGCGTACGTCGTCATCTCCCGCTCGGTCAGGCAGGCGAAGGCCGCCGGCGGCCCCTCCGTCTCGCGCTCCACGCTGCGCTCGGGATGAGGGGACGATGCATCTCCCGGCAGCGGCACGCGGTCGTATGGCGAGGTGGTCCCCGGAGGGCACGTCGGGTTGCCGAACTCGGTGAACAGCACGCGCTTCTGCGCGCACGACTGCGCCAGCTGCGAGAGATACGGCACCACTTCGGCGTCCAAGCGGCCGCGCGAGAACGGGCTGTAGACCGAGTAGCCGTGCATCGAGACGTGTTCCCAGGGCGCGGCGATGCTGGACGGCAGGATGCCGCGGAAGCGCTCCAGATCCTCGCCGTGGATGCCGCCGGTCGCACCGACGCCCGACGTCTCGAGCAGGGCGTTGGTCAGGCGCGAACTCCATACCGCCGCGTTCTGAGGCGTCTTGGGCTCGCGCATGTTGGAGAACTCGTTGCCGAGGTCCCATAAGTAGAGCGCCGAATGCGCGCGCAGCCGCGCGCCGACCGCTCGCGCGAACAGCTCTTGGGCGGCGAGCAGTCTCTCGTCCGCATAGATGTCGCCGACGCCGAACGGCGACTCGCGACCGCCGGCGATGGTGCGGAAGCGGCCGTGCGGCGTCCCCGGATCGAGCGACCATTCGGGCAGCCAGTTGACGCCGCTCATGTGGCCGCAGAACAGGGTCGGCATCGCGCGCAGGCCGGCATCGCTGAGCGCGTCCATCACGGCGAGCAGGCGGTCGAGCGCGACCGGATCCATGCGGTCGGGCGCCGGCTGGAACGCCTCCCACGAGAGGAAGAAGCGCACCACGTCGAGCCCGAGCGCGCGGATGCGGCCGGCGTCCTCGCGGATCTCGCCGAGGTCGAAACGCTCCCACATATACATCGCGCTGCGTCGCGGCCAGTAGTTGACCCCCGTCAAAAAGCGCTCCATCCAGGCTCCTTCGCCGCCCGAGAGGGGCCCCCGCCCAAGCGACGGAAAGGCGCCGCATGGCCGCACCTCTCGTCGGGATCATCATGGGCAGTTCGAGCGACTCGGAGACGATGTCGGGGGCGCGCGACGTGCTCGACGAGCTCAAGATCGCCTTCGAGTTCAAGGTCGTCTCGGCGCATCGCATGCCGGACGAGATGTTCGCGTACGCGAGCGACGCGAAAGCGCGCGGCCTGCAGGTCATCATCGCCGGCGCGGGCGGCGCCGCCCACCTGCCGGGCATGGTCGCCACCAAGACGGTGCTGCCGGTGATCGGCGTGCCCGTCCGGTCGCAGGCGCTCGACGGCCTGGACGCGCTGCTCTCGATCGCGCAGATGCCCAAAGGCGTCCCGGTCGCGACCGTCGGCATCGGGAATGCGGCCAACGCCGCGCTGCTGGCGGCCCGCATCTTGGCCCTGCACGACGACGGCATCGCCGACCGGCTCGAGAGCCTGCGCCAGCGCATGCACGCCAAAGCCGTCGCCAGTTCGCCGGAGTGAGCGCACCGCAGACCATCGGCATCATCGGCGGCGGCCAGCTCGGCCGGATGATGGCGCTCGACGCGAAACGGATGGGCTACGACGTGATCGTGCTCGATCCGGTCGTGCGGTCGCCGTGCGGGCAGGTCGCCGACGAACAGATCGTGGCCGGCTACGATGACCTCGAGGCGATCGCCGAACTCGGCCGACGCTGCGATATCGTCACGTACGAGTTCGAGAACATCGCGATCGCGTCGGTCGAGCGCCTGGAAGAGCGCGGCTTCGCCGTGACGCCGTCGAGCCGGGTGCTGCGCGTCACCCAGGACCGCCTGCAGGAAAAGGGGTTCGCGCGCGAGCGCGGAATCGCGACGGCCGACTTTGCGCCGGTCGCGTGGCGGGCGGATATCGACGCGGCGATCGCAAGCGTCGGCTTTCCGGCGATCCTCAAGACGACCCGCGGCGGGTACGACGGCAAGGGCCAGTGGCGCGTCGACGATCGCGCCTCGGCCGAGCGCGCGGTCGAAGAAGCGGGCAGCGCGCAGTTGATCTGGGAGCGGATGATCCCGTTCGAGCGCGAGCTCTCGGTGGTCGCGACCCGCGGCGCCGACGGCACCGTCGTCAGCTATCCGCCCGGCGAGAACCATCACGTCGACGGCATCCTCGCGATGACGATCGCGCCCGCCGGCGTCGCTCCCGAGGTCGCGGAGCGCGCGCGCGCGATCGCGACGAGCGTGGGCGAGGGCCTCGAGATCGTCGGCACCTACTGCGTCGAGCTATTCCTCTTGGCCGACGGCGAACTGCTGCTCAACGAGATCGCGCCGCGGCCCCACAACAGCGGCCACTACACGATGGATGCGTGCGCCGGTTCGCAGTACGAACAGCACATCCGCGCGATCTGCGGCCTCCCGCTATGCGAACAGCGTCTGCGCTCGGGAGCGGTCATGATGAACGTGCTCGGCGCAGGCCGCGGGAACGTCCTGACCGGCACCAAAGCGCTGCTCGCCGATCCCGACATCGTACTTCACTTCTACGGCAAGCGCCACGCGGTCGCGCGCCGCAAGATGGGGCACTTCACCCTGCTGGTAGACGGCACGCCCGGCGAAAAAGAGATCGCGCGCGCGCTCGAAGCGCACGCGCGATTGGGATGGGCGCAGGCGTAGCCCGGTTGCGCTAGCGCAGGTCGAGGCTGGCCGGGCGCTCCGGCATATCGGTGAAGGCCATCGGCCGGTCCCACCAGTCGTGCGCCCGGGCGCGCGCCTGTGCGGCCGTCGGCGGGCCGGGCAGCCGCCGGTCGAGGGCGGTTTCGTACGCTCCGAGATAGCGATCGATCATGCGCTCGACGCTGAACGTCGTCTCGACGTGGCTCCGGCACGCGCGCCGATCGAGCGAGGCGAGCAGAGGCACGCGCGCGATCGCCTGCGCGACGTCCGTGCAGACGTAGCCGGTGATGCCGTCGCGGACGATCTCGGGGACGGATCCCATGTCGGCGCCGAGGACCGGCGTGCCGCACGCCATCGCCTCGATCAGCGTCAGCCCGAAGCGCTCGGGGCGCGTGGTCATGTGCACCAGCGCCAGCGCGTTCGAGAGCAGTTCGTTCCGCCCGTCGCGCTGGACGGGCCCGACGAAGCGCACCGCGTCGCCGTCGATCTGCGGAGCGATCTCGCGCTCGAAGTACGCGACGTCGTGCGGGATGCCGGCCAGCACGATGCGCACGCCCGCGCGCTTGGCGATCTCGATCGCGAGATGCGCGCCCTTCTCGGGGTGGAAACGTCCGAGGAAGACGAGATAGTCGCCCGGCGTCGCCGAGAACGTGAACAGCGAAGGATCGATGCCGTTATAGGTGGTCGCCAGATACTCCAAGCCCGGATCCCGGTCGGCGTCGCTGATCGAGCAGTAGAACGACCGGCGCGCGCCGGCGTAGTAGGCCGCCAGGATCTGCGGCGTCGAGAAGCCGTGGATGGTGGTGAGCAACGGCGGCGCGGCGGTCGCGAGCGCGTAGGTGAGCGGCTTCCAGTCCAGATTGTTGTGGATCAGGTCGAACTCGCCCGCGCGCGCGAACAGTTCGCCGATGTGGAGCGCTTCGAAGATCCCGCCGTCGAGGGCCCGATCCTCGTTGAGGCCGACGGGTACGACCGAGGCGAGCGATCCCTCGAACTGCGAGTCGCCGGTGGCGAAGAGGGTGACGTCGAGTCCGCGTCTGCGCATCCCGTCGGCGATGTCGAAGGCGACCTGTTCCCACGGGCCGTAGCCGGGCGGCGGCGTCGGCCACGAGATCGGCGCGAGCACCGCCAGCTTGAGGCCGGTGAAGGTCATCGCGTCACGACGGTTCCGGCTTTGATCACCGCCTGCGGCGCGCGCAGGGTGGCGATGTCGACGCCGACGTCCGCCCCGAGCAGCAGCAGATCGGCGGGCTCGCCGGCAGCCAGCACGCCGCGCGTCAGGCCGATCAGTTCCGATGCGACCGCGGTGGCCGCGTGGAGCGCCTGCTGCGGGCTCATGCCGAGCAGGGTGTGCATCAGCTCGACTTCCTGCGGGTAGTTCTCGTGCTGGTTGTACGGCGTGCCGGCGTCGGAGCCGCCCGCGATCTTCACCCCGCTCTCGAACGCGCGCTTGATCGAGACCAGCATCGCGGCTTCGACCGTCCTGGCCTTGTCCAGCACGAACTGCGGCTGGCCGCCCCCGCCGATGTGCGCGAGGATGCAGGTCGGTGCGGCCAAGGTCGGCGTCAGGTAGGCGCCGCTCGATGCGAACAGCGCGAGCGCTTCGTCGTCGAGCATGTGTCCGTGCTCGATCGAATCGACGCCGGCGCGCAGGGCGTTCTTGATGCCTTCGGTGCCGATCGCGTGCGACGCGACCCGCAGGCCGTGGCGGTGGGCCTCGTCGACGGCGGCCGCCAGTTCGTCGTAGGTCAGCTGCGCGTTGCCCGGCACGGCGCCGCGCGTGAGCACGCCGCCGGTCGCGATCGTCTTGATGCAGTCGGCGCCCGCCTTGAGCTGTTCGCGCACGGCCTTGCGCGCGTCCCACGGTCCGTCGACCTCGCGCCCGAGGAAGTGGCCGTGTCCGCCGGTCATGCACAGCACGTAGCCGGCCGCGCTGATGCGCGGACCGGGGATCCGGCCGGCGTTGACCGCGTCGCGCACGTCCTGGGCGATCGCGTGCGACGACCCGACGTCGCGGACGGTGGTGACGCCGGCCTGGAGCGACGTGCGCGCGTTCTCGACGGCCCGCAGCAGCCGCTGGTTCTGCGTCGAGGTGGAGCAGAACGTCATCGTGTCGGGCTCGCCGCTCATCTCGAGATGCACGTGCGCGTTCGCCAGTCCCGGGGTCACGCAGGCGGCCTCGCGATCGCACGCGCCGGACGCCGGCCGGATCTCCGCGATCCGTTCGCCCTCGATCGCCAGATCGACATCGCGCCGCGGCGCGTCCAGCGTCCCGTCGTAGAAGATCCCGGCGCGAACGATCATGGTGCGTCTCCCGCTTCGAGCGCTTGGAAGGCTTTGCTGGTCAGGCCGTGACCCAGCTTCGACGCGATGAAGCGCGAGGCGGCGCGGACCTTGTCGATGTCGACGCCGGTCTCGATGCCGAGGCCGTTCAACAGATAGAGCACGTCCTCGGTGCCGACGTTGCCGGTCGCTCCGGGCGCGTAGGGGCAGCCGCCGAGACCGCCGGCGCTGCTGTCGAAGATGCCGACGCCGCACTGCAGCGCGGCGTACAGATTGGCGAGCGCCGTCCCGCGCGTGTCGTGGAAATGCATAGCGATCCGCTCCAGCGGGATCGCGCGAGCCAGCATCGGGACCAACGTTTCGACCTGGCTCGGCACGCCGACGCCGATGGTGTCGCCGACCGAGAGTTCGTCGCAGCCCATCTCCATGAGGGCCTGACAAACGTCGACCACCATCTGCGGCGTGACCGCATCGCCGAACGGAGAACCGAACGCGGTCGAGACGTAGCCGCGCACCCAGACGTCGTCCGCCTGGGCGGCCGCGACCACGTCGCGGAACGCATTGAGCGACTCGCCGATGGTCATGTTGATATTGCGTTTGGTGAACTGCTCCGAAGCCGCGGTGAAGACCGCGATCGCATCCGCACCCGCTTCGCGGGCTCGCGCGTAGCCTTTGAGGTTCGGGACGAGGACCGGATAGCGCACGCCCGGTGCTTTGAAGATGCCGGCGAACACCTCGGACGCATCGGCGAGCTGCGGGATCGCCTTGGGGCTCACGAACGAGGTGGCTTCGATCCACCCCAAGCCCGACTGCGAGAGCAGATCGATGTAGGCGATCTTGTCGGCGGTCGCGATCGTCTCGTGCTCGTTCTGCAAGCCGTCGCGCGGCCCCATCTCGACCAGCTTGACGCGCTTCGGCAGCGTCATCCGGTGAAGTCCAGGATGGCGCGTACGACCTGCGGCCAGATGCGGTCGTTCCGCCAGAAGCCTTTGAGCGGGAAGATGAGGGGTTCGAAATGCCCGATGATGTTCATGTGGTTGGCGTGCGGATCGGAGATCGTCGTTGCCGCGATCCGGCCGCCGAGGGTGGCGGAATCGAGCCACACGAGCCCGTCGTTGTCGTTCCCGCGCCGCGGGATGAGGCCCATGATGACCAGGTAGCGCGCGCCCGGCGGGACGATCCGCGGCTCGGACTCCAGCTCCCAGCGCGGTTTCTTCGCGTCGCTCGCCCAGCGACCGCCGGTCCCGTTGAGCCACCGCATGAAGTCGGAATTCAAGCCCATATCTTCGAGCGAGTCCTGCGGGATGCGCAGCGATCGCGTGAGGTTCGGGATCGACGCTTCGAGCACGCCCCAGTTGGGCGGCGCGATGGCGATCGTCTCCGCGATGTCGGCGGCCCGGTCGGGGTAGGCGAGCAGATAGCCGCGCACCACCAAGCCGCCCAGCGAATAGCCGAGGAGCGTGATCGGGGCGTCGGGGTGGGTCGACCGGACGTCCTTGAGAAACGCGGCGAACCGATCGATCCGGTCGCGGAGCCGGTCGTCCTTGGCGGCGAACGAGGTGCAGGTGAACCCCGCCGCCTCGAGGCCGGGGATGCCGCGGCGCCCTTGCTTGAGCAGATCGAAATGGTCGGGCGGCTCGTTGTAGCCCGGCACCATCACCATGACCCGATCGCTCAAGCGAGGTCCACCAAGGGCGCGCCGCTCGCCACGATCTGCCCTTCGCGGACCAGCACCGCCTTCACGGTAGCGCCGTCCGAGGCTTCGATCCGGTGCTCCATCTTCATCGCCTCCAAGACGATCAGCAACGCGCGGGGGGCGACCTCGTCGCCCTGCGCGACCGCGACCTTGACGATCTTCCCGGGCATCGGCGCGACCACACGCCCGTCGCCGCCGCCATGGCCCGCGCTGGCCGCGGCGTTCGCCGCGGGCGGCGGCGCGAACGCGAAGTGGACCGGCGCGGTGAACGTCTCGAGCACGAATCCGTCCCGCTCGCGCGCCAGCGCCGGGAAACCGTGACGATTGCCGGCGAGATCGACCGTGCCGCTCTCGACGCCGTCGCGATAGATCTGCCAAACGTCTCCGCCGGCGTGCGAGGCGACCAGCGCGACGATCTCGTCGCCGAAGGCGAGGCGCATCGGGATGCCGACGCCGCCGACGCGCCACGGCGCCCAGCCGTTGGCGATCAATCCGCCCACCGCGCTCGCGATCACGTCGTCGGAGATCCGGCGATCGCGGAAGATCGCCTCGTCGAGATGCCGCGGCAAGAACTGGGTGGTCGTCTCGCCGGCCGCATAGGCGGGATGTCGCGCGATCCAACGCAGCAGCGGGAGATTGGTACGGACGCCGTGGATGCGGAATTCGTCGAGCGCGAGCTGCAGGCGCGCGATCGCCTGACCGCGATCGCTGCCGAAGACGATCAGCTTGGCGAGCATCGGATCGTAGTAGACGCTCACCTCGCTCCCGCCGGTGACGCCCGAATCGAGCCGGATGCCCGGCCCCTCGGGCGGCGCCCAACGCGCGATCGTCCCGGTCGACGGCAGCATGTGGTTGGCCGGGTCCTCGGCATAGATGCGGGTCTCGATCGCCCAGCCGCGCGGACGCACGTCGTCCTGGGCGATGTCGAGCTTCTCGCCGTCGGCGATGCGCAGCTGCCAGGCCACCAGGTCGACGCCGTGCACCAGTTCGGTGACCGGATGCTCGACCTGCAGGCGCGTGTTCATCTCCAGGAAGTAGAACGAGCCGTCCGGCTCGAGCATGAACTCCGCGGTGCCCGCGTTGACGTAGTCGACCGAGCGGGCCGCGCGCACCGCGGCCGCACCCATGCGTTCGCGCAGTTCCGGCGTCAGCGCGACCGACGGCGCCTCTTCGACGATCTTCTGGTGCCGGCGCTGGATCGAGCACTCCCGTTCGCCGAGATGGATGGTCGTGCCGTGCGCGTCGGCCAGGATCTGGAACTCGATGTGGCGCGGATCGCGCAGATACCGTTCGAGCAGCACCGCGTCGCTGCCGAAGGCGGCCAACGCTTCGCGCTTGGCGGCGTCGAGCGCTTCGTCGAAGCGCGCCAGGTCGTCGACCACGCGCATGCCGCGACCGCCGCCGCCGGCGCTGGCCTTGATCAAGAGCGGGAAACCGACCCGCTCCGCCTCGGTCCGCAGCCGGGCGAGGCTCTGGTCGTCGCCGTCGTAACCGGGCACCACCGGCACGTCGTGCTCGCGGACGCGCCGCTTGGCCTCGATCTTGCTCCCCATCGCCTCCATCGCCTCGGGCGACGGACCGACGAAGACCAAGCCGGCATCGCGGACGGCGCGCGCGAATGCGGCCCGTTCGGAGAGGAACCCGTAGCCGGGATGGATCGCATCTGCGCGCAGCGTGACGGCTGCAGCGATGATGGCCTCGATATCGAGATACGACTGCGTCGCGGGGGCCGGTCCGACGCAGGCGGACTCGGCCATGAAGCGCAGGTGATACGCGTCCGCATCGGCTTCGGAGTAGATGCCCAGCGGCGTGATGCCGCGTTCGCGCGCGCCGCGCGCGATCCGGACGGCGATCTCGCCGCGGTTGGCGATCAGCAGGCGGCGGATCACTTCGACCAGCCGGCGCTGCGACGCTCGAGGAACGCGCGCAGGCCCTCTTGGCCTTCGGCGCCGGTCCGCTGCTTCGCGATGGCGTGGGCGGTGTGATCGCGCGTCTCGTCGTACGAGAGCGCCCCGACGTCGGCGATCAAGCGCTTCGCGGCGGCGACCGCCTCCGGCCCGGCCGTGCGCAGCTCGCCGAGGATGCGGTCGACCGCGCCGTCGAGGGCGTCGGCCGCGACGACCTCGTGCACGAGGCCGATAGCGTGCGCGCGACGCGCGTCGAACCGCTCGCCGGTCAGGAATAGCGCGCGCGCGTGCGAAGCCCCGATCTTGGCGAGCACGAACGGCGAGATGACCGCCGGGATGATGCCGAGCTTCGTCTCGGTGAAGCCGAAGAGCGCGTCGTCGCTCGCGACCACCACGTCGCAGACGGCCGCCAGGCCGGCGCCGCCGCCCAGGGCCGCGCCCTGGATGCGCGCGACCACCGGCTTGGGACAGCGGTCGATCGCGCGGAACATCTGGCTCATCGCGCGCGCGTCCTCGACGTTGCGATCGTGCGGCAGGTCGAGCGAAGCGCGCATCCATTTCACGTCGGCACCGCCGCAGAAGACCTTGCCGTCGCCGGCCAGGACGACGGCGTAGGTGCCTTCCTCGCGCCCGATCCGGTCGAAGGCGGCATGGAGTTCGGTGATGACCTCGGCGTTGAAGGCGTTGCGGACCTCGGGCCGGCCGAGCGTGACGCGGGCGACCCCAGCCTGGCGGTCGACGCGGATCGATGAAGACGACATAAGCGAGACCTCGTTTTCGCACCATCATCCGCTGGCGCCTGGGCTGCGTTATGATGGGGAAGATGCAGCCGGCCGTCCATCGCTACAGCCTGGTCACGCGCCTGGCCCATTGGGTCTGGGTGGTCGCGTTCTTGGTCCTGGTCTCGTCGGGCCTGGCGATCTTCAACGCTGCGCCGTACCTCGACGCCTCCGATAGGTCCGACCCCGCCCGCCGGGTGCTCTCGATCGACGCCCCTCGGGACGGCGTCGGCACGACCACGATCTTCGGCCGGACCTTTACGACCACGGGCTGGCTCGGTTGGGCCGACGACGGCATGGGCGGCCGGACGGCCCGGGCCTTTCCGGGCTGGATCACCATCCCGGGTCCGTACAGCCTGGCCGACGGCCGGCGCTGGCACCTGTTCTTCGGGTGGATCGCGGCGATCTGCTGGATCGCTTGGGTGCTCTCGGCCGCGCTCAAGGGACACCTGGCCCAGATGCTGCTGCACCCGCGCGACCTCAAGAAGCTGTGGCCGATGCAAGCCTACTATCTGAAGCTGCGCGAAGCGCCGCCGCCGCACGGCCGGTACAATCCGCTGCAGAAGGCGGCGTACACGGTCATCGGCTTCGTCGTGGCGCCGCTCGTGGTGATCACCGGCCTCGCCCTCTCGCCGGGCGTCGACGCGACGTTCCCGTTCCTGACCGCGATCTTCGGCGGGCGCCAGTTCGCCCGGCTCTGGCACTTCGTCGGGATGGGCGTGCTGATCGGATTCGTCTTCGTGCACGTCTTCCAAGTGCTGACCCAAGGCTTCGCGAATCAGATGCGTTCGATGATCACCGGATGGTACCGGCCGAGCCCGCACGAACGGGGCGAAGCGTGAACCGCAAGCTGTTCGTCGCGAGCACCATCGGCGCGGCGCTCTCGGCGTGTTCGCCGATCGGCACGGCCCTCAACGGCAACCAAGGCTTCCACGACGCGCTGGGCGCGGCCGAAGGCTTGGACCATCTCGTGATCGGCACGCGTGGAATGGCGCGCGAGTATCGCGACGCCGATATCGACGCGCAGTTCCGGGTCAACGGCCTGGACACGCCGTCCGACGCCCGCTACAAGGACTACGCCGCGCGGCATTTCGCGTCGTACCGGCTGCTGGTCGACGGAGCGGTCGCGCGGAAGCACGCGTTCACGCTCGCGCAGCTGCAGGCGGTCGCCCAGCAGACCCAGATCACGCGCCACGATTGCGTCGAAGGTTGGAGTGCGATCGGCAAGTGGAGCGGCGTCCGTCTCGGCGACGTGCTCGACCTGGTGCGGCCGACCGCCGATGCGAAGTATGCGGTCTTCCACTGCCTCGACGTCGACCCGACCGGCGCGCCGTACTACGAGAGCCTCGACCTTCGGCAAGCGCGGCATCCGCAGACCCTGCTCGCGCTGCGCCTCAACGACCGGCCTCTCGCCCCCGACCACGGCGCGCCGGTCCGCCTGCGCGTCCCCACCCAGCTCGGCTACAAATCCGCCAAATGGGTGCATCACATCGAGATCGTCGCATCCATGCGCAGCCTCTACGGCGGCGGGGGCGGCTACTGGGAAGATCAAGGCTACGAGTGGTACGCGGGGATCTGATCCTCCTCGCCGAGCGTGCCGAGCATGCAGCGACCGGTCAGCAGTATCGGAACGCATGCGCGCTGTTGCCGGATCCGGCGCAGGCCGAGATCGCGATCGGCGGCGGTTCGGCCCGATATTTCGGCAGCAGACTCTCGGTCAGCAACAAGGCCGTCGGCCTGACCGACGCGGTGATCTCCGATGGCGACATCGAGCGCCTCTCGGCGTTCTACCGGGAGCGCCATGCGCCGGCCCGAACGGTCGCAAGCGAACTCTCCGACCCGACGCTGGCGGCGCGCCTCGAGGCGGCCGGATATCGCGCCGCCGAGCGCCAGCACGGCTTGATCGGCGAGTTGCACGGGCTCGCCGGCGCGTACGATTCGCGCGTGCGGATCGCGACCGATCTGCGCGCGTGGGCGACGGTAGCGGCCGGCTCGTGGCTCGCCGCGGATCTTGCGATCTGCGCGATATGGGGTGACATCCTCGGCGCGGGCGATGGCGTCGTCCCGCTCGAGCTGGTCGAAGATGGCCGGGTCGCCGCGGTCGCCGCCGCGAACGCGGCGGGCGAGATGGGGACCCTGTTCTTCGGAAACACGATGCCGTGGGCGCGCAACCGCGGGCTGCAGACCGCCCTGATCCGCCACCGGATCAAGCTGCTGCAGGACGCCGGTTGCCGGTACGTCCGCGCGACCGTCGCCCCCGACGGGTCGTCGGAACGCAACGCGCGCGCGGCCGGTCTGCGACTCGTCTACGAGCGCGCCGTGTGGGAGTTGCCGTGCTGATCGAGCGCAGGCACGGCGTCGACGCGGAGGTCGCCGAGCGCGACGGGACGGGCGAATGCTTTCGCGTAGCGCAGCGCTTGTTCGCGCGGCCCATGCAGGCCGAACTCGCCGTCGCAGGCGGAATGGCGCGCTATTTCGGCCCGGAGTCGCCGATGAACGAAGCCGGGTGTCTGGGCATCGACGCACCCGTCACCGACGACGATGTCGAACGCATCACCGCGTTCTTCCTCGAGCGGGCTGTGCCGCCGCGGGCGATGGTCAGCGCGCTCTCCGATCTCTCGCTGCCGCAGCGCCTGGCGGCGCACGGGTACGTCCCGATCGAGAGCCAGAACGTTCTGCTCGGCGATCTGCGCGAACTCGAAGGCGCGTGCGATGCGCGCATTCGCGTCGCGTCCGATCCGCGCGCCTGGGCCGAGGCCGGGGCCGAGGCCTACGCGGACGGCCAGCCGCTCGAGGACGGCGCGTCGATCGTCGGTCGGACGGTGGCTGCGACGCCGGGCGTGATCGCGCTCGAGGCGGTCATCGACGGCCGGCTGGCCGCCGTCGGCGCGGCCGGAACCAACGCCACGATGGCCGGCTTGTTCTTCGGCAGCACCATGCCGTGGGCGCGGGGGCGCGGCCTCCAGCT
>Ga0207667_10004880_pt1 | contig 16372 bp, 14 predicted proteins | sample KBSCornC52_FD_184301 | JGI IMG/M metagenome (GOLD analysis project Ga0207667, IMG submission 184301) | Corn rhizosphere microbial communities from Kellogg Biological Station, Michigan, USA - KBS Corn C5-2 (SPAdes) (version 2) | ecosystem: Host-associated > Plants > Roots > Rhizosphere > Soil ... | reverse complement strand
CATCTACTACAATCGCGGCAGCCAGTTCTCCTCCGCTTAACACATAATCGCCGATAGATATTTCCCTGGTAACAAAATGTTCGCGTACGCGTTCGTCGATCCCTTTATAATGACCGCAAATAACAAGCAGGTTTTCTTTTAGTGACAACTGATTGGCAATTGACTGATTAAACCGCTCTCCATCCGGTGTCATATAAATAATTTCATCGTATTTCCGTTGCTGCGACAGGGTTTCGATCGCTTTTACAAGTGGCTCACACATCATCACCATGCCGGCGCCACCGCCGTACTGATAGTCATCTACCTGTCCGTATTCATTTACTGCCCACTGACGCAAATGATGCACTTCTACCTGCAGCAAACCCTTATCGCGGGCTCTTTTCATAATAGAGTGAGAAAAGGGGCTTTCGAGCAATTCGGGTAAAACGGTAATAATATCAATATGCATAATACAAAGATAATGTGCAAATTTATCAATGTGCGAATGTGCGGATACTTTTGGAATAGCGGCACCCTATTTAATTCGCACATTGGCTAATTCGCAAATTTGCACATCAGCAATTCGCACATTGGTGAATTCGCAATTTAATCGGTAATTTGGTGGCTATAATTGGTCTGAATGTTTAAGGAGAAACCACTTAACGTTATACTATTTTGCGCTGTAGTAACCCTTTGTACGGGGGTGCTGCAATTCCTTTATCCCCAGTTCAGTTTTTTGGACGGAGGTTTGATCACGGCTATATTGCTCACCGTTTTCTTAAAGGATGATCTCTATACTAAAATATTCGGCTTTATATCTATAGCGCTCATTGTAGTCAGCACATTTTACCCGAATGAGTTCATGACCCGTCAACAGGTAATTATGCAGCATTTGTTTTCGGGTATTATTGCCGTTCTCACCATGATCTCGGTGCTGTATGTAAAAAAATTATACGGTTCCATTGAATCTGATAAACAACAGGTGACTGCCTTATTTGAGTATGCTACCGAAGGCATTATTCTTACCAATCAAAAGGGTGAAATTATTCTCATCAATCCTGCGGCAGCAGACCTGTTCCGGTATAAAAAAGATGAATTGCTGGGCAAGTCTGTTGAAGTGCTCATTCCTGGCCGCTTTCAGGGGCATCATCATCAATATCGTGAAGGTTTTTATAAACACCCTTCGAACCGTTCTATGGGGCATGGCAGGGATCTGTTTGCACGAACAAAAGATGGCCACGAATTGCCGGTAGAAGTGAGCCTGAGTTTTTATAAACAGAAAGGTGAGTTTTATGTGATTGCTTTTATCGTTGATATTACCCAGCGTAAGGAAAGTGAACGCCGGCTGATTGAACAAAAAGAACAACTCGAAAAAGTATCGGCCGATATCAGAAAGTTAAATGCCGAACTGGAAAATAAAGTAGAAGAAAGAACGCTTATTTTAAAAGAAGCCCTGCAGGAACTGGAAAAGTCGCAGCAGGACCTGAGCGAAGCACTGAATAAAGAAAAAGAGCTGAATGAAATTAAGTCGCGCTTTGTATCCACAGCTTCTCATGAATTCCGCACTCCGCTCAGCACCGTTTTATCATCGGCAGCCCTGTTGTCGAAATATGTAAAAACCGAAGAACAGGATAAGCGCGAACGGCATATCAGACGTATAAAAGATTCGGTAAAACACCTCAATGATCTTCTGGAAGACTTTTTGTCACTGGGAAAACTGGAAGAAGGAAAAGTACAGACCAAGGCTGAGGTAACCGAAATAAAAGAATTTCTTGACGAAGTTGCAGAAGAAATGAAAGCCATTGCGAAACCCGGTCAGCAGATCGCTGTGGAGCTCGATGGCGACAATCTGTTTACTACAGACAGAAAATTATTAAAGAATATATTGATCAATCTGTTAAGTAATGCGGTTAAATTTTCTTCCGATGAGGGGCAGATCCATCTGCACGCAAATAATCGAAACAACCGTATGATAGTATCGGTAAAAGATCAGGGCATTGGTATTTCCGAAGAAGATCAGCAACATCTTTTTACCAGTTTCTTCAGGGGTAAAAATGCTATTAATATACAGGGTACCGGTCTTGGTTTGCATATCGTGAAAGGATATGTAGAATTACTGCAGGGTACTCTTTATCTCGAAAGTAAATTAGGAGCAGGTACTACCATTACTATAGAAATACCCCCATTGCCCGAAACCGGATCATAGCTGTATTGCCGTAAATTATCGTAACTTAATTGTAAATCGACATACCATGCTACGGAATCCTGCCTTTGCAACTACTGTTGTTACCGGCTATCTGGCACTGTATTATATTCTGTTTTATACAGGCGCATCTGAAAGTGTCATTACAGCGATGTTCGCCTGCTCTCCCATACTTGTGGTTTGGATGGCCATCACTATTATAAAATACGGAAAATATACGGGTAAAGAACTAAGTGAGCATGAAGAATGGGGTTATGAAGACAGGGAAATACCGAATGTTAAATGATCAATTTCCAATATTGAAGCAGAAGCACTTCAACATTGGAAATTGAAAGTTGGAAATTCAATATTCTCAGTGACACGAAATAACCGGTTCGGGAGCACTGGCTAATACCGGGCTTACAAAGGGAATTCCCAGGTTCAATCCACGTAAAATGAGCAGCACTGCCATACCTGCAACAAAGTAAGGCATTGCTTTTTTTAACTGTTGACGAATCGATAGCTTAATATGAACCCCAAAAAACGACAGCGCCAGCATAGCCGGTAATGTACCGGCACCAAAAGATGCCATAAATAAAACGCTCTCACTAACTGAAGAAGTGCTCAATGTAGCAGCGATAGCCAGGTACACCATACCGCACGGCAATAATCCATTGGCCATGCCAAGCAACAGGTAATGATATTGCCGCGGCGATTTCAGCAACCGGCCCATTAAGTTTTGTATAGCATAATGAAAAGACCGCAACCATTTTGGACTAAGCGGATTATTCAGATAATAATTAAGAACAGTAAGCATAAGAATAACAAGCCCCATGCTGATAGAAAACCATTGCTGAAAACCTGCTATATAAATGCCTCGTCCTGCCCACCCAAACAAACCGCCGATCAGTGAATAAGTAATCACACGCCCGATATTATAAAATACGGTGGCTATTACCTGCTGCGACCTTTGTAAATGATGAACAGGCAAAGCCAATGCCAGCGGACCACACATGCCCACGCAATGAAAGCTGCCTGCAAGTCCGAGTAACATGCCCGCAATTACCGGTGTCAACATAATTATTTATTTAGGCGTGCCACGGCTTCCTTTGATTCCCTCAAGGATGCCATAACATGCTCATACTAATTAATAGTTAAAGGTGTTTCAGCATAATACTTTACACCATTGGCTTCCCAGTTGATCTTTGCAGTATAGTTGCCGGGAACGAATTGCCGCTTGTTTATAATTTGTTCAGCATCGATATTTAACTGAAGCGGCATCTTTCTGTCTTTTTGTGCATTGGCAGCACAGTAAAACCATATATTTCCTGTAACAGTGGCTTGCTTCATTTCACCCGGCAAGTGAATGATAACGGTATTATCTGTTTGCGAAACAACAGGCTTGCTGCTGAGCCGGTTCGCCTCACTGGTGCCATCGATAACCTGCTGGTATTGCAGTTCGTCTTTATAATATTCTTTCGAAACAAGATCGTAGCGGGTATGCACGCTTTGAAATACCAGGTAAGCTATCATGCCGGCGAAAGCAAAAAAGCCAAGCATCACTTTATGTCCCCAATTCAATGTCATAATAATTTGTTTTTTATCGTGAATCGTCAGCCGGCAACCGGCAGTAGTTCATGTTGCTGTTTTTTCTTTCTTCACTTTCTAATTCCTTATTTCACTGTTTTTCATTTTTCATTTTCCAGGTCTGCTATCGGTCCCAGAAAATTGGTGGTTATTGCATCCACCTTTTCAGCTCCATCATACAATCCTATGCGGATAGGTGTTTTTCTGTCGTGAATGATATTGGCTGGCAGTACAATAAAGAATGTGCCTGCTCCTTGCCCTTCCTCCTTAACAGAAATGGTGTTGTGTTCGCCGATAATTTCAATCCGTCCGCTGATCCCTTCCAGTTTCAAATGCAATGGGACCCGGTGAATGGTTTTGTTTGCAACCTTAATATTATACAGGTTCGACACACTGTCGGTACCTCTTTGCTGATACAGCATACCGGGCGTACGCATTATGGTAGCATCAACTTCCTTACGGGTGAACAGTAAAAATCCAAGTATAATCAGCAGGATACTAAGTAATACGCTATATAGTTTCATGCGGCCCGTAAAATGCAGCGACTCGCGGCTTTCGATGCCGTTTTCAGATGCATAACGAATAAGGCCTAAGGGTTTATTGATCTTATCCATCATGGCGTTACAGGCATCGATACAGGCTGTGCAGCCAACACATTCAAGCTGTGTGCCGTTGCGGATGTCTATACCGGTAGGACAAACTTTTACGCACTGCATGCAGTCGATACAATCGCCGAGATCGCGGTCAACTTTCTTATTGAACTTTCCTCTGGGCTCGCCACGCTTGTAGTCATAGGCTACGATCATAGAGTTGCGGTCTAATAATACGCCCTGTAAACGGCCGTACGGACAAACCACTGTACATGCCTGCTCCCGGAAGAAAGCATAAACCGCATAGAATACCCCGGAGAAAATGAGTATGGAAAACAATCCGCCGATATGTTCAGCAACCGGCTCGGTAATTATTTTACCCAGCGCCTTTACACCAATAATATAAGACAGAAAGAAATTCGCAATAATAAACGACATCAGATAAAATACGATGTGCTTACTCGCTTTCTTAAAGATCTTTTTACCTGTCCATGGCGCCTGCTTCAGTAAGCGTTGTTCAGCGGCATTACCTTCAATGGCATATTCAATTTTTCGAAAGAACATTTCCATGAAAATGGTTTGCGGACAAACCCATCCGCAAAACAACCGGCCGAAAGCCGCTGTAAACAATACTATAAACACAATAAATGTAACCATGGCCAGGCCGAAGATGAAAAAATCCTGCGGCCAGAATACCTTACCAAAAATGATAAAGTGGGCCTGGGTTACATCAAAAAGAAACAAAGGCCGGCCATGTATGTATACAAATGGCAAAGAAAAAAACAGGATAAAGAAGAACCAGCTTATATAGGTTCGTAAAGAATATAATCTGCCCTTAGGTTTTTGCGCATACACCCATTTGCGTTTGCCCGATGCATCTACTGTTGCAATACGGTCACGAAATGATTCCTGTTTTTCAGCTGACCCGGACGATATATTTGTTGACGGTTCCAATGACTGTTTTATTTTTTAGTAACCGTAGCTACTTTGTTATTGAGTGTATCTTGTTTGCCAGTATTATTGCTGTTTGACTGTTCCTGGTACAATTCGCCCTGTTGTGGTTTGGCATTGGGCGGGTTACTACCGTGCGTTGATTTGATATAACTGGCTACCTGTGCTATTTGTACAGGTGATAGTTCATCTTTCCAGCTGCGCATTCCTTTTTCGGGCCACCCATATTTAATGGTTTTGAAAACATCTTTTATACTGCCGCCATGAAGCCAGTAATCATCGGTTAAGTTGGGGCCCACGATGCCTTCTGCTGCTTTACCATGACAAGGCGAGCAATTCTGTATAAATATTTTTTGTCCGCTTTCTACGTCTGCGCCCGCTAACAGATGCACGGTATTTTCATCAACATTATTGGCTGATTTTTTCAAATAAAGCGCTTTTTGTTCTTCGGCCTCATTCATTGCTATCTGTAGTTCTTCTTTACTGGAGGGAGCCGAATGCGAAACGTGATACCGCCATAAGTAAACGCAGCCAAAAAGGATGGTAGCATAAAATCCATACAACCACCATGGCGGCAAACGGTTATCCAGTTCGCGAATGCCATCATAATCGTGCCCCAGATCAATTTGCGCTTCCTGTTCAACAGGCCTGAAGCCGTTCAGTTTGCTCCACACAGTAACATGCGGTTTCACTTTGTATTCTTTGGCAGCAGATATACTTTCTTTTAATTTTTCTTTTGCAAGGAACACGCGCAGTTGGTATAACAATATAAAAACTACCAGCAGTTCTATTGCAATTACACCGGCCATGAAATAAAAAGTAGTGGCCGATAAACCGCCATAAGAAGTAACGGGTTCTACAGCAGCGGCAGTTGCATTGGCATCCTGTGCAAACGAAGGAGCAACCACAAACAACAGGGCAATAACAGATAATGCTGTAATTGTAGTGCTGCCGGCTTTCTTCTGTTCAGCATCTTTTTCCTTCTGATGGTAATAGTCTGCAGCGCCTAAAACCACATTGGCCAGTAACCCGATAGCCAGTAAAAGAATGAGCATTATTATCAACATAATTATTACAAACGGATTGTACATAGATGATTCTGTGGGTGCGTGGCCGCCACCCTGTGCCATTGCTGCAGCGCCTGTAAGTAAAACCATTGCAATGGCTGCAAATGCTTTACACCAGGCGCCGTATTTTATTTTATACCTGTTTGTTATGCCACTATAAATACCGGTCATATATAAATGTTTTAAGGTTCTGGATTGTTAGTCTAAGGGAATGCGACTGATATCGTAGATCTTTTTTTTATCGGTTCTGATAACCCATATCAGCATCACCAGAAAGAAAAGACCGAAAATTATGAATGATGCGAGCGGGTAAATACTTACGCCGGTAATTTTTTCCAGATAGTTTATAAACTTCATAGTTTAGTTTTTTGCTGTTTGTTCCTTCGGCATTGCTTTTATGTCTTTTCCCAGGCGTTGCAGGTAAGCGATCAACGCTACGATCTCTGCATCTTTGGGAGTTTCATTTTATCCATCTTAAGGCTAAGTCTTATACTGTTCGCCTGTGTCATCAGGTCGCTGTTGGCAACTTTGTCGTACCCCTTCGGATAAGGCACACCCAGTGTTTGCATGGCTCTGATCTTTGCCGGGGTAGAAGCGGTATCAATTTTATTATCCAGCAACCAGCTGTATGATGGCATTATAGAACCGGGCGACATAATACGCGGGTCCATCATGTGATTATAATGCCAGCTGTCGGGATATTTACCACCCACACGTGCAAGATCTGGCCCAGTTCTTTTTGAACCCCACTGGAACGGATGATCATACACAAACTCACCGGCTTTTGAATATTCGCCATAGCGTGCTACTTCATCTCTGAAAGGACGCACCATTTGCGAGTGACAGGTATAACAACCTTCGCGCACATAAATATCACGGCCCTGCAGTTCAAGCGGTGTATATGGTTTAACACTCGCAATGGTAGGCACATTGCTTTTTACCAGAAAGGTGGGTATCATTTCAATAGCGCCACCGATGGCAACAACTATTAAGCTGAATACCAGCATGGTCATTGGTCTTGATTCGATCCAGCGGTGCCAGTATTGACGTACATGACTTGTTTGTTTTTCCAGCGGAGCAGCTTCAGATGCTTCATCGGCAATAAAGGAGCCTTTGGCAATTGTTTTATACAGATTATACACCATCAGCAAAGCACCGATGAGGTACAGAGAGCCCCCAATACTACGGGTAATATACATTGGAATAATGTGGGTCACTGTTTCAAGGAACTGGAATTTCAGTTGTCCTTCTTCTGTAAATGTCTTCCACATTTGCGCCTGTGTAAAACCGGCCCAGTATAACGGCACGGCATATATCACAATGCCTATAGTACCCAGCCAGAAGTGATTGGTAGCTAATTTTTTTGAATAGAGTGGAGTGGCCCACATGCGTGGTATCAGCCAATAGAGCATACCAAATGCCATAAAACCGTTCCATCCCAGGCCGCCGATATGCACGTGTGCAATTGTCCAGTCGGTAAAGTGCGAAATGGCATTCACATTTTTCAACGCCAGCATAGGGCCTTCAAAAGTGGCCATACCATAGCATGTTATCGCTACTACAAAGAATTTTAATACCGGCTCTTCTCTAACTTTATCCCATGCGCCACGCAGAGTGAATAGTCCGTTCAGCATACCGCCCCAGCTGGGAGCAATAAGCATAACAGAGAAAACTACTCCAAGCGATTGTGCCCAGTCGGGTAAAGCAGTATATAACAGGTGGTGCGGACCAGCCCAGATATAAATAAAGATCAGTGCCCAGAAGTGAATAATAGAAAGACGGTATGAATACACCGGTCTGTTGGCTGCCTTAGGCAGAAAGTAATACATCAGACCGAGAATAGGCGTGGTTAAAAAGAATGCTACAGCATTGTGACCATACCACCATTGAACCAGTGCATCCTGTACACCCGCATACCAGCTATAGCTTTTAAGGAATGAAACAGGAATTTCTATCGAGTTCACAATATGCAGCAAGGCTACTGTTACCCACGTAGCGATGTAAAACCAGATAGCTACATACAGATGGCGTTCCCTTCTTTTGATGATGGTGCCAAACATGTTAATACCAAATACTACCCATACGAGTGTAATAGCAATATCAATAGGCCATTCCAGTTCTGCATATTCTTTGCCGGTTGTAAAACCAAGCAAAAGTGTAATGGCGGCAGATACTATAATTCCCTGCCATCCCCAAAAGTGGATGCGGCTTAGCTTATCGCTGAACATACGTGCTTTGCACAAGCGTTGCAGAGAATAATAAACTCCGGTAAAAATACAGTTGCCCACAAAAGCGAAGATGATAGCATTGGTATGAACAGGACGTATTCGGCCAAAAGTTGTTGGCGCAAAGTTCAGGGCTGCGCCTGGCGCATACAGCTGAATAGCTGCCCATAATCCGGCTGTCATGCCTACGATGCCCCATAGTGCCGTTGCATATGCGAACCATTTAACGATCTTGTTGTCATAATAAAACTTTTCAACTTGCATATAGGTATATTCTGGTTTGAATTTTACAATCAGGGTTTGGTTATTCAGTTGTTTTGTCAGTTGGGGTAGTGATGGGATCATCGAACAAAATGCGCCGGGGTGGTGAAAAGTCATCATCGAATTGCCCGTTCCGCACACTCCACAAAAAAGCAGCTAAAAAAAGCGCAGCTACTGATATACTTGCAATAAGGAGGATTACTATAGCACTCATGAACAATTATTAATTATTTACAAATGTATTTTTAGGCTGAAAAATCTTTAATGATATGCCTCAGAGCGGGGCCTGATTTTCATCAGGAATATGAAGAAAAATGACCTGCAAGGTAAACGGCATCAGGTATTGCCATCAGCGATCTGACAAGTCAGCAGATCAGCATTTCAACCATTTAGCAGCTATATTGCTACTGCCAAAAGTTACCAGTAAAATACTCAGTGAGCTGGCAGGCATTAAAATGGCTGCAATAAGTGGTGATAAAACGCCCTGTACGGCGAAGCTGAGGCCAATGATGTTATAGATTATCGATAATACAAAGCTGATGATTACAATTTGTTTATTGACTTTGCACAATTTTATAAATGCCGGCAAACGCGAAAGTTCCGATGCTTCCATAATAGCATCGCTGGCAGGCGTAAAATTGTTACAGTTGTCGGCCAATGCAATTCCTGCATCACTTTGCTTAAGGGCGCCGGCGTCATTTAGTCCGTCGCCTATCATCATTACCTTTTCCCCTTTTTGCTGAAGGCTTTTAATGTATTGCAGTTTATCTTCAGGCTGCTGGTTAAAAAGCAATGTGGCATTACTACCCATCATATGCTGCAGGGTATAGCGTTCTGTAGCATTGTCACCCGAAAGAACAGATAATTTGTAGTGACGCGATAAGTATTGTATCAGGGGTGTTATAGATTCACGGTATTGATTATGCAGTGTGAAGTAACCATACGTTTTATCATCGATAGAAATAAATGCCCCCGATCCTTCGGCAGCCATACTCGGGTTATCGGCAACAAAAGCTTTTGAACCGATAACGATCCAGTCGTCGCCAACCAGCCCTTCTATTCCTCTTCCGGCTATTTCACGAAATTCATCAACCGGCAGGCGGTTAATATTACCAAAATGTGTTACCAAAGCCCTGCTTATGGGGTGACTTGATTGTGCCGCCAAACTGGCTATAGCCTGTTGCTGTTTGTGGGTCAGCGAATGGCCGTTATATACAACCTGTTGTTCTCCATTGATAGTAAGTGTTCCGGTTTTATCAAAAACTATATGCGTTATATCAGAGAGATCTTCGATAGTTTGGGCGCTTCGCAGGTAGAATTTATTTCTTCCTAAAATGCGCAGGATATTGCCATTGGTAAATGTATTCGAAAGTAACAGGGCGCATGGGCAGGCCACGATCAATACAGAAGTAATTACATGCCATACTTTACTGGTGTCGTGCGCCCACCAGTAACTCGCCGCTATAATAGCAATGGTAAAAAGAATATAGGTAAAATAACGGCTGAGCAGATGAACAAAGGAAACCGACTTCGACTCATTGTTCTTTTTAAACTCATCCCTCGACCATAGCCTTGTTAAATAGCTTTGTGTAACTTCTTTAATTACCAGTATTTCGATCGAACTACCGGTTTGTTTACCACCGGCATATACAATTTCGCCCATTTCTTTATTGATGGGCAACGATTCGCCGGTAACGAAACTATAGTCAATACAGGCTTTGCCGCGGGTAAGTATGCCATCGGCAGGTATCAGTTCGTTGCTGTGGATTAATAACGTATCCCCAACTTTTACTTCAGGTAGTGGCACCGGTACTTCGGTATCATTTTTTATCAGTGTTGCGGCTACCGGAAAATAAGAGGTGAAGTCCCGTTCAAAAGATAACTGCTGGTATGTTTTATCCTGCAATATTCTTCCCGTAAGCATAAAGAAAACAATGCCCGACATAGAGTCAAAATAACCGGGCCCGGTACCGCTTATTACTTCATACAAACTGCGTGAAAAAGTTACAATAATAGCCAGTGCAATAGGTGCATCGATATTCAGGAATTTATGTTGTAGTCCTTTCCAGCCAGATTCATAAAAAGGGTATGCACTGTACAGGAACACGGGTAAGGCCAGCAAAACATTCAGCATTCGAAATATGCCCTGCAATTGCATTTCTGCCGGTTCAAGCCCCAGATATTCGGGAAAGCTAAGCATCATAATGTTGGCAAAACAAAAACCGGCTACGCCAAGCCGGTAAATCATGCTTTTTTTTATGCGGGGCTTATGTTGCTTAAGGTCCTGTAAACTGATATGGGGCTCATAACCAATGCTCGTTAATAATTCAGCAACCTGTTGCAGCGACAGGCTCTTATGATCGAAAATGATGTGCGCTTCTTTTCGCGCAAAGTTTACGGTAGCACTGATAACGGCAGGTTGCAGCCGGTGCAGGTTTTCCAGCAGGTACAGGCACGAACTGCAATGGATCTGAGGCAGGTAAAACGTTACATGCGTTTGCTGTTCATCGCTGTAAGAGATCAGTTGCCGGTGAATGGCCGGGTCTTCCAGAAATGCAAATTTATCTTTGCGAACTTTTATCCGTTGATTAACGCCAGGGGTTTCGTTGAGGGTATAGTAGTTACATAAACCACTGCGGTTTAATAATTGGTAAACCATTTTACAGCCTTCGCAGCAAAAATGTTTTTCTTCTGCCGTAATGGTAGTTGTAGTACAGGTTTCGCCGCAATGAAAACACACGAGCTGGTTGTTTACAGTGGCTGAATTCATAAAATCAGCTGTTTAAGTGGCGAAAATAACATGGGCCTGTTCCAGAGAAGCTGACTGGCATCATTGCCGGCCATGATCCTTGTCAAATGATTATATTAACTTTGGTATCCGTTTATGGGTTAATAAGTTAACCTGTAAACCTATTAACCAATTAACTTATAAACTTGTCACCTATATGAGCAGAATCCTTGTAATAGATGATAATTCCGACATTCGGGAAAACACGGCCGAAATACTGGCGCTTGCCGGTTACGAAACCTACACGGCCGAAAATGGCAAAAAGGGGATGGAGGTTGCTATTAAAGAAAAACCGGATTTGATCGTATGTGATATTATGATGCCCGAACTCGACGGGTACGGCGTTTTGCACCTGCTGAAGAAAAACCCGGGAACCGAACATATCCCTTTTATATTTCTTACCGCCAAAGCCGAGCGCGGCGATTTTCGCAAAGGCATGGAAATGGGCGCCGATGACTACATTACCAAACCCTTCGACGACCTGGAATTATTAAAAGCAGTTGAAATACGACTCAAAAAACTGAGTATTCTGCAAAGTCCGTACGAAGGCGGTGAAAAAGGCGCCGGCAAGCTCATGAAGGATCTGAAGGGGACCGGCCTATTGTTACCCGATCCTGAAAAGTACAACAGCGAATTGCTGATGAAAAAACAGGTGTTGTACGGCGAAAGCAAACATGCCCGTTTTTTGTATTACCTCAAAAGCGGCAAAGTAAAAACCTTTAAAATACACGAAGACGGTAAGGAATATATAACCAATTTATATGGTCCTGATGAGTACATTGGCTATGTGGCCCTGCTCGAAAATCAACCGTATACCGATACGGCCGAAGTGCTCGAAAATGCCGAAATAGTGTCGATTCCCAAAGATGATTTTTTACAGGCCGTTTATAATGATATGAACATTGCCTCGAAGTTTATCAAGCTTATTACCAACGACGTAAAAGAAAAGGAAGAACGGCTGCTGCGGCTGGCGTACGATTCTTTGCGTAAACGGGTGGCCAAAGCGCTGATCGATGTGCAGCAGAAATTCAATAAAGAGAAAAAAGATACCACACTGATCGAAATTTCGCGTGAAGATTTTGCCCAGTATATAGGTACGGCTACTGAGTCGGTTATCCGTACGCTGAGTGATTTTAAATCAGAAAAGCTGATCGAAATAAAAGACGGAAAAATAAGAATACTCAACGACGAAAAGCTCAATCATCTTTTGTATTGATACAATAACCCCCGAATAAATTGCAGGGGTTTATTCCAGAAAACCATCAAGGTCGCGCCGCTGCTTTTTGGTAGGGCGGCCGATTTTACTAAGGCGTTTACCCGTGTGAAAGCTGGAAGCCTGATATTGCAGGCGTTCAAGTTCTTCGGCAGGTGTAATATCGATATAGTATTTAATGGCTTCTGTGTAGGCTACACGATTGTGGAGCAAACCGGCAACTTTAATCCGCCAGCGCCTGGCCTCAGTTTTAACTTCATATTCTTCCCCTTCATGCACCTGTTTTGAAGCCTTCACCTGTGCACCATCCCATTTTACTTTACCACTATCGCACGCTGCTGCGGCCAAAGTGCGTGTTTTAAACAGGCGAATGGCCCAGAGATATTTGTCAATACGTAATTTTTCTTTTTCCATAGCGATTCTATATTCTCAATAACAATTCAGTCTTACCAAAGTTAAAAAATCCCGGCCGTTTTTACCAGCCAGGATTTTTTTATTAGTTCACTACAGGTTCCTTATAGCAGCTCTATGGTAACGCTATGGCTCCGGTATAGCTGCAGTATGGGAACAGTATCACAATAGTAAGAGAATAGTAAGGCAATAGTAAGGGAATAGTAAGAGAAAAATCAGTAATCCATTCACTACTTCCCTTCAGCAAAGTATTTATGAAAATACGGAATCGTTTCAATGCCTTTATAAAAATTCACCAGATCGAATTTTTCATTGGGGGAGTGCAGGTTATCACTGTCTAATCCAAAACCCATGAAAATGATCTTAACGCCCAGCTCTTTTTCAAGAATAGAACAAATAGGAATACTGCCGCCGCCGCGAACAGGGATCGGCTTTTTCCCAAATGTAGTTTCGATTGATTTAGCAGCTGCCTGATAAGCCTTTGAATCGATTGGCGTCATATAGGCTTCGCCACCATGCAGGTTATGCGCTTCTACGGTTACGCCTGCAGGCGCTATTTTTCTGAAATACTGTAATAACATCTCTGTTATTTTTTCAGAAGACTGATTAGGCACCAGCCGGGCCGATATTTTTGCATACGCTTTTGAAGGCAATACAGTTTTAGCGCCTTCACCGGTATAACCACCCCAAATGCCATTGATTTCCAATGTGGGGCGAATACCCGTACGCTCATTGGTAGTAAATCCTTTTTCACCCCACAGCTCTTTTATGCCCAGATCTTTTTTGTACTCCGATTCATCAAATGGAGCCGCTGCCATCAGTTTTCTTTCCTCTGTGGTAGGTTCAATCACATCGTCGTAAAAACCGGGAATGGTAATATGATTATTTTCATCATGGCATGATGCAATCATTTTAGCCAGCATGGTAATAGGATTGGCAACAGCGCCGCCATATACACCACTATGCAAGTCGCGGTTGGAGCCTGTTACTTCTACCTGAATATATGACAAGCCACGTACGCCGATATCAATGGAAGGAGTTTCCATACTGATCATGGCCGTATCGCTGATGAGAATTACATCGCATTTCAAAAGGTCTTTGTGAGAAGCGATAAACTTTTCCAGGTTAGGCGAGCCAACTTCTTCTTCTCCCTCAATTAAAAATTTGATGTTGCTTTCGAGTGTGTTGGTTTTTGACAGAATTTCCATGGCCTTTACATGCATGTAAAACTGGCCTTTGTCATCAGCAGAGCCACGCGCATAAATACGGCCGTCTTTGATCACCGGCTCAAACGGACCGCTGTGCCACAAATTGAGCGGATCGGGTGGCTGTACATCATAATGCCCGTATACCAGTACCGTTGGCTTTGAAGGATCCGTAATTTTTTCAGCATATACAACCGGGTGACCGTCTGTATCATATACAGTAGATGTGGCAGCACCGGCTTCGAGCATGCGCTGACGTACCATATCGGCACATTTTCTCATATCCTCTTTGTGCGTGCTGTTAGCGCTTACCGAAGGAATTCGTAACAATTCCAGTAATTCGTCCAGGAAACGTTGCTTATTCTTTTCCTGGTAATCTTTCCAGGCTTGCATAATCATGAAGTTTAAATTAGTAATTGAGAAGCCGAATATATGCTTTTATTGGCTAGTAGTAAATCAAAGGCTGTGCTTCTTATCGGTCAGCACATTCTCCAGCGTCCATTCAATGGTTTTTTCAAAGGGGCGTTTGCGAACGGAGCAATCTTCATTAAGACAAATACTGCACGAAAAATCAAGACAGGGATCAGTGTGTACAAACAGCTCAATCACATTACCAAATTCCCTTTTGATCAGTTTGCCCAGTTCTTCCACTTCTTTATGAGCTTCCACTACATTCAGGTACCAGGGAACAGTAAGATGGCAGTCGATATGCAGTTGTCCGCCATATTTGATCACACGCAGATTGTGCAGGTCGATCCAGTTTTCGCGGCGGTTTGCATTTAGTACCGCAAGCATTTTCAGCAGCAGTTCTTTGTCGGCCTCATCCATAATACCGGCCAGTGAATGCCGTAAAATACGATAGCCTGTGTATATGATGATAAATGCAAAAATGATAGCAACAACGCTATCGAGCCAGATAAGTCTGGTTACGCGGATCAGTACCAGACCAAGAATAATACCAAGTGTGGAATAGGTGTCTGACTGAAGGTGTTTGCCGCTGGCAATTAAAGCAAGTGAATTGTTTTTAGTTCCTTTTTTTATGCTGATATAACCAACTACAAAATTGATCACTGCAGTGGCGGCTACGAGTATAATGCCCTGATCGAGTTTCTGAAGAGCATGCGGGTGAATAAAATTATCGATCGATTCATAAATGATCACCATGCCGGCAATAAGGATCAATGTTCCTTCTACAGCGGCCGACAAAAATTCGGCCTTACCATGGCCATACGGATGATTTTCATCACGTGGTTTGGCAGCCACGTATAAACTGTATAAACCAATAAAGCCGGCGATTACGTTAACGGTACTTTCAAGGGCATCTGTCAATATGGCTACAGACTGGGTTACCCAAAAAGCCACAATTTTTATGATAAACAGTACTACTGCTACTGTTACTACGAGTTTCTGTATACGGAGATTTTCACGCCCTGAATTCAATACAAGCAATTTGCTGCGAAGGTAGGACTAAGAGTATATAAGAGAAAAAAAGAGATAAAGAGGTTTTCTGAATTTCTCTTTGCACCCTTTGCGTGTCCTTAGCGTTCTTTGCGGTGCAAATAGTGTTGATTATAGCACCGCAAAGGGCACAGAGAACACGCAAAGAACGCTAAGCCTGCACCTGTGCTTGTTCTTTTGCCGGAGCGGCCTTCCGTACTATCAGTTTGCGTACGGCCCTGAATAAGCGGAAATAAAGTTCTTTATTAAATAATTGTGAATCGTGCAATGCTTTATAAATAAGGAATATGCCCACGGGCACAAGTACTACCGTGGCCAGCCACATACCGGCTACGGGTTGCAGCACGTCTTCTTTCACAAACTTTTTTCCAAAATTGTTGAGTAAGAAGAAGATCACGAAGAAAACTACGGCAAAAACCACCGGCATGCCAATACCGCCCTTGCGAACGATCGAG
>Ga0207667_10004878_pt1 | contig 16384 bp, 12 predicted proteins | sample KBSCornC52_FD_184301 | JGI IMG/M metagenome (GOLD analysis project Ga0207667, IMG submission 184301) | Corn rhizosphere microbial communities from Kellogg Biological Station, Michigan, USA - KBS Corn C5-2 (SPAdes) (version 2) | ecosystem: Host-associated > Plants > Roots > Rhizosphere > Soil ... | reverse complement strand
TGTGTCCAACGTGCCCCCCCCACTACTCGGGTTCAACAATAACGTCCGACACCGGGGGCGCATCTTTCACATTCAGACCGAGGATTCGGGGGTGAAGAGTCCGCGCATCGTCACGCACCTCTTTGCTGACGGTGGTCGCATCATCAAGACGCAGCGCACGGATTATTCGGAGCATGTCCTGCGCGCCGACATGCAAGTCTTCGTGCGCAGCCTGATGAAGGAGCAGCACAAGGCGATGTTCACCGCGCTGCGCCTGGGCGAGCTCGACAGCTTGCTCGAAAACGTGTGCGGCCCGTTCGAGCAACCGGCAGAGGTCAGCAAAGCTCCGCCGCCACTCGTCAGCGCGCCGCCGCCGGAGCCGCTCGCGGCCGAGCCTGCGCCGCCGCTCGACGCGGACAGCGACAGTCCAGCGCCTTCGCCCTCGTTCAGCGCAGAAGAGCAGCCCTCCGAGGCAACGCGCCGGCGCAAACGCGCGCTCTCGAATCCCAATCTACGCAAGGTCGCGCCTTCGGTGCCGCCGCCCAACGCGGCCGCTTTCGAGCTCGACGTGGCTGCGCTCGAGCGTTTGCCGTCCAAGCCGCCGCTGCCGCGGCTGGATCACGCGCCCGAGCCCGCCTCGACTCGCCCGCTGCGCAAGAGCAATCCCGCGCCGGCTCGCAAAAGCCGGCCGAGCCCGGCTCAGCCCCCGGGCAAAGCCCCACCGCAGCCGAATCTGTCGCGGCCAGCTTCGCGCTTTGCGGCCGGCCCGTCCAAGAGCGCGCAGTCGATTTTCGGCGATGGCGTGATCAGCGAGCAATCGCTGGATGAAGTGATCCTGAGCTACCTCGCCGAAGATCTCGACGGCTCATCCGAATAGCGCCCTCGCGAACGCGCTCTGCAAAAGCAGGCAAGCAGCTGCGCGTCAGCTCGCCGCGTGGGCGCAGGACGCGCGCGTCGTTTCGCAGGACGCGCGCACCGTTCGCGCTATTGCAGCGTGAGCACGAGTTGGTTTTTGCGCTGCTCGGTATCCATACTGAAGCGCAGGCCTTCGTCGGCGTTCTTTTGCCCCGATAAGGTTTCGATGTGCACGCCCACGGCGAACGGCCCTTGGTGAGCCGCGTTGAGGTCAGTGACGGCTTGGCCGCTCAGCGGCGTCGAGATCATCGTGCCCACGCCGAGCGCGGTGGCAGAAAACTTGGCGTACGCGTTGCCCGTTTGCAGGTCCGAATAAATCGCCGCGCTCTGGCTGGTGCTCGAGAGCGTTGCCGGGTTGCTGACATCCCAAACCGAAGCCGCTTCGGACATGTCGCTGCCGAAGTAGTGCTCTTCTTCCAACACCAGCGTGGCAGATACGATCTTACCGTTGACCGAGCTCAGATCGAATAGGAAATAAGTGTTGTACGTGAAGGGCGGGCTAAAGCCGGTGAAGGTATTTTTGTTCGCCGGGTCGTGAAAGCCCGTGCTCGAATACCAGCCGCGATCGGCGGCCGTGAGCGTGATTTGCCGGGTGTGGCAATCGTTATCGTTGCTCGAAGAGCAGCCGCTCGGGCAGCATTTGTCGTTGCTGATGCAGCTGGATACGGGCTGCCCCGCTTGGCATTTCCCCATCTGACACTGATCTTTTTGGGTGCACGGGTCACCGTCGTCGCAGAGCGGACCCGAGAGCGGATTGGTCACGCACTGGCCCGTACCGGGATCGCACGAGCTCGACAGACACGGCGAACTCGACGCCGGACAAGTGACCCCGCTCATCGGTATGCAGGTGCCCTTCGAGCACGCACTCGCCTGGCATAGGTTCATGCCGCCCGAGCAGGGGGCGCCTTCCGGAGCCCAGACGGTCTGGCAGGTCCGGTTCACGGGGTCGCACACGGCCTTGGCGCAGCGCGAATCGGGCACCACGCATTGGTTGCACGAGAACCCACCACCGCCTCCGCCCACGTTCCCGACATTGCCGAACCCGCCGGAGCTCGTGCCGCCGATGGCACCGACAGCACCGAAGCCACCGAAGCTGACCGTCCCGGCGTGGCCGGCGACGCCGCCGTGCCCACCTTGGCCGAAGGTCCCCGCGTGCCCGCCGACGCCGACAGTGCCTGAGTGACCGCCGACCGTGCCGCCCGAACCGCCGCCGAACGGCTCGTCGTCCTCGACGAACAAGCTGTCGCGCGAGCCGCACGCGGCGCTGGCCGCGACTAGCACCAAGAAGACTGCCCCAGCCCGACCCGACAAACGATGGTTCACCCCTCAAACATAGCGTCAGCGCGCGCAGGTTTCGAGAGTCCTCAGCAGTTTCCGAATCCCTTTTCGCGCTTTCGAACAAGGCGCGCGCGACGAGCCCCCTATTTCAGCCATCAGTTCGCCGGCCGAGACCGCAATGGAAAGAGTCCTTTTGAAATTCCGGTCCACCGTAAACCGGGCCTCGGGCAGCGCGACGCTGCTACTCCTCCTGGCCGCTTGCTCGAGCAATGGAGCCGGAAATGCCGGAAGCAGCGCAAGCGGCGGCAGCAATGGGCAGAGCGCCGGCGCTGGTTCGAATAGCGCGGGCAGGTCGGCGGGGGGCGGCGGCCCGGTCGCTGCCGGCTCTGGTGGCGCGAACCCCGGCGGCGGCTCGAACGACGGCGGCGCGCCGGCGGCGGGCGGCTCTGGCAATTCGAGCGGCGGGGCCAGCGCACTCGGCGGCGCAAGCTCGGCGGGCGCGAGCTCGGCGGGCGCGGCCGCGGGCGGCACGAGCGCGGCGGGCGGCGCGAGCGCGGGCTGCACGCCAGACAACGGCTTTGCGTTCACGTTCGCGTGTTGGAAAATGCCCAACCCGGCCAGCACCGGCCTACCGAACCCGAGCGACTACACGGATCAGAGCGACGGCACCGTGCGCGACAACGTCACCGGCCTGGTCTGGCAGAAGGCGGTCGACGCCACGACCCAGAAGCTCACTTGGGACGCCGCAAAGAGCTACTGCGCCGCGCTCCCGCTCGCTGGGCGCACTTGGCGCCTGCCGACGCGGATCGAACTCTTGTCGATCGTCGATTTCACGCGCGTGGGCCCGGCTATCAATGCTCAGGCATTTCCCAGCGTGCCCGGCGGCGCCTATCACTGGACTTCCTCACCCTGGGTCGTGTCGCAGATCGCGAGCAAGCCGCAATACTCGTGGATCGTCAATTTCTACGAGGGCCTCACGAGCAACGCCGGCGCGCGCGACGCCGCCGAGTTCGCGCGTTGCGTGTCGAGCTCGAAGCAGGGCCCGATGCCCAAGCAGTACTCGCTCCTGGCTGGCGGTGAAGTGGCGGACAACGAAACCGGCTTGATCTGGGTGCAGGCCACGTCGCCCGAAACGCACACGCAAGCCGACGCGCTCAGTTACTGCCAAAATCTCGGCTTGAACGGGCACACCTTCCGCCTGCCCAGCATCAAAGAGCTGTCCACGTTGGTCGACGAAAATCCGCCGATCAGCGCCGTTTCACCTGCGATCAACAAGACGCTCTTCCCCGACACCAAAGCCAACGGCTGGTACATCTCGTCGTCCAAATGGGCGGGGCCCGCCGACAAATCCTCGTCGGGCGCGTGGGCCATCAACTACTTAGATGGCTTCACCGACCCCGGCTACAATAACCACTTCACCGCCGGCTGGGTGCGCTGCGTGCGCTGAGCGCTGAGCGCTGAGCGCTCAGCGGCAAGAACAGCCGGGACGCGTTACGCGAGCGATGTAGGTTCGAAAAATAGTCGTCGTTCTTGTTTTGTTTTGATGGTCACGCGCCACGTCCGAGGCCGTCAGAGCCTTCGGCGGCGCGGCACGAAAAGCTTCGAGAGCTCGAACCTCAAAATTGAAATCGAAACGGAGCCGAGCCACCGCGGTCGCTGCCGCCCATCGCCCATCGTGGCCTCGCTGGCGCCGAGGGCCGCGCCGGGTCCGAAGGGCGCAAAAAGCTGCTCGCCGTGCGAGCGCTTGTAACCGGAGTCAGCGGCGCGACTACTTCGTCCGGAGCTTCCAATCGAGCTTCCGTCAACAACCATGACCCCCCCTTTCGTGAGCGGCGCGCTGGCCGAGCGGATCGAGCGCGCAGAGGCCAATTTGACGCGCGTGCCGGTGCGCGTGATGCTCGCAGAGCGCCCGCACAGCGAAGCGTTCGTCGAGGAGATCGCCGGCGGCGTCGCGGTTTACGTTGCGCCGTACTCGCCGCTGAACAAGCTGATCGGCCTCGGCTTCGCGGGCCTGCCGCACGACGAACAATTGGCGGGCGTCGAGCAAAAATTTCAGCAGCGTGGTGCGGCGCTGCAAGTGGAAGTCTGCACGCTCGTCGACGGCGCGTGCTTCGAGTACTTGTCGCGCCGGGGCTACGTGCTGCACGGCCACGAGAACGTGCTCGGGCGCGCGCTCACTGACGGCGATCCGCTGCCCGCTCAGCGCAACCCGGCGATCGAAGTGCGGCCAGCATTGCCGGAAGAACTGCCGAGCTGGATCGAAGCGGATGTCACGGCCTCGCTTTGCCCCGACGAACAAGGCGCCCTGCCCGATTTGCCCGCGCGCGAACCGCTGCTCGAAACGATGCAGCTGTTCGCGCGCGCGCCCGACTTTCAGCGCTACATCGCGCGCATCGACGGCGAGCTCGCCGGCGTGGCCGAATTACGGCTGGACGACGGCATCGCGCAGCTGTGCGGCGCAGCGACGCTGCCGCACTTCCGCCGTCGCGGGGTGCAGACTCAACTCTTGCAACAGCGGCTCGCCGACGCGCGTGAAGCGGGCGCAGAGCTTGCCGTGATGACGGCGCAACCTGGTTCGAAATCGCAGGAAAACGCGCTCAGAGTGGGGTTTTCGCTGCTCTATTGTCGCGCGAACCTGGTTCGCTCGCCGCGTTGAGATCCCGAATCAGCAAACGACCGGCAAAGATAGCGCGTGAATCTTATGTTGGTCGCGTCACAGAAAAATTCCAAGCGAACATAAACGTGGCGGGTGATGCCTGAGCAAAGTCACTTGGGTGCACTAAGGGTATTCATCAAAAAGGTTCACCCGCCATGCTCGCGCAAAGAAAACGAACGTTACTCAGCTCCACTCTTCGCTCACTGCTCGTGGTCACCACCGGCGCAGCCCTGGGCAATGTCCTCCCCGGCTGCGGGTCCAGCACCTCGGATACGGGCACGCCCGGCGGCACGACGAGCACGGCCGGGACCAACTCCGGCGGCAGCGTTGCCAGCGGCGGAGCAATGAACACCAGCGGCGGTACCGGCACGGCAGGCGTCGGTGCGAGCGCGGGCACCACGGCGGGCGGCAGCACGGGCAGCGGCGCCGGCGGCACCGCGAACGGCGGCGCAAGCGGCTCAGTGGGCGCCGCGACGGGCGGCAGCGCGGGCAGCAGTGCTGCCGGAATGGGCGGCAAGGGTGGGGCCGGCGCAGGCGGAAGCAGTGCGGGCGCAGGCGGAGCCCCATCCAGCTGCGACACGCCGCCACCCGCCAGCGCGCTGGTCGGCTGGGCGTCGCAATCCGGGATGGGCGTCACGACCACCACCGGCGGCGGCGACGCCGCGCCAAAGGTCGTCACGTCCGTGTCGGAGCTGATCGGCGCGGTCGCCGGCAATACGCCCAAAGTCGTCTACGTGAAGGGCGTGCTCGGCGCCGGCAAAATCCCGATTGGCTCGAACACGACGCTGGTCGGGCTGTGCGGCGCGGAAATTCACGGGCACATCGGCATCAGCAGCGTGAGCAACATCATCGTTCGCAATCTCAAGATCGTCGGTTATGGCTCGGGCGATTGCGCGCTCGATCCGGACTTCACGGCCGTCGTGGGCTGCTCATCGGGCAACGACGCGGTCACGATCACCAGTTCGGCGCATCACATCTGGGTTGACCACTGCGATATCTCCGACGGCACCGACGGCAATCTCGACATCACCCAAGGTTCGGATTTCGTGACCGTGTCCTGGACCAAGTTTCACTACAAACCGCGCACCGACAACGTCGGCAATGACTCGACCGGCGCCGGCGGGCATCGCTTCTCGAACCTGATCGGCGGCGCGGACAGCGTGCCGATTGACATGGGTCATCTGAACATCACCTGGCACCACGATTGGTGGGCGGACAACGTGAACCAGCGCATGCCCCGCTCGCGCGCGGGCAAGATCCACCTGTTCAACAATCTGTTTACGGCCAAGAATGACAGCTACTGCAGCAACGCGGGGCAGGATGCGAACCTGCTCGTCGAAAATAGCGTCTTCGACAGCGTGGCCGCGCCGTTCGCGATCTCACAAAACGGGACCATCGTCTCCAAGGGCAACGTCTTCACCAACACCACGGGCCTCAAAACCGGCACGGGCAACGGCTTTCCGATGGCCCCTTATGCCTATACGCTCGACCCGACCAGCAATCTCGAAGCAACGATCGAGGCCAACGCCGGCCCACACTGAGCGAGCATCGTGCGTCCTTCGCGTCCGCGTGGCCGTCTACTTGGTTTTGATGGTCACGCGGAGCGGGCGCGCGCCGGCTTTGCCTTCGGCGGCGCAGTGCGGCTTTCCCGTCGAGCGCTGCCATGTTGCACAAAGGCCGACCACTCAACGACCGCTTTGCTCCTAGAGCGCCACGCTGTTTGGATCGTTGAAAACGGCGAGACACCGCGACCAGATTTGCTCCGTTCAAGCGAGGCGGCGTAGTCAGTTTGTCGGCCTCGTAAGCAGACGCCAATGTGTGTCTGTGGCGCAATTGGAGCTTCGCGGCGACTGCGCTGCAGCACGTCGCGCTTCCGCTGTGGCGCATGTGCTCGCGCAGGATGTGCGTCAACGCGCGGGCAGGATGTGCGTCAACGCGCGAGTGTCGTCTTCCGCCGTGACATCGAGATGGCCGGAGGGCGTCGCGCATTGACGGTAGCTGGGAGACTGTTACTTTGATTCGTTGAGGAGCGCCGGGCCTCGGCTCCCGCGGACAAGTGAACACCGTGTTTCGCAGCACCCCACCGAGCAAGCTTCCCAACGCCGTTGGGCCGATTGAGCACGTGCCCGACTCCGCGAGCAGCGGACCCGCGCGAGCCGAGAGCGGCGCCGCCCTGAGTGATGATCGCGAAGTGACGCGCAAAACCGCGCGCGCCGCCGTGCCGAGCCAACCCGCGCCTGATTTGGTGGATACCGCTCCGTTCGAGCGTCGCTCCCTGCGCGAACAGCGGCTCAAACTCGTGCTGGCGTTCCTGAGCTCTGCGCTCGCCGCTGCGGCGGTGACAGCGGGGTTCATTGCCTGGCTCAGCGGAGGGCCATGAACCGCAGAGTGATACCAGAAGAGCCAGCGCCGCCGTACGCCGAGCAAGGCCCGCTCTGCGTCGGCACGCGGTTCTTGGACAAGTACGAGATTCGCCGAGAAATCGGCCAGGGCGGACAAGCGTCGATTTACCTCGGACAGCACATCTTCACCGCGCGCGAGGTCGCGATCAAAATCATCCACTCGCCCCAGGGCGTCACTCGCGAAATGCTTGCGCGCGGTAAGTCAGAGGCGCGCGCGCTCGGCAAGCTCGATCATCCGAACATCGTCGTCATGCACGACGCTGGCATCACCGACGACGGCCTCTTCTACATCGTGATGGAGCTGCTCCGCGGCCAAACGCTGCGCGCCGCGCTGACTACGCACGGCCGCCTGGGCGTCGAAGAGCTGCTCCGGCTGGCGATTCAAGCCGGCGAAGCCGTACAAGCGGCGCACGACGTCGAGATGATTCATCGCGATCTCAAGCCGGACAATCTGTTCATCACCAAGGGCAACCGCCTGAAGGTGCTCGACTTCGGCATCGCCAAGATGCTGAACGAAATCGGCTTTACCACGCGCAAGGACATGGTCATCGGCTCTCTGCTCTATATGAGCCCCGAGCAGGTGCTGGGCCTGCCGATCACCGGGCAAAGCGATGTCTGCGCGTTGGGCCTGATCATGTTCCAGGCGCTGATCGGCAAGCACCCGAGCGTGTTGATCTTCGAGCGCGAGCTCAGCGCGCGCAACGAGCCGCCGCGTCCGGCCACTCTGGCAGATATTCCGCACATTCAACTGAACCGCATGCCGCCCTTGCTCTCCCAATTGGATCCGGGCATCCCACGCTACGTGGCCGAGGTCGTGCAACGCGCGATGGCCAAAGACGCCAAAGCCCGCTTTGGCTCGATGCGTGAGCTCGTTTCGGCGCTGCGCGCCTGCTTGGACGCGATTTCTTCGAAGTCTTCGGCCCGGCTCCGCCCCGTCAACGAGCGCGATTTATCCGAGCGCGTGATTGAGCCCGAATCACCCGGCTCACAGCGCGCGACGCCCAGGCGGGGCATCGTCTGGGACGGGAGTGGTCCGTTCGATACCTCGGCGGCCACGCTCGTTCTGCCCGCGCAGGTGGCGGGAGCGGGCTCCGAGGCGGAGCAAGCCGGATCCAATCCGGAGCCCGAGCGAGCGGCCTGCGAAGCCACTTCGCTCACGGTCGAGTCGAAAGCGTCTCAAGCCACCGCAAAGTGGCCGCGAGCGCGTGCCGAGCTGCAGCCGAGCTCACTCGGCCAACCGCGCTCGATCACGAACGCACGCGGTCGCAGGTCGCTCAGGTTCGCCATTGCGCCGCTACGAAGCGCGATCCTCAGCGGTTGCGTGTTCGGCGCGGCGCTCGGCGCGCTTGGTGGGCTCAGCTATTTCGGCCTGCCCCGCCAGGCCACCGCCCAGGCGCACGCGTTGAGCCGCAGCGAGCCACAAGCCGAGGCTCCGGCACCGCCCGTGGCAGCCGAGGCGAGCATCACGCTCTCGCCCGCTCTGCCGGCACCCGCGCCACAGCCGATGGTTCCGACAGCGCAGCTCGCTTCCACCCCAGTGCGAGCCATTGCGGCCGACAAGATCGCGGCGGGCACCAGTCGGCTCGATGGCGAGCTCGGCGGCGACCGCAGCAAGAATTCGAGGACCAGCCCGAGTGACGGTCGCCGCAAACGCATCAACGGCGGCCGGCCGATCTACGGCAACTGATCCGGTGGACCTCGGGCGATCGCTTCGCCGAGCCGTAGCTTATTGGCACGCGAAGGAACGAGAGCGGTGTTAGAGTCCGCCTTTGGCGCTTCCGCGCCCAGAGGAGACGGCATGCGAGTGTTGTTCATCGGCGGTACGGGCAACATCAGTGCTGCCTGTAGCCAGCTCGTTCTCGAGCGCGGGCACGAGCTGTTCGTACTCAACCGCGGCCAACGGGCGCCCGGGTTGCCGGGTGCGCGCGAGCTCATCGCAGATATCGAGGACGAGGCGGCGGTGGCTCGCGTACTCAGCGGGCTGTCGTTCGACAGCGTGACGAACTTCATCGCCTTCACGCGCGCCGATATCGAGCGTGATTTGCGATTGTTCGCGGAGCGCACGGCGCAATACGTGTTCGTGAGCTCGGCGACGGTCTACCAAAAGCCGCCCATTTCCCCGCACATCACCGAGCTCACCCCGCTCGACAATCCGTTCTCGGAGTACGCGCGCAACAAGATCGCCTGCGAAGAGCGGCTGCTGCTCGCCTTTCGCAACGCGGCGTTTCCGGTCACGATCGTGCGCCCATCGCACACCTACGATACGGTCATCCCCCTGCCACTCGCCAGTTGGCGTGAATGGACGCTCGTCGATCGCATGCTACGTGGCGAGCCCATCGTCGTTCACGGTGACGGTAGCTCGCTCTGGACGCTGACCCACGCCGAAGATTTCGCGCTGGGCTTCGTGGGCTTGCTCGGCAACCCGGCCGCGATTGGCGAAGCATTTCATCTCACGAGCGACGAGCTATTGACGTGGGATGCCATCCACCACGCGGTCGCCGCCGCAGCCGGCGCTCGCGCCCAGATCGTGCACATGGCCTCCGAAGACATCGCCGCGGCGTTTCCGGAATACGCGGGCAGCCTGCTCGGTGACAAAGCCCACAGCATGATCTTCGATAACTCGAAGATCCGGCGCGTCGTGCCCGAATTTCAGCCGAAAATTCGGTTCGCGGACGGCATCCGTCGCACCATCGCCTGGTTCGCGGCGGACCCGGCGCGGCGCGTCGTCTCGAGCGAGAGCAACGCCAAGATCGAGCGCCTGCTCGCCTGCCACGACCTGCAACGCGCGGCGCTGACACCGGGTTGAGTGCTCGCGCCGAAGCAGGCGCGCCCTTCGCGAAGCGCGCGCTGACCCGTGAGCGACACTGTCCTACATCGTCGGTTCAGTGTTCAGCGTGTCGTGAGTGTGAGCTCCTTTGCACGAGAGCGCCATTCGTGGTCTCCCGTTTGCGCCGCGAAAATCTCCCGCGCAATCGCGTTCATGTCATGCAGCCTTCACGGCACGTGGAGCGGTGAGCCTCGCGCGGGTCTCGATTTGAGTCGAAGCGGCGGATTTTTTACCCACGCATTTGCGCTCACTTTGCGCGCAGGAAAGGCGTGACAGTTCGGGTGCGCGATGGCAAGTAGTGCAAGGAATGGCGCTCTCGCGTTCTCGCCCACCGCTCGCGCGGGCTGGGCACTCTTCGAGTATGTTTGTTCCGGCAGCGCTGGCGTTGGCGCTGAGCTTTCTGCCCGGCGGCTGCGGAGGAAACCAGGCCGCACCCGGAATCAACGGCAACGGCACGAGCGGCGGCGGCGCAACATCGGTCGGCGGCGCGAGCGCAGCCGGCGGAAGCCAAACCACGAGCGGCGGCTCGATCAATCAAGCCGGGAGCGACGCGGGCGGCGCTGCGGGCGCGGATTCAGCGGGCGCGGCGGGTGATGTCGGCGCGACCCCCTTCATCCACCCCGGCTTACTCCACACCGAGGCCGATTTCGAGCGCATGCGCGCCAAGGTGAAAGCCGGCGAGTCCCCTTGGATCGATGGTTGGCAGCGCTTGACGGAAAACCGCCACGCCAGCTTGAGCTGGGTGCCCAGGCCACAACCCGAGATCCATCGCAACGACGGCGTGAATCCGGACAACTCCCAAATCTTCGCCAATGACGTGGCAGCGGCTTACGCCTGCGCGCTCCGTTGGCAGGTTTCGGGTGACAAAGCCTACGCCGACAAGGCCGTGGAGATCATGAACGCTTGGTCGGCCATGCTGACCAAGATCACCTGGAGCGACGGTCACTACGACGGCTATCTGGTCGCGGGCTTCCAAGGCTATCAGTTCGCAAATGCCGCCGAAATCATGCGCGGCTACTCGGGCTGGGCCGACGCTGATTGGCAGCGCTTCAAGCAGATGATGGTCGACGTCTTCCTGCCGCTCGTGAACGGCTACACCAATGCGACGCCGTCGAGCCTGCTCGTTTATTCCAATTGGGATCTCGGGGCCATGGCCGCCGGCTTGGCGATCGCCGTGCTGATCGACGACCGAACGCTGTTCGACCAGACGATCGAGTATTTCAAAACCGGCCTCGGCAACGGCGGCATTCCGCGCACGGTGAATTACATCCATCCCGGCTATTGGGGGCAGACCCAAGAAGCAGGGCGCGATCAAGGTCACGATACGCTCAGCGTCATGGTCCTGAGCACGCTCGCCGAAATGGCCTGGAACCAGGGCGTGGATCTGTATGGCTATGACAACAACCGCATCCTCGCCGGTTGCGAATATGTAGCCAGAGGAAACCTGATCCAGACGGGGACTAGCTATTACGCGATGCCGTTTTCACCGTACACGAACGGCAATGTCCGCGACACGGTCTTTGCAACGGGCAGTCAAGGCGCGGTGCGGCCCGAGTGGACGCTGATTCTGAATCACTACCTGAATCGACGCGGCATCGCCGCGCCGTTCACGCGCCGCTTCGTCGAGCTCACGTCTCCGGAAGGGGGCGGCGGCGACTACGGACCGAACAGTGGCGGCTTCGATCAGCTGGGCTACGGCACGCTCACCTTTACCCGCGATCCGATCGCTCAGGGCGCGGCCCCGAGTGGGCTCACTGCCTACACGAACGCGGGGGACGTGGTGCTGTCGTGGTGGGGTTCGGCGTACGCGACCACTTACAACGTAAAGCAGAGCGCGACGCGCGGCGGCCCTTACACCACCATTGCAAGCGGCATCGCCGAACCGCGCACCTTCACGGATCACGCCCCAAGCGCCGGTGCTCACTATTACGTGGTGACCGCCGAGACGCCCGACGGGGAAAGCGAAATCTCGAACGAAGCCCGCGCTTTCGGCGCGACCGAATTGCATACGCTGCTCACGTTCGACGCCGGGAGCAGCAGCACCGCGGCGGACGATGCTGGCAACGCACACGCCGGAACGCTGAGCGCCGGAGTCACCTGGCAAACCGGCAAAAAGGGCAGCTCAGCCGCCTTCGACGGCAGCGCCGGATACGTCGGCCTGCCCGACGATTTGCTGACGGACGTGGGCGATTTCACGATCGTCACTTGGGTCTATTGGACGGGCACCACCGCCAATCAGCGCATCTTCGATTTCGGCACCGGCCTCGGCGAATACATGTTCCTCACGCCGCGGACCGGCGCGGGCCACCTGCGCTTCGCCATCACCACCAATCTGCGCGTCGGCGAGCAAGCGATCGAAGCAAGCTCCGCGCTGCCGAGCGGCCAATGGGTCCAAGTCGCCGTTACGCTCTCCGGAACCACCGGCACCTTGTACGTCAACGGCAAACCCGTCGGCACCAACCCCGATCTCCACCTCGCCCCCTTCCGCCTCGGCCACACGACGCACAACTGGCTCGGTCGCTCACAGTATGCGAGTGACGCCTATTTCAAGGGTCAGATCGATGATTTTCGGATTTACTACGGCGCGCTGAGCGTGAGCGAGATCGCGGCGTTGTAAGGCGAGACCGGCGGCATCGCGCGCGTCGGCGATGGCGACAGTTGCGCGACCTTTGCCCTCGCTTCGTGAGGCGGCAAGCGCGTGCGGCTGTGCGGAGGGCTTGCTGGGACGCCGAAGGCTGAGCCGCCGCGCGCGTGCCGCGTGACCATCAAAAAAAGCAACGCTCAGGTTCGCGCTGAGATCAGAGCTTCGGTGCACGTTCGCGGCGCCCGTCCCAGACGGCGATTACGTCGACTAGCGCTTGGCGCTCGTTGATTTCGAAGTAGATGTGGCACTTCGATTTCTCGAGTAGGATTCGCTTGAGACCAGGATGTTTTTTCGTCGGGCAGGGTGTCCCTGGGGTGCTCACGGTTTCCAGAAATTCGACGACTTCCGCCATCTCGGACCGAAACACATCGCGGTGATCAGCGTTCGCGTGCCAGTGAGCATCGATCCGTCTCACCGCGTTCTCCGCGCGCTTCGAGAGTTTGACTCTCATGCGTTCTTGGCTCGGAGCTCCGCTAACAACTCGCGAGCGTCCACCACATCACCGTTCTCGACGTCGCGGTAGCCGTCCTCGATTGCTTCCTCGAGCTCGGCGCGTTCATCCGCGGCCATGTCCGCCCACGGATCCGCCGTGATTAACTGCAGCTCGACCGGGGTGCCCTCGGGCAAGTTGGCGGGCTCATCGCTCACGAAGTAGCCATTTCGGACGTGTGCCTTGACCGGTGCCATGTCGTGTATCTTATCTCGTTTTCCTGGTTTTGCCCGTGGGCGCTCGGCTGTTCGGTACTCGATGCGCCGAGGCCGCCGGTTGGCGTGGACAACAGCTCGGTTCACGGCCCGTCCGTGACGCCAAAATTGGCGAGCTGATGATGCAGAATAATGGGCTCGTCGACCTCCTGCCGCGCTGAGCGCGGGAAGGCCTCGACCATCCGGCTTGCGCCCCGGTGGCTGTTTTTTTTGCTCGAGCGGAGTGTCGTCGGCCGTCAAAGGCTTCGGCGTTACTGGTCGTTGCATAGCGCCTCGAGCGCGGCACGCCATGGCGGAAATGGCTGATTCGAATTCTCCCGCGCAGAAGCGCGACGGCGCATTCCGCTTGCAAAATCCCGCAAAGCTGCGCGAGTGAAGTGCGTATGACTCAACGACCGACGCGTGAATGGCTCGAAGCTTTGGTATCGAGCGCGCTACTCAGCGGCTGCGCCGGTGTCGCGCCCGCGGCCGCACCACCGCCAGCGAGTAACGCGCCCACGCCAACGGCGAGCGCGGCACCGGTTGCGAGCGCAGCGCTAGCGACGAGCGCGGTACCGGCGACGAGCGCGCCGGGCACGACCGTTGGCGCGCCATCCGAGGCACCGTCGGCACCTGGCTTCGAGCTCGCCGCGTTCGAGCCGAGTTCTTGCGCAGGCCCGGTTGCGTCGAGGGCTGAGCCGGCATGCCTCGACGAGCAGATCGCAGCAGACAGCGATGACCCGCGCAGCAACTCGGTGCAAAATCTGGCAAACGTACGCGCTGCCTGCGCGGTGGACGCGATTGTCGTGTATCGGGTGAAGGGTGGCAAAACTCGGCGCGGTGGCGGCACGCCGGCCCGGATTGAGCAGACCGCGCGCTCTGGCGATCCGTGTGCCGCCGCAACCGAGAAGGGCAGCTGCGAGAGCCAACTGCAGAACATTGCGTTTCCGAGCGATGGTGGATTTGCGGATCCGGACAGCGGGCGTACGTTTTTCGTCGTGGCGCGAGCCGGAAAGCTCGAACTCGTCTCCAATCGCGCACAACTCATCGGCTTGATCGGCCTAGTCGACAGCAAACAAGACGCCGCCGCGCTGCTCTGGCTCGACGGCTGGGGCGCCGCATGCTCGAAAATCCAAGCGCAGGGCAAGAGCTTCGTGCTGCCAAAACTGAAGCTCGGCCTGCTTTGCCCGCCAGGCATGGCGCACTATTGGCCGCTTGCGGAGCCGATCGCGCACGTTCCCCAGGGCTATGAAAAAGAAGGCAACTATCGCCTGCAAGTCGACGCTCACGGCGCGGTGAAGCCGACCTACCTCGGCGGAGCGGCGAAATCAGGCGCTGGCTTCGGCGTCGCTTGCGGCCGCCGTCCGAGCGGCATGGAGCTCGTCGCCGCCGTCGCGAGCGCCGAATGCCCAGATGCACACCACGCCGCGGCCGAAGTCGGCGCATACCTCGCCGAGTGCGCACAATTGGAGGCCGCCGCCGTGATCGCCTTCGAACTGCTGGCGTGCGAGCTCTCCGCGCACGCCGCCCCGGCCGCGCTCATCGAACGCTGCCTCAGCGCCGTTGAAGACGAACGCCGCCACACGCGACTCATGACCGCCGCCGCACGACGCTACGGCGTCGAGCCGACGCGACCCGCACCGCTGACGCGCGCTCTACCCACGCTGATTGAGCTCGCGCGCGAAAATGTGGTCGAAGGCTGTGTGCGTGAAACCTGGGGCGCACTGTCCGCCGCACTTCAAGCTCGCACCGCGCGCGATCCGCAACTAGCCGCACTTTACGCCAGCATCGCGCCCGACGAGCTCAACCACGCCGAACTCTCGTGGGACATTCACGACTGGCTCGCCGAACGCACGGACAGCGCAGAACTGCTGCTCGAGCACGCGCGAGTCGCCCGCGCGGAATTGCTCCGCGAGCAAGCCGACCCGAGCGCGGCGGTGCGTAGCCTGGCGGGCGCGCCGGATTGTGCGACGGCGCGTCGGTTGATTTGCGAGCTGGCGGCTTGATGAGCGGCGGTGCGGACACAACCCCAGAACACACCGTCCTCGAACGCGATAGTCATTCCGGCGGCTGCATTTATCCGTTGTCGATGGTGCCTTTGGGCACCTTGAATCTAAAAGTCTCGTCCTCCCAGCCATAATTCGGGTCTGGAACGAAGGCGACGCCACCACCCATCCCTTGATTCGCTGGTGTACCCGCCCACGTAGCCACGAGCCATCCGCCCGGGACCTTGGCCCGATAGGTGAAACCGTGAGGCCCCGCAGTGCCCTTCGGGTAGGTTTCCGCGAGTGGTTCCCAATCGAGTTTAACCATCCGCCGAGCCGAGCACGGCCCGGGTCGTGAGGTCTATGGATATTTCGATTTCGGCTAGGAAGGACATCGCCTGCCGTCGTGCGTTGAGTGCGTAAGCAGGCTCACCATGAGCAATAAAGGCGAAGCAAGCGGGTGGAAACGCGGCGGTTAGAGCAGCGGTGGCGCCAAAGGTGGATCCCGCAGCAGCGGTGGAAAGGCGGGTCGAGCGGTGCGAGGGCAACGGCGGCAACTACCCCAGCACGACCGGTAATCCGTCCGGCGGCGGTTGGGGCAAGAGCCCTCTGAAATGAGCGAAGCGGCACGCAGTGACGTCTTCGAGTACATGGAGACCTTCTACAATCGTCGTCGAGCGCATTTCCTGCTGGGCTACGAGACACCGACCTCTTTCGAATCGTGCGCTGTCAAATCGGAGAGCGCATGGTCCTTAACGGGCTGTCCGGGGATCGGGCCAACTCCAATTCCCATCCGCACGACTCAGGATGGTACTCAGTGGTATCAGCCGATCATCAGTGGAAGTTCTTGGTCACAGGAACCAAATTCCAAGCGCGGACGGTGCTTTGGCTTGATACCCGGTAGTTGATATCCGCATTGAGAACGAGTGGCTCATGCCGAGTTTCCCCCGCAAGGATTTGTGGATAGAGCTGCTTGTGAGCGGCCGACCCACAAATCCTTGCGGGGGAAACTCG
>Ga0207667_10004872_pt1 | contig 16394 bp, 15 predicted proteins | sample KBSCornC52_FD_184301 | JGI IMG/M metagenome (GOLD analysis project Ga0207667, IMG submission 184301) | Corn rhizosphere microbial communities from Kellogg Biological Station, Michigan, USA - KBS Corn C5-2 (SPAdes) (version 2) | ecosystem: Host-associated > Plants > Roots > Rhizosphere > Soil ... | reverse complement strand
AGGAGAAACGCCATAGCTCGACCGCTCCGCGTCAACGATCAGATCCGCATCCGCCAAGTCCGCGTCATCGACGAGAACGGCGAGCAGTTGGGGATCTTGCCGACCGATGAGGCGCAAGCCCGCGCACGGACGGCCGGCCTCGACCTGATCGAGATCTCCCCGACCGCGCAGCCGCCGGTCTGCAAGATCGGCGATTACGGTCGCATGAAGTACGAGCTGTCGAAGAAAGAAAAAGACACCCGCAAGAAGCAGCGCAACTTCGAACTACGCGAAGTGAAGCTGCGGCCGAAGATCGAGCAGCACGACTACGAGACCAAGGCCCGCATGGCCGAACGTCTCCTCCAGGACGGCAGCAAGATCAAGGTCACGATCATGTTCCGCGGGCGCGAGATCACCTACACGGCATTCGGCAAACGGTTGTTGGACCGGATGGCGGAAGACATGACGCCGCTGGCCATCGTGGAGCGCGAGGCGCGACTCGAAGGCCGCAACATGTTCATGATCCTGGCACCGCGCGTGGTGCCGACCGGTCCGCCGAAGTTCTCGTCGATACGAGACGCGGAAAAAGAGAAAGAGCATAAGGCTGGCGGTCATGCGCCGGAGCATGTCGACGACGATCACGACGATATCGACGATATCGACGATCACGACGACATCGACGAACATGACGAAAACGAAACCGAAGAAACCCCGGAGGAACAGGTCAGTGCCCAAGATCAGAACGCATAGAGGAACCGCCAAGCGCGTCAAGGTGTCGTCGACCGGCAAGGTCACCCACCGTCATCAGTTCAGCGGCTGCGGTCACATCCTCAGCAAGAAGACCCGGAAGCGCAAGCGCAACTTCCGCAAGGATCAGCCCACGTTCAAGGGCGATCTGAAGCGTCTGCGCCCGACGATCCCGTACTTGGTCTAAGGGAGGATTGTAAGCAATGGCTCGCATTAAACGCGGCGTTCACGGTCTCAAGCACAAGCGCAAGGTGATGAAGCTCGTCAAGGGCTTCCGCGCCGCCCGTCGCCGCAACTATCGCGTCGCGAACGAAGCGCTGCTCCACTCGCTCAAGTACGCCTTCCGCGACCGCCGCGTCCGCAAGCGCGACTTCCGCTCGCTGTGGATCAGCCGCATCAACGCGGCCGTCCGCCGCGAAGGCCTGACCTACTCGGTCTTCATCAACGGCCTCAAGAAGTCGGGCGTCACGCTCAACCGCAAGGCGCTCGCCGATCTCGCGATCACCGATGCCAAGGCGTTCGGCTCGCTCCTGAGCCTGGCCAAGACCGCGACCGGCAAGTAGCCGCTTCCCCGGCTTTTCTCATCGGAACCCGGCGCTCGCGCCGGGTTCTTTGCGTTCCGCCGTCAAAGATTCGGGGCATGCGTAAGACTCTCGCGGTCCTCTGCATGCTCTCGGCGCTGTGCTACGGATCCGCTCGGGCGCAGAGCGCCGGGCATACGTTCACGCCCAAGATGGCCGCGGCCATCGGCAGGCTGGCCCACGCGGACGTCGTCGGCGGCCAGACGCCCGGCATGGCGATCGCCGTGGTCGAGGACGGGCGCTGGGTCTACGCCCGCGGATTCGGGTACGCCGACCTCGCGCGCCGGCGCGCGGTCGCGGCGACCACCGAGTTCTACGTCGGCGGGGTGACCACGCAGTTCACGGCCGCCTCGGTGCTGCTGCTCGTCCAGGACGGCAAGATCAAACTCGACGACAAGGTCACCAAATACGTGCCCGAGCTGACGGTCGCGAGCGGCGTCACGGTCGCTGAGCTGCTGCAGCAGACCTCGGGGCTGCCCGACTACACGCACGCGGCGGGCATCAAGGCCGACCCGACCAAGAGCGTCAAGCTCGCCGACTTCATCGCGGCCGTCGACAAGATGCCGATGCAGTTCGCGCCCGGGTCGAAGTTCTCGTACAACAACTTCAACTATTTCATCGCCGGGCTGATCGTCGAACGCGCGAGCGGTCTGCCGCTCTCGGACTTCATGCAGGCGCGCATCTTCCAGCCGCTCTACATGAGTTCGTCGTTCCTGGCGGGCGACACCGGCATCTCGCCGCTGGCCGCGGTCGGCTACAGCGGCTCGCCGCATCGCTTCGCGCCGGTCAAGCCGTGGGATCCGAGCTGGCTGCTCGGCGCCGGCGGCATCGTCACCAACGTCTACGACCTCGCGAAGTGGGACGTCGGCTTCCCGATCCTGGTGCGCGACGACGCCGTCCGCGACATGTTCACCGCCGGCAGCCCGCCGGGCGTCCAGGCCTACGGCATGGGCTGGGTGATCGACCAGCGCGGCGGCAAACGCTACCTCTGGCACAACGGTCAGCTGGGCGGCTTCCACGCGATGAACGCGCTCTTGCCCGACGACCACATCGCCGTGATCGTGCTCGCCAACGTCGATTCGCTGCACTCGAACGACACGCTCTCGCCGGAGTACGTGGCGGCCGAGATCCTCGACATCGTCGCGCCGCCCTCGAAAGTACACGTCGAGAACCTGATCATCTCGCGCGCGAAGGAGTGGCTCGTCCGCCTGGCCGACAAGAACCTCGACCGGACGCAGCTCACGCCGCAGTTCAGCACGTTCCTGACGGACGCGCTGGTCTCGCACGCCGATTTCAAGTCGTTCGGAAAGATGATCTCGATCGTCCCCATCTCGAGCCACGCGGGCGAGAACGGCGACACGATCTACGAGTTCCTCGTGAACTATCCGCGCGGTCAGTACCACTACCGCTTCGGGCTGACCAATCAGGGGAAGATCGACGCGTTGTTCCTCTCGCCGTAAGGCGAGCTACTCCTCGCCTTCGACCAGGCGCCGGCCGGTCGACTCGATCACCTTGCCCAGCATGCTGACCGCTTCGGCGCGGGTCGCGTTGGAGAACATATAGCGCAGGCGTTCGTCGGCGTCTTCCACCACCACGATCGCGCGCTTGCCGTCGCGGACCGCCAGGACCAGGTCGTTGAGGTAGGCCTCGTCCTCCGGCGCAAGCACCGAGGAGCCGCTCTCAGAGCGGCTTTTCGCGAGGATATGTCTGAGCACGTCGTCGAGGTTACGTGGGATCTCCACGGATGGCCCTCCATGCAGAAATCTCCCGCGGCGATGAAAACGCCGCGGAACGTGCGGCTATCGTAGCACTATCCGGACCTGGGGAGAAGCTGAGTGCGCTCGCCTGCTAGCCAGAGCAAGCCCACCAGGGTCTTGGCGTCCACGATCTCACCCCGCGCGGCCATCGCCCGGGCCTCGTCCACGCTCACTTCACGGACCTCGATCTCCTCGTCCGGGTCGAGGTGACGCTCGCCGGCCGTCAGGTCTTCGGCCAGCACCAGGTGCAGGCGCTCGTCGCAGAAGCCGGGCGTCATGTAGAACGAAGCGATCTCGCGGAGGCGGGCCGCTCGGTAGCCGGTCTCCTCGGCGAGTTCGCGGGCCGCGCCGGCCAGCGGCGCTTCGCCGGCCTCGGCTTTGCCGGCGGGCAGCTCCCAGAGCCAGGCGCGGGCGGGATGCCGGTATTGCCGGACCAGCACGAGCCGGTCCGGCGCCGGGCAGGCCAGGATCGCGAAAGAGCCCGCGTGCGCCACGATGTCGAGTCGCTGCTCGCGCCCGTCCGCGAAGCGCACGGTGTCGCGGCGGACGTCGAAGATGCGGCCCGCGAAGGCGGGTTCGGACGCGAGGATCTCCGGCAGCTGTTCCATGCCGCAGACTTGTCCGTCGCGGACGGAGATTCCGCGCTCTTCGCGTAAGCCAGCGTCGTGCAACCACGCTCGTCCGTCGGCAAAGAACTGCTCTGGCTCCTGTACTTCCTGGTGATGCTCACGGTGTTCGAGTATCTGATGCTGCGCTTCGTGGTGCCGACCGGTTTCAACGACCGCGTCGCCGTGATGCTCGCGGCGGTGGTCGCCGGGGTCGTCTGGATCGCCCTGCGGGCGGTCGCGATGCGCCGCAGCGGCGCGAAGTAGCGCGTGCCGCTCGCCCTGGGCGCGCAGAATCCGCGCATCTCGTTCGCGCGCGACCTGCTGACCAAGCGCGGCCGCGACCAGCACCGCGCGTTCGCGATCGAAGGCGCCACCCTGCTCGACGAGGCGCTGCGCAGCGGCGCGACCATCCGCGAGCTGTACGTCACCGAGGCCGGCGCGGCGGAACCGCTGGTCGCATCGCTCGAGGGCTCCGGCGTCCCGAGCTATCTGCTCGCGGATCGGACCTTCGCCAAGATCAGCGACGTCGAGACGCCGACCGGCATCCTGGCGGTGGTCGACCTGGTCCCGGCACCGCTCGAGCGCATGTTCTCGGTTCCCGGACTGGTGCTGCTGGTCGCCGACCTCGGCGATCCGGGCAACCTGGGCACGCTCCTGCGCGCGGCCGAGGCCTTCGGCGCGGCCGGGGCGATCGCCGGGGATCTCGGGGTGGATCCCTACCACCCCAAGGTCGTGCGGGCCGGCATGGGGGCCCACTTCCGCCTCCCGGTCGCCACCGGTGCGCCCGAGGCGGTCGCGGCGGCCGCCCGAGCGGCAGGAGCCGAACTGGTCGGCCTGGCCGCCGGCGGGGTCGAATTGGCGGCCCTGACGTGGCCCGCCCGGACGGTCCTGGTGGTCGGGCACGAGCGGCACGGCCTGGGGCGCTGGGAGCAGGTCTGCAGCACGATTGCGGGCATCCCGATGGCCGCCGCAGCCGAGTCCCTCAACGCCGCTGTGGCGGGCGGGATCGCCCTCTACGAGGCCTTCAAGTACCGAGCCTGAGCACGGTCGCTTTGTAGGTAAAACCCTTTATCGGCGGGCTGTCAAGACAGTCTCCGGGATGTGAAAAGTCAAGACTAGCAGTCGAAAAAGTCGCATGGTACAATCACCCCGTTCCTCCGGGGGCGACCCCGGATTATTGCCACGAAGGGAGACCTCGCGCCACCATGGCAACCACCGACATGTTCTGGAACCTCTTCGCACTCTCGGGCTCCGTGACCGCATATCTGGCCTATCGCCAGTCGAACCCCTCTCGAAGCTCGGCTTGAACGGCACGACGAAAACAGTAAAATATGAGAAGCGCCCGGAATAATGAACCGGGCGCTTTTTCTATGCGCCGCTTCCGAAATTAACGATGAGTGAATTAGCAGCCCAACTCGCAGATCTGCAGAGCCGCTTCGCCGCCGCCGTGGCCGGCGCCGGGGACGAGCGCGCGCTCGACGCGGTGCGCGTCGATTTCCTCGGCCGCAGCGGAGCGGTGACGCTGTTGCGCCGCGGCATCGGCCAGCTGCCGGCCGAAGAGCGCCCGAACGCCGGCAAAGAGATCAACGACGTCGTCGAGGGCCTCGAGGCGCGGCTGCAAGACGCGCAGAGCGCGCTCGAGTCGCGCGCCTTCGACGCCGATCTCTCGCGCACCATCGACGTCACCTTCCCCTCGCCCGAACCCGCCATCGGCACCATCCATCCGATCCGCCGCACGATCGAGGACGTCTGCTCGTATTTCGAACGGATGGGCTTCGCGGTGGTGCTCGGGCCCGAGGTCGAGCCGGATCAGTACAACTTCGACGCGCTCAACATCCCGGCCGACCATCCGGCGCGCGAAGGCTTCGACTCGTTCTGGATCACCGACACGCTGCTGCTCCGTCCGCACACCTCGCCGATGCAGATCCGCACGATGCAGCAGCACGCGCCGCCGGTCGCGGTGGTCGCGCCGGGCCGCTGCTATCGCCGCGATGCGGTCGACGCACGCCATCTGTTCCAGTTCAACCAGATCGAAGGCTTGCTGGTCGCCGAGGGCATCCACTTCGGCCACCTCAAGGGCGCGCTGACGGGGATGTGCCGCGAACTCTTCGGCGACGACCAGCAGGTGCGGTTCCGTCCGTCGTTCTTCCCCTTCACCGAGCCGAGCGCCGAGGTCGACACCACCTGTCCCAAGTGCCGCGGGCTCGGAGACGCGTGCAACATGTGCGGCGGATCGGGCTGGATCGAGCTGGGCGGCGCGGGCATGGTGCACCCGAACGTCCTGCGCAACGTGGGCTACGATCCCGAGGTCGTCTCCGGCTGGGCGTTCGGCTTCGGCATCGAGCGGCTCGGCCTGACCCGTTACGAGATCGACGACATCCGCCGCTTCGTCGAGAGCGATCCCGACTTCCTCACGCAACTGCACTAGCAAGAATAGATAGAGAACGATGCGCGTCCCGATCGCCTGGCTTCGAGACTACGTCGACCTTCCCCAGAGCGCGCAGGCGATCGCGGATCGCCTGGCCATGCTCGGCTTCCCGGTCGACGCGATCGAGACGCGGCCGGTCATCACCGGCGTCGTGGCCGGCACGATCGTCTCGCTCGAGAAGCACCCCAACGCCGACCGCCTGCAGGTCGGCAGCATCGACGTCGGCACCGGCACGCCGCTGACCATCGCCACCGCCGCCACCAACGTCGCCGCCGGGCAGCGCATCGCGGTCGCGACCATCGGCGCGCAGTTGCCGCTGCTCAAGATCGAACGGCGCAAGATGCGCGGCGTGGAGTCCGAGGGCATGATGTGCTCGGCCGACGAGCTGGCGCTGCCGGCCGACTGGTTCGAAGACGGCATCCTGCAGCTCGATGCCGACGTCGCGCCGGGCACCGATATCGTCGAGCATTTCCGCCTCGACGACGCGGTGCTCGACGTTGACGTGACCAGCAACCGCCCCGACGCGCTCTCGATGCTGGGCTTGGCCCGCGAGCTGGCGGCCGCGCTGGGCACGCCGCTGCGTGCGCCGTCGGGCGAGAACCCGGGGACCGCCGCCGAGCCGGCCGGTACCGCTCCGGTCGTGACGCTCGAATCCGCCGACTGCACCCGCTTCGTCGCGCAGCGTTTCGACGGCGTGCGCGTCGCCGACGCCCCGACCTGGATGCGCGTCCGTCTCGCGCTCGCGGGTCAGCGCCCGATCAACAACCTGGTCGACGTCTCGAACTTCGCGATGCTCGAGATGGGCCAGCCGCTGCATTTCTACGACGATGCCCGACTGACAAACCACCACCTGATCGTGCGCGACGCGCGCGACGGCGAGAAGCTGCTGACGCTCGACGACGTCGAGCACGAGCTGACCCCGCAGGCGCTGGTCGTCGCCGACGAGACGCAGGCCCAAGGGCTGGCCGGCCTCAAAGGCGGCAAGGCCTCCGAGGTCAGCGCGAGCACCGTCGCGATCGTGCTCGAGAGCGCCAACTTCGCGGGCGCGCGCATCCGCCGGATGAGCGCCAAGCTCGGCTTCCGCACCGAAGGCTCGACCCGCCACGAGAAGGGGCTCGCGCCGGCCCTGACCGATATCGGCGCGGCGCGCGCCGCCCAACTGCTAGTCGCGATCGGCGCGAACGCCTACGCACCGCACGCCTTCGGCGCGGCGGTCGCGGCCCCGGAGCCGATCCGCTTCGCCGTGCGCGACGTGAAGCGTCTGCTCGGTTTCGAACTGCCCAACGAGACGATCGCGACCCATCTGCGCGCGCTCGGATGCGCCGTCGCGATCGTGGATGCGGAGCGGCTGGACGTCACGCCGCCGGCGTGGCGCAAGGATATCGTCATCGGCGCCGACATCGTCGAAGAGATCGCGCGCATGGCGGGCTACGAGAACGTGGTCGCGTCGATGCCGGCGGTCTACCCGCACGACGTGTCGAGCCGGCCGTACCGCCTCGAACGCAAGCTCGCGTCGACCCTCGCCTCGCTCGGCTACAACGAGATCGCCAGCTACGCGCTGCACGGGCCCGCGCTGGCGGCCAAGATGCGCCGCGCCGGCATCCGGCCCAGCCACGCATCGGTCGAGGTCCGCAACCCGCTCTCCGAAGACCAGCGCTACCTGCGCTACGCGCTCGGGCCGGGTCTGGTCGAGTACTTCGCGCGGATCGCGCGCCCGGTCCGGGTCTTCGAGATCGGCCACGCCTTCACGACGGTCGAAGGCCTCGTCGAGGAATCGGCGCTTCTCTCGTTCGGCTTCACCGCCCCGGCGACCGACGAGCCCGAATGGACCGACGCGTCGTTCCTGCGGCTCAAAGGCGACGCGATCGCGCTGGTAAGGACCGTGACCGGACGCTATCCGGAGGCGACCCGCGACGTGCGCAACGCCATGCACCCGGGCAAGACGGCCGTGCTGATGCTCGACGGGCGCGAGGTCGCCGCGCTCGGCCAGATCGATCCGCGCCTGGGCCACGCGTTCGACGTGCCCATGCCGGTCTACGTCTGCAACATGTATCTCGACGCGCTGCCGGACTACGCCACCCCGCACTACGTCCCGCCGTCCAAGTTCCCGTCGACCTATCGCGACCTCGCGCTGGTCGTCGACCTGGACGTCGATGCGAGCACGATCTCGCAGACCATCGTCGCGGCGATCGGCGACCTATGCACCGGAGCGCGCGTCTTCGACGAGTATCGCGGCAAGCAGGTCGGCGAAGGCAAGAAGAGCCTGGCCGTCCGCGTCACCCTGCAGCTGCGCGACGCCACCATCACCGACGCCGAGGCCGACCTCGCGATCGCGCGCGCGCTCGACGCGCTCCGCGAGCGGGCCGGCGCGACCATCCGCGCGTGAGTCTCGCCTGGCCGGACCTGGTGATCGGCGCGATCGCGCTGATCGCGGCCGTCAAAGGCTTCCGGCGCGGCTTCGTCAAGGAACTGGGCGGCGCGGTCGCGCTGTTCCTCGCGATCCTCACGCCGTGGTTCTATAACGGCTCGCTCGACGGCGCCATCTCGGGCGTCACGCACCTCGGTCCGGGATCGGCCCACGTGATAGGGATGTTCCTCACCGGCATCGCGACCTACGCGGTGCTGATCGCGATCTCGATCGTCCTCGATAAGGTCGCGCGTCTGCCGGTGCTCGGCATATTCAACGCGATCGCGGGCGCCGCCATCGGCCTTGCGAAGGCGGCGATCTTCTGCTGGGTCGTGCTCTACGTCGCGCTGTTCTTCCCGCTCTCGCCCGACATCCGCGCGGACCTGCACCGCTCGTCGCTGGCGGCCGCCGTCACCGCGCCCGATCCGACCATCGACGGCATGCTCTACTCGACGCTGCCGTGGTTCGCGAAGCCGGTCGCCGAGCCGTTCTTCAAGAGGCACCGCGTGTAATGCGCGCCGGGAGCGGGCCGTACGGTTTCGTTCTTGCCTTCGTCCTGGCGCTGACGGCGTGCGCGCCGCACGCGCCTGCCGCCGACAGCTCCGCGCCCGCCTACGCCTACGACGACACCAAGCATCTGGTCGCGCTGGTCGACGCCGCCGCCGACACCATCCGAACCGACGGCCTGCGGCCGGCCTGCGCGCAATTCGCGCAGAAGAACTCGCGCTGGTTCTTCGGTCAGTACTACCTGTTCGTCTACGCGCTCGACGGGACGGCCGTATGCCACGCCGCCTCGCCCGCTCTGGTCGGCAAGAACCTGATGGGATTGCGCGACATGAACGGCAAGCCGATCGTGCGCTTCATCACCGACGTCGGGAAACGGCCGCAGCCCGACGCGTCGGGCTGGGTCTTCTATCTGTGGCAAGAGCAGTCGCAGCTCGGGCCGAGCTGGAAGAGCGCGTACCTGCGCAAGGTGACGAGCGACGGCACCACCTACGTGGTCGGCAGCGGTCTCTATCAGATGCGCACCGAGAAGGCTTGGATCCAGGACCGGGTCGACGCGGCCGCCGCGCTGCTGGAACGCGCCGGCGAGAAGGTCGCGTTCGCGCAATTCGAGGATCCGGCGTCCCCGTTCGTCTTCAACGACACCTTCGTCTTCGTGCTCGACGCGCGGGGCAGGACGCTGGTCGATCCGGCCTATCCGACGATGGCCGGGCGCAATCTGGCGGATTTCCGCGATGCGGTCGGCAACCGTCCGGTCGCGGCCGCGATGCGCGCGCTGCAGCATAGCGACGCCACGTGGATGCAGTACCTGTGGCCGGCGCCGGGCAGCGGCGAGCCGACCCGCAAACTGATCTATCTGCGTAAGGTCGTCGCAGGCGGCAAGACGCTCTATGTCGGCACCGACCTCTTCCTCGCGACGCCCATCTGGATGAAAGCGGGGTAGCGCGTGATCCGACCGGCCGGCATCACCTACTGGGTCGACGAGCGTCCGCCCGATCCGACGCTCGGTCTGCTCGCCGTCCAGCACATCTTCCTGATGTCGAGCACGCTGGTGTTGCCGATCGTGCTGGTCAACGAGATCGGCGGCGACTTCCGCGAGGTCGCGGCGGTGGTCGCGCTGACCATGATCTCGTGCGGCATCGGGACGATCCTCCAGGCGCTGCGGCTGCCCGGACTCGGCTCCGGGTTTCTCTGTCCGAATCTGTGCGGCCCGAACTTCTTCGCCGCCTCGATGAGCGCGGCGTGGCTGGGCGGTCTGCCGCTGATGCGCGGGATGACGATCGTCGCCGGCCTGGTCGAGCTGCTCTTCTCGCGCTTCTTCAAGCGGATCGCGTTCCTGTTCCCGACCGAGATCACCGGCCTGGTGGTGTTCATGGTCGCGCTCAGCCTGATCCCGCTCGGCGCGTCCAAGTTCTTGTTCGTGCAGTTCGCCGGCGATTCTATCCGCGGCACGAGCCTGTTGGTCGCCGCCGTCACGCTGCTGGTGATGGTCGGTCTCAACGTGTGGGGCGGCGCGAAGATGCGGCTCTACGCCGTGCTGATCGGCATGCTGGTCGGCTACGCGCTCTCGGGCATCTTCGGATTGTTCCCCGACGGCGCGGCCGCGGATCTCGCCAAGATGCCGTGGGTCGGATTGCCCTGGCTCTCGAGCATGCTCCACGTCACGTTCGACTGGTCGCTGCTGCCGGTATTCGCGATCGTCTCGATCTGCGGCGCGCTCAAATCGTACGGCAACCTGGTGATGGCCGAAAAGGTGAACGACGCGGGTTGGACCGAGCCGGACAACGGCCGGATCGCCAACGGGCTGGCGGCCGACGCGGCCTGCGTCACGATCAGCGGCCTGCTGGGCGGGGTCGCGTCGGATACGTCGGCGAGCAACGTCGCGCTCAGCGCCGCGTCGGGCGCGACCAGCCGGTGGATCGCCTACGCCGCCGGCGCGCTGTTCGCGCTGCTCGGGCTCTCGCCGAAGGTCGGCGCGCTGCTCTCGATCATGCCGTCGCCGGTCGAAGGCGCGATCGTCGTCTTCGTGACGTGCTTCATGATGGTCTCGGGATTCCAGATCATGTTGAGCGCCAAGCCCGACACGCGCAAGACGTTCGTGATCGGCATCGCGCTCTGCTTCGGCCTGAGCCTCGACATCCTGCCGCAACTGTACGGCTCGGTGCCGGGTCCGATCCGGCCGCTGTTCGATTCGTCGCTGACGCTCGCGACTGCGATCGCGGTCGTCCTCAACCAACTCCTGCATCTCGGTCCCAAGACCGAGAGCGCGCCGCCGCCGGCCGAAGCGTAGGCGCGGTCAGGCGGGCGCGCCGACCGTCCCGATCAGTTCGCGCAAGGCGGCCTGCACGCCGGTGCCCAGCTGCACGGGCGCGTCGGCTTCGAGCAGCGCGATCTCGATGGCCCCGATCGCGCCGAGGATATCGGTCTCGGAGACGTCGCCCATCGTGCCCATCCGCACGATCTTGCCTGCCAGGTCGGCCTGACCGCCCGAGAGGATGATGCCCCGTTCGATCCGCAGCGCGTCGAGCAGCGCCGCCGGATCGACGCCGGGCGGCGGCGTCGCTGCGACCACCGTCACCGAATGCGCGCCGGGCTGCGAGAAGATGGTGAAGCCGAGCGCTTCGAACGCGGCGCGGATCGCGCGCGCGTAGAGCGCGTGCCGCTCGATGACCGCATCCGCACCGGCGGCCTCGTAGCGGTCGAGGGCGGCGTCGAGCGCGTAGACGATCGAGATCGGGGGCGTCCACGGCGTCTGGCCGATCTTCGAGAATTCCAGCGCCTTCTTGAGATCGAAATAGAAGCGCGGGAGGGCCGATGTCTCGAGCCGCGCGATCGCGCGCGCGCCGAGCGCGACCATCGCCATCCCGGGCGGCGCCGCCAGCGCCTTCTGCGACGCGGTCACGACCACGTCGTAGCCCCACTCGTCCATCCGGAAATGGGTCGCGCCGAAACCGCTGACCGAATCGACCACCGAGATCGCCCCGTGCTCGCGCAGGGCCGCGACGTACGCCGACATGTCGTTCTGCACGCCGGTCGAGGTCTCGTTGTGGGTGAGCAGCACGCCGCTTATGCGCTTGCCGGTGTCGGCGCGAAGGCGCGCGGCCAGCGCGGCCGGATCGAGGGCCGCTCCGGCCGGCGTGTCGAGCACCTCGACCGTGCAGCCGAACGTGCGCGCGATCTCGGCGAAGCGCTTGCCGAAGACGCCGATCGGGCAGGCCAGCAGCGTGTCGCCCGGCGAGAACATACTGGCGACGGCCGCCTCCATCCCGCCGGTACCCGAGGAGCCGAGCAGCACCACCGGACCGGTCGTCCCGAACATCGGTTTGAGCCGGTTGGCGACGCGCGTCAGGCGCGCGGCGAACTCCGGGCCGCGATGGTTCTCGAGCGGTCGCGCCATGGCGGCCAGCACCGGCTCGGCGACGGCCACCGGGCCGGGCAAAAAGAGCAGCGTCTTCCTCATGGTCGCAAAGATATTCGTCGTTCGCGCGGCGTACCATCGTCGGAGATGGGCCTGCGTCTCACCGAACGCTCCGCCTGCGCGGGATGCGCCAGCAAACTGGGGTCGGCGGAACTCGCCGCCATCTTGGCGCGCGTCCCGCTGCCCACCGGCGACCGCGTCCTGGTCGGCAGCTCCACCTCCGACGACGCCGGCGTGGTGCGCCTGCGCGACGATCTGGCGATCGTCCAGACGGTCGACTTCTTCACGCCGATCGTCGACGACCCGTACGAGTACGGCCGGATCGCGGCGACCAACGCGATCTCGGATATCTACGCGATGGGCGGCACGCCGCTGTGCGCGCTCAATATCTGCGCGTTTCCGGAGGATCTCGAAGCGGACGCCATCGTGCAGATCCTGCGCGGCGGCGCGGACGTAGCGGCGCGCGCCGGCGTCGCCATCGTCGGCGGCCACACCATCACGTCCGACGAACCGAAATACGGCATGGCGGTCACCGGCACGATCCATCCCGGCCGGATCGTGACCAACGCCGGCGCGCGGCCGGGCGACGTGCTGGTGCTGACCAAACCGCTCGGGACCGGAATCTTGACGACCGCGTACAAGCGCGGCGAGATCGACGACGACGGGCTGCGCGAAGCGATCGCGTGGATGACGACGCTCAACGACGACGCCGCGCGCGCGATGCTCGCCGCCGGCGCGCACGCCGCCACCGACGTCACCGGCTTCGGACTGCTCGGCCACGCGGGCGAGATCGCGCGCGCGTCCGGCGTCGGGCTGGTCATCGACGCGCGGACGGTTCCGCTGATGGATCGCGTGCTCGACCTGATCGCGCGCGGCTGCGTTCCGGGCGGAACCCGCAGGAATGCCGCCACCCACGCCGGCTTCGTCACCTTCGACGCGGACGTCTCCGACGCGGTCCGCGTCGCGCTTTCGGACGCGCAGACGTCCGGCGGCTTGCTGGTCGCGCTGCCGCCCGGGACCGGCGCCTCGTTCGGCACGGTCGTCGGGCGGGTCGAGCCCGGACAGGGCATTCGCGTCGCCGTCGGCGAAGGCGCGCGCAGATGATCAGGTTCGCCCACGATCTGGACCGCCTGCCTCCGCTCGCATCGGCTTCCGATGGCGACCGTATTCTGCAATGGCTCGCCGAGGCGACCGCGCAGGGCGCGGCCATCGCGCGGCCGCCGGCCTTCGATGCCGGCCAACCGTACACCCGAACGCTGCTCCACAAGAACGCCAACTTCGAGGTGCTCGCGCTGCACTGGCAGGCGGGCACGCTCACCAGCCTCCACGATCACGGCGGCAAGCAGTGCTGGTTCGCGGTCGTCGGCGGCGCCATGACCGTCGAGAATTACCGGCGCGTCGACGCGGGCACGACCGACGGGTACGCGCGGGTGACCCGCCTGGGCGAGATGGCGCTCGCGCCGGGCGCGATCGACTACCGCGCCGACGACGCCGACGTCCACCGTTGCATCGCCGTAGAAATGACGACGACGCTGCATATCTATGCAGCGCCGCTGGGGATCTACCACGTCTACGACGAGCGCCGCGACACCGTCGCCGAGTCTACCTCGACGTACGACGCGATTGTGAAGGTTTAGCCACCCGAGGACGTTTCGCGACCGCCGAGCGGCGACGCATCGGCACGACGTTGCTCGGGCGCTCGGCGTCGCCGAGCTCGACCGGGCTGATGACGCGCTTGCCGAGGGCGTGACGGAAGACCTCGCTCAGCTCTTCGACCGGCACGAACGTCATCGTGTCGCGGACTTCCTTCGGGATGTCGTCGAGATCCATCTCGTTGCGTTTCGGGAAGAGGATCTTGGAGATCCCGGCCCGCTTGGCGCCGAGCACTTTCTCTTTGAGCCCGCCGATCGGCAGCACTTGTCCGGTCAGCGTCATCTCGCCGGTCATGGCCAGATTCGCGTCGACCTTGAGGCCGGTCAGCATCGACGCGATCGAGGTCGCCATCGAGATGCCCGCGGACGGGCCGTCCTTGGGCGTCGCCCCGGCCGGCACGTGGATGTGCAGGTCGTGCTTGGAGAAGTAGTCCTCGGCGAGACCGAGTTCGGCCGAGCGCGAGCGGAGGAACGAGACCGCGGCCTGCGCGCTCTCCTTCATCACGTCGCCGAGCTGACCGGTCAGCACCAGCTTGCCGGTGCCCGGCATCGCCTGCGTCTCGATGAACAGGATGTCGCCGCCGACCGGCGTCCAGGCCATGCCCGTCGCCACGCCGACCGAGGCCACGCGCTTGCGGACCTCGTTGAAGAAGCGCGGCTTGGAGAGATATTCGGCCACGTTCTCCGGCTTGATGCGCGCCTTGAAGCGCGGGTTCTCGACGATCTTGCGCGCGACCTTACGGAACGTCTTGCCGATCTCGCGTTCGAGATTGCGGACGCCGGCCTCGCGGGTGTAATCGCCGATGATGGTCTTGACGGCGGCGTCGGAGATCTGCGCCTGGGTCTCCTTGAGGCCGTTGGCGGCGCGCTGTTTCTTCACCAGATAGCGCTTGGCGATCTGGAGCTTCTCGAGTTCGGTGTAGCCGGCCAGCTGGATGATCTCCATGCGGTCGCGCAGCGGCGGCGAGATCGTGTCGAGCGAGTTGGCCGTGCACACGAACATCACTTGCGACAGGTCGAACGGCAGGTCGATGTAGTGGTCGCGGAACGAGTTGTTCTGCTCGGGGTCGAGCAGCTCGAGCAGCGCCGACTGCGGATCGCCGCGGAAGTCCGCGCCGACCTTGTCGATCTCATCGATCATCATGACCGGGTTCTTGGTGCCCGCGTCGCGGAGCGCGCGGATGAACGTGCCCGGCATGGCGCCGATGTAGGTGCGGCGGTGGCCGCGGATCTCGGCCTCGTCGCGCACGCCGCCGACCGAGACGCGCACGAACTTGCGTCCCATCGCGCGCGCGATCGACTGGCCGAGCGAGGTCTTGCCGACGCCCGGCGGTCCGACGAAGCACAGGATCGGGCCGGTCAGCTTCTTCTTGAGCTTGCCGACGGCGAGATACTCGATGATGCGGTCCTTGATCTTCTCGAGGTCGTAGTGGTCCTCGTCGAGGATGACGCGCGCCTTCTTGATGTCGATGTGATCGACGGTCTCCTCGGCCCACGGCAGCTGCACGAGCCAATCCAGGTACGTGCGGATGACGCTGTACTCGGGGCTGGCCTGCGGCACTTTCGAGAGGCGGTCCAGCTCGCGATCCGCGGCCTTCTTCACCTCGTCGGGCATCTTGGCTTCGTCGATCTTGGCGCGCAGTTCGTTCGCCTCGGCGAGCTGCGGATCGACCTCGCCCAATTCTTCCTGGATCGCGCGCAGCTGCTGGCGCAGGTAGAACTCGCGCTGGTTCTTCTCCATCTCGCGCTGGATGTCGCCCTGGATCTTATGCCCGAGTTCGACGACTTCCAGCTCTTTGGTCAGAGCCAGCGTGAGCTTGCGCATCCGCTTGGCGGTGTTGCGCTCCTCGAGGATCGCCTGACGTTCGGCCGTCTCCAGCCGCATGGTCGAGGCGACGAAGTACGTGAGCATGGCGGGGTCCGCGATGTTCTGGACCTCCATCTCCATCTCGCGCGGCGCTTGCGGCAGGTACGAGAGCAGCTTCTGGAAGAGGCTCCCGAGGTTGCGCATCATCGCCGTGAGTTCTTCGTTCTCGCGCGTGACGTCGGGAAGTTCCGTATAGGTCGCGACCATATACGGCTCTTCCTGGACGAAGGCATCGATCTTGAAGACGCCTTGGCCCGCGACGATGCACCGGAGTGTCCCGTCGGGTACTTTCAACATCTTCTGGATGATCCCGATCGTGCCGACGCGTTGGACGTCGTCCGGACCGGGATTCTCGATCTCTTTGTCCTTGAGGACGGTCAAGCCGATCGGCTTACCCTCGCGCAGCGCCTCTTCCACCAGCTGGATGCCGGCCTTCTTCACGACTG
>Ga0207667_10004871_pt1 | contig 16395 bp, 15 predicted proteins | sample KBSCornC52_FD_184301 | JGI IMG/M metagenome (GOLD analysis project Ga0207667, IMG submission 184301) | Corn rhizosphere microbial communities from Kellogg Biological Station, Michigan, USA - KBS Corn C5-2 (SPAdes) (version 2) | ecosystem: Host-associated > Plants > Roots > Rhizosphere > Soil ... | reverse complement strand
ATGTCCTTGCCCGCGACACAGTGCGATCGCCTCATCGAGCGACCACGCGCCGTTCGGATCGAGCGTCGCGCGCGCGTCGGGAAAACACGACTTGAGCGCCGCGATCGCTTCCATTTCCTCGGCGCCGTCCATCACGCCGCCTTTGAGCTTGAAATCGGCGAAACCGTAGCGCTCGGTCGCCGCTTGCGCGAGCCGCACGATCGCCTCCGGTGTCAGCGCGCGCTCGTGGCGCAGGCGCAGCCAATCGTCACGCCCGCCCGTGCCTTCGAGATACGGCAAATCGGTTTGGCCGCGATCGCCGATATAGAACAGATAGGCCAGCACCGGTACGCGCTCGCGTTGCAGGCCGCTGCCGAGCAGTTCGGCCACGGGCACGCCGAGGCACTGGCCGAGCAAATCGAGCAGCGCTGCCTCGACGGCGGTCAAGACATTGTCCATCCGCAAGTTGATCTCATGCGGTTGGCGCAACACAGCCGATTCGGCTTCGGACGTGACTTCATAGACGGTGCCGCGATGCGCCCCCTCTTGCTCGCTGCCGCCGGCAAGCGCGCGGCGAACCGCATTGAGCGTAGCGTTCATGCGCCCGAGTTCGGTGCCGATCACGAGCGGCGCGATCCGCTCGAGCGCCGCGCGAATGCCCTCGCCGCCGGGCACTTCCCCGGCCCCCATACGGCCCGTGGAATCCGTCAACAGCACGAGGTTGCGCGTGAAGAACGGCCCGTGCGCGCCGCATAGATTGAGCAGCATGCTGTCGCGCCCGGCGACAGGAATCACGCGCATGCCGGTCACGCGCGGCGTGCCGCTATGCGCAAGAGAATCGGTCGTTTGCCCGTCCACCTTATTGCTTCTCCATTTCGATTCTTGCACTTCTATCAATCCGATCTATCCAATCAATTCGACCGATGCGGCGACGGTACAGGCCCGAGCGTCACGCGCTCGATCTTCCCGACAACGAACAAATAGCAGATGCAGGCGACGAGACCGTGCAAACCGACGAATACGAGTGCCCCGTTGAACGAGCCCGTATGACCGACGATATAGCCGACTGCGATCGGCGTCGTGATGCTCGACAAATTGCCGAACGTGTTCATCAACGCGCCGCTCAAGCCCGCGATTTCCTTCGGTGCCGTATCCGAGTTGACCGCCCAGCCCAGCGCGCCGAGTCCTTTGCCGAAGAAAGCGAGCGCCATCACGGCGACGACGATGACCTGCGCGTCGACGTAATTGCAAATCACCATGCTCATCGACAGCAGCATGCCGAGCACGATCGGCACCTTGCGCGCTACCGACAGCGATGAACCGCGCCGCAGCAGCGCATCGGAAATGATGCCGCCGAGGATGCCGCCCAAGAAGCCGCAGACCGCGGGCACGGATGCGACGAAGCCGGCCTTGAGGATCGACATGCCGCGTGCCTGCACCAGGTACACCGGGAACCATGAAATGAAGAAATAGGTGAGTGCGTTGATGCAGTACTGCGCGATATAGATGCCCATCAGCATGCGGCTGCGCAGAAGCTGTTTGATATGGCGCAGGTCCGGACCTTTCGGCTTCGTCGCGCTGCGCGATGCTTGCTCGACATCGAGATTCACGAGCCCACCGCCCGCCTCGATGTAGTCGATCTCGGCACGATTGACGCGCGGATGATCCTTCGGGTCTTTCATCAAGAGAGACCACGCGATCGCCATCGCGATACCGAGCACGCCCATGACGAGAAACACCGAATGCCAGCCGAACGAGTGGACCAGCCAACCCATCAACGGCGCGAAGATAACGGTCGCCGCATACTGCGCCGAGTTGAAGATGGCCGAGGCCGTGCCGCGCTCGTTCGCGGGGAACCAGGCCGCTACGATCCGGCTATTGGCCGGAAACGACGGAGCCTCGGCGAAACCCACGAGCAAGCGCAGCGCGAACATCGCCGCGATCGCCGCTGCGCCCGCGAGGAAACCGATCGTCCCTTGAAACAGCGTAAACACCGACCACAGGAAAATGCTGAAGCCGTAGACGCGCCGCGAACCGAACCGGTCGAGCAGCCATCCGCCCGGCAACTGCGCAACCACATAGGACCAGCCGAACGCCGAAAAGATATAACCGAGCGAAACAGCGTCGATGTGGAAGTCTTTCTGTATCGCCGAGCCCGCGATCGACATGCTCGCGCGATCGGCGTAATTGATGATCGTGGCGATAAACAGCATCGCCAGCACGAGATAGCGAACGCGCGTCGCGCGCAGAGCCAGCGGCACGCTGGCTGCGCCCACTGACGGGGTCTTGATCTGCATCGTCTCCTCCATCGCGGCAGCGCAGGTACGCCCGCCGCGGAGTCTTTCGTCCGGGCCCGCTGGCCCGGGGGGCTTACCGATCGGCTTGCGCCATGTTCGCCGCTGGCCGATCAAAAGAGCGCCGGCGCCTAAGCGATGCGCGCGATGAGCGTCTTCAGCTCGGCCTGCTCGGCATCGGTCAGGTCGGTCAGCGGTGCACGCACCGGGCCCGCGCCGCGGCCGATCGCCTTCATGCCGGCCTTGACGATCGAGACCGCATAGCCGCGTTTGCGGTTGCGCAGTCCGATGTACGGGAGCACGAATTTATTCAGGTCGGCATAGACCTTCGCATGGTTGTTCGCACGCACGGCAGCGTAGAACTCGAGCGCAAATTCGGGAACAAAATTGAAGATCGCGGACGAATACGTCGTCACACCCAGCGTCAGATACGGCAATGCGAAAGTTTCCGCGGTCGGCAGCCCCCCGACGTAGGTGAATCGATCGCCCATGCGCGCGTGAATGCGCGTCATCAATTCGAGATCGCCTACGCCGTCCTTGAAGCCGACGAGGTTCGGGCAGCGCTCGGCCAAGCGCTCGAGCGTCACTTCGTCGAGCACTTGATTCGCGCGGTTATAGACGATGACACCGAGGCTCGTGGATTTGCAGACTTGCTCGATGTGCGCGGCCAGGCCGTCGGCCGGCGCTTCCGTCAAATACGGAGGCAGCAGAAGAATGCCGTCCGCGCCGGCTCGTTCGGCCGATTCGCACAATTGCATCGCCATCGCCGTGCCGTAGCCGGCCGGTGCGATGACGGGCACACGGCCACTCGTCTGCTCGACGGCCGCGCGCACGACGCGCTCGACTTCCGCCAGCGTCAGCGAGAAAAATTCGCCCGTGCCGCCCGCCGCGAAGAGTCCGGCAGCCGGATGACTGAACAGCCAATCGAGATTCGTGCGATAAGCGGTTTCATCGAACGATAGATCGTCCTTGAAGTGCGTGACGGGGAACGAAAGCAGACCGGTGCCGATCTGGCGAGCGAATTCGGTGGGCGTATAACGTGACATGGCGGCGGTAGCGCGAAAAGGCGTTGAGTGATGATCGATGCGCCGATTCTTGCACCCCGAACGATTCACGTCCAAGATAACGAATGTTTCGATTGATTCAGGTTTTGTATCGATGTTCGAATTAAGCCAGCTTCGCTGCTTCGTCGCCGTAGCCGAGGAACTTCATTTCGGCCGCGCCGCCGAGCGACTTCATATGACGCAGCCGCCCCTGTCGCGGCAAATCCGCCTGCTGGAGCACCAGGTCGGCACCGAACTGGTCGCGCGCTCGAGCCGCTCCGTCAAGCTCACGGCCGCGGGCCGCAGCTTCTTGCCCGATGCCGCGCGCATCCTGCGCTTGGCCGATGAGGCGGCGGCCACGGCCCGCCGGGTCGCCGCGGGCTCATCGGGAACACTCTCTATAGGGTTTACCGCATCGGTGGGCTACGGGGTACTGCCCGCGCTCGTGAGTGCGGTGCGCGCGGCGTCGTCCGGCGTGCGGCTGACTCTGAAAGAAATGGTCAGCGGCGCACAGCTCGAAGCGCTCGATGCACGCGAGATCGATTTTGGATTGCTGCGCCCGCCGGTCGAGCACGGCGAACTGATCGACCGCCCCTGCCCCAACGATGCGCTCGTGCTGGCGCTGCCGGCCGCTGCTGCTAAAGAGTGGCCGACACGGCCAACGCTCGGTGACTGCGAAGGCCGTCCGCTCTTGATGTACTCGCCCTACGAGGCGCGTTACTTCCATCAACTCGTGAGCAGCTTGCTCGAGCGCGCGGGCGTGCTGCCCGACATCGTCGAATACGTGAGCCAAATTCACTCGATGCTCGCGCTCGTGCGCGCGGGGATCGGGGTCGCGTTGATCCCGGCCGCGGCGGCGATGCTGCATTTCAAAGGCGTCGTTTATCGCCCCGTGCGCACGACACCCGTGAAGCCCGTCGAGCTACGTTTCGTCTATCGCAAGGACAACGACAACCCGGTGTTCGGCGCGCTGAAGGACGACTTGCACAAGGCCGTGGCGCGCGCGCGCTGAGTCCGACGGCACGGCCCAGCGTGCGCGCCCCGCTATGAGGCCGCTTGCGCGTCGTTTCACGCGGCCGCTCTAGACCGTCATCGCTCTAGACCGTCATTTCACAGCGTCACAGCATCGCAGCGTTATTTCACAGCGTTATTTCACAGCGTCATTTCACAGCGTCATTTCACAGCGTTATTTCACGGTGAACGTGTAGTGCCCTTGCGTCCGGTGGCCGTCGGCGGCCACCGCCACCCAGGTCACCGTATACGCGCCAGGCTTCAAGGGTTCGAGCGCGACCGTCATGTGTTTCTTGTCGCTGGCATCGACGCTCGACTTCGCGCTCGTCACCGACTTGCCGGCTGAATCGGCCACCTGAAGCGAGCTAAACGCGGGCTCCAGCGCATCGTCGAATTCGATCGACACTTGCGTTTGTGCCGCACTGACCGTCGCACCGGCGCTCGGTGTTCGGTGCTTCGGATACGCATGCGCCAAGGCGGATTGCGCTAGCGCGAGCGCGGCGGCTGCGGCGAGGGCGCGCGTCAAAAGCAAGATCAGAGGTGATTTCATCACGGTGGCATTGGAAAAGAGTCGCGCGGCACTGTGCCGAGCGAATGAGGAAAAAAACAGGCGCCCCCAGTCCCCGATGCAAGCGGCGGCGCCGATAGACCAAACCGAGGCAGAATCGGCTGATTATCAGCCACGCCGATTAGTCGACGCAAGGCGCTTGCGGCAACCGATCCGCCACCGGACCGACAAAGGCAGCGCATGCGCGGGCGTACAATCGCGGCCATTCCGAATCGAAGCACGCAATGGATCTCGAAAGCATTCTCTTCAGACAGGGCTTCGGCTCCCGCCGCCAATGCCGCGCATTGATTGCAGACGGCCGCGTCGCCGTGGCCGGACATGTCTGCACCGATGCCGCTGCGGATTTTGCGCTCGACGCACTCACATTCGATGTCGACGGCACCGCATGGCGCTATTGCGAGCATGCCTACGTCATGCTCAACAAACCGGCCGGCTACGAATGCTCCCGCGAGCCGCAGCATCATCCGAGCGTGTTCACCTTGCTGCCGGCACCGCTGGCGACACGCGGCGTGCAATGCGTCGGCCGCCTGGACGAAGACACGACGGGCCTGCTGCTGCTGTCCGACGACGGCCAATTCGTTCACGCCTATACCTCGCCGAAGCGCAAGGTCCCGAAGACGTATCTGGCGACGACGCGCCATGCGATCGACCCGCGCCAACTGCAAGCCCTGAGAGATGGCGTCCTGCTGCACGGAGAAAAAGCGCCGATCGCGGCCGCGGCCGTTCGGCTGCGCGGCGAGAAAGCCCTCGAAATCACCGTGAACGAAGGCAAGTACCACCAGGTCAAGCGCATGATCGCGGCGGCAGGCAACCGCTGCGAGGATTTGCACCGAGAAAAGATCGGCGGCCTCACGCTGCCCGAAACGCTCGCCTCCGGCGCCTGGCACTGGCTCGACGCGGCCCAGTTACAGGCGTTGCGCGCGGCATGAGCCGGCCCGCGCCGTGCGCGAGCGCGCACGGCCTTGTACGTTGGCACACGCAGGCAATCAAAATCCCCCGCTCTATCGGGTCCGCCCCCTATGGGGCGCATTAGACACTGCGCCTATACTTTCTTCAAACGAGACGAGACGAGACCGCCGCCGCAGAGCGCGGGTCCGGACAAAGAGACGTTTGAAGGGAGGAATATCGTGATCACCCACAGCACGTTCGAGATTTCGTACGTGGTGCTTGCGTTCGCGGCGCTAGGTGCGATCCTCATCGGCGCCCTGCTCGCGCTGATGCATATGCGGCGCCAATATCACCCGAATCTGATCGGCGCGTTGATCGGCGCGCTGCTTTGCTTTCTAGTGCTCGAGGCGCTACCGGCGCTCATTTAGATCGAGCCGGCATCGGGCTCCGCGCGCTCGATGTCGTGCAGGAAATCGTCGACGGTCCGATAGCGCAGCGCGATCCCCAGTTCGCGCGTCAACCGCGCGTTGGACAAGCGCCGCGACTCGCGCATGAACGACAAGGCCGCGGAATCGAGCGTCTGCTCGGCCGCCGCGCGCGTGATGCGCGGCACGCGCGGCAGCCCAAACGCATCGGCCACACGGTCGAAATACGCCCCCATTTTTAGCACCGTGTCATCCGATGCATGGACGACGCGCCCGCGCCTGCCTCGCACAACGGCACGCAGCATGATCGCGGCGAGATCGTCGGCATGGATGTGATTCGTGTAGACGTCGTCCTCTTCGATGAGGGCCGGCTTGCGCTGCTCGATGCGCGCGAGCGGTAGGCGCTCCCGCGCATAAATCCCGGGAATTCGAACGATGCTTGCGGCCGCGCTTGCGCGCGCGTTCGCGCGTCTGAGCCGCCGCTCGGCCGCCACGCGCCGTTTAGCCCGAGCGTTGGCAGGCCGCACGGGCCGCGTTTCGTCGATGAGCGCGCCGGCGCAATCACCGTAGACCCCCGTCGTGCTGGCATAGACGAGGCGCACCTGAAAGGGCGCCGCGGCGCCCGGAAGGCCCTCGGTTACAATACGGCCACTGCGCGACGGTTCGAGGCCGGGTGCAAAGCGTCGCAACGCGGGCCCATGCAACGTCGTTGAGCCGCCGGTGCGCAAGCGTCCAGTGGCAGGTGCCGCAAAACGCGCCGCACGGTAGCGCTTTCGCGTGGTGAGCGCCGCGATCAACGCCTGAGTACGCGGGTCGTCGGTGCCATGCGAGGGCGGCGGTGCAAGGTGCAGGACGGTCTGCGCAAGCCCGGCCAATCGGCGCAGGCTACGCGGCGCATCGAGGTCGCCGACCATCGGTGTAAGACCCTGCGCCCGCAGTTGCGCGGCACGCTCCGGGCGCGTTGTCAGCGCAATGACGCGCGGCGGTGCGGCACGCGCGAGCAAGCGCTTGGCGCAGCGCAGTCCTACATCGCCGCATCCGACGATGAGCACGCGGGGCCGGCGCAAGATTCGTGTGGCGTTCATGTGCGCGCATTGTAGCGGTCCGCCGCCTTGCGCGCTGGACCCACGGTTTTTGGTGTTTCGTTTTTTGGTTTTTTTGTTCCGATTCGACCTATGGCATACAACGTGACGATCCGGCAAAGCGGCCGGCAGTTTCAAGTAGAACCCGACGAACCCGTTCTGACCGCTGCCCTGCGCCAAGGCGTCGGCGTTCCCTACGGCTGCAAGAACGGCGCGTGCGGCTCGTGCAAAGGTTCGATCGTATCGGGCGAGATCGAGCAACGGTCGCACTCCTCGTCGGCGCTATCGAACGACGAGAAAACGCGCGGCATGGCGCTCTTTTGCTGCGCCACGGCCCAATCCGACCTCGTCATCGACGTGCGTGAAATCGCGGGCGTTGGCGACGTTCAAGTCAAGAAGTTGCCGTGCCGCGTCAATGCGCTCGAGCGCAAAGCCGACGACGTCATGGTCCTGAAGCTGCAACTGCCCGCGAACGAACGACTGCAATACTTGGCCGGCCAATACGTCGAGTTCATCCTGAAGGACGGCAAGCGCCGCAGCTATTCGATGGCGAGCGCGCCGAACCAAGAAGGGCCGATCGAGTTGCACATCCGCCACATGCCCGGCGGGGTCTTCACCGATCACGTCTTCGGCACGATGAAGGAGCGCGACATCCTGCGCTTCGAAGGGCCGCTCGGCACGTTTTTCCTGCGCGAGGATTCCGACAAGCCGATCGTCCTGCTCGCCTCGGGCACCGGCTTCGCGCCCATCAAGGCGATCGCCGAACATGCGTTCTTCAAAAATGTCGAACGGCCGATCACGCTCTATTGGGGCGCCCGCCGCAAAAAAGATCTTTATATGCTCGAGCTTGCCGAAAGCTGGGCCCAGACGCACCCGAACTTCAGGTTCGTCCCCGTGCTGTCCGAGCCGGATCCGAGCGAGCACTGGGCGGGCCGCACCGGCTTCGTCCATCGTGCCGTGATCGACGATCTGCCCGATCTGTCGGGCTATCAGGTGTACGCCTGCGGCGCACCGGTGATGGTCGAGTCGGCCTTGCGCGATTTCACGGCGCACCACAAGCTGCCGGCCGACGAGTTCTACGCCGATTCGTTTACGAGCGAAGCCGATCTCGTCAACGCCGTCCCATGATAAAAAAATGCGACAGTGCGTGATCTGTAGTCTTGCTGCGATTGCATCGCCGCGCACGCTGTCGTATTCTTGCGCCCATGACCCGCTATCTGTCCGCCCTTCGACGTCGCCGCTCGCTCCCGCCAAGGGAAGCCGTCGGCTCGTAGATAGCGGACGCGCCTCGCAAGGTATCAAGCTATAAGCGAGTGTGCGCAACCGGTCAAACCGCGAAAGCCACGGACTTCCGTGGCTTTTTTCATTTCTCTTTCATCCTTTTTATATTTATCGCGGAGCCGCGCCATGCCATCGACAGGGAACCCGACGCAGTCGCTGATGTACATCACCAACCGGCCGGACATCGTTTTCACGCGCGGCTCGGGCTCGTGGATCTTCGATCGCGAAGGCAAGCGCTACCTCGATTTCATTCAGGGCTGGGCCGTCAACAGCCTCGGGCACTGCCACCCCGCGATGATCGAAGCGCTCGAGACGCAAGCTCGCCAGCTCATCAATCCGTCGCCGGCGTTCTACAACGAACCGATGGCGAAGCTCGCCGCGCTGCTGACGCAGCACAGCGTCTTCGATAAAGTCTTTTTCGCCAATAGCGGCGCGGAAGCGAACGAAGGCGCGATCAAGCTCGCGCGCAAGTGGGGCAAGAAGTTCAGGAACGGCGCCCATGAAATCATTACGTTCGACCATAGCTTCCACGGTCGCACGCTCGCCACGATGTCGGCGAGCGGCAAACCGGGCTGGGACACGCTCTATGCGCCGCAAGTCCCCGGCTTTCCGAAAGCGCAGTTCAACGACATTGCATCGGTGGAGCAGCTCATCGGCGAAAAGACGGTTGCCGTCATGCTCGAACCGATCCAAGGCGAAGGCGGCGTGATCCCGGCCACGCGCGAGTTCATGCGCGAGCTGCGCGAGCTCACGCGGCGCCACGGCCTGCTGCTGATCGTCGACGAAGTCCAAAGTGGATGCGCTCGCGCGGGCACCCTCTTCGCGTACGAGCTTGCCGGTATCGAGCCCGACATCATGACGCTCGGCAAGGGCATTGGCGGAGGCGTGCCGCTTGCGGCCCTACTCTCGAAGGCCGATGTCGCCGTGTTCGAAGCCGGCGATCAAGGCGGCACCTACAACGGCAACCCGCTGATGACAGCCGTGGGCTACGCCGTCATCAGCGCGCTCACGGCACCCGGTTTTCTTGCAAGCGTGCGTGCGCGCAGCGCCTATCTGCGCGAGCAGCTGCTGGAGTTGTCGGCCGAGCGCGGCTTCGAGGGCGAGCGCGGCGAAGGGCTGCTGCGTGCGCTGCTGCTCGGCAAAGACATCGGGCCGCAGATCGTCGACAAGGCACGCGAGCTGCAGCCGACGGGCCTGCTGCTCAATGCGGCGCGGCCGAACCTGCTGCGCTTCATGCCGGCGCTGACCGTGACCAATGAGGAAATCGATCAGATGATGGCGATGCTGCGAACGGTGCTCGATTCACTGTAAGAACCGAAGGCCGGCGATAGACCGGCGCGCGGCGCCGAGCTTGATCGTAGAAAAGCCGCATGCTTCGTGCATGCGGCTTTTTTTTGCTTCAGCGTGCGCCGAAGAAGGTTTATTACATCGAAACCTTGTTGATGAAGGTGCGCTTACCTTCCTTGTAGCTGTAGATCGAGATCACGCCGTGCTTGAGGTCGCCCTTGGCATCGAACGTCGTCTCGCCGATCACGCCTTTGTAGTCGCTCGCGGGCATGGCAGCGAGAATCTTCGCCGGATCGGTCGACTGCGCACGCTTCATCGCGTCGACAACGATATAGACCGCATCGTAGGTGTACGGCGAATAGAGCACGACGTCCTGGTTATAGCGCTGCTTGTATTTCGCTGCGAACGCGGCACCGCCGGCCATTTGGTCGAGGCCTACGCCGGCTTGCGAGCAAACGATGTTGTCGGCCGCGGGGCCCGCGAGATCGGCGATGTTGGCCGTGCACACGCCGTCACCCGCGAGGATCTTCGCGCGCACGCCCAGTTGCTTGGCTTGCTTGGCGAACGGACCGCCCGTGGCGTCCATCGCACCGATCATGATCGCGTCCGGATTCTCGCCCTTGATCTTCGTCAGGATCGCGCGGAAATCGACGGCCTTGTCGTTCGTCGCGTCATGCGACACGACCGTCAGGCCCGCGGCCTTGGCAGCCTTTTCGAATTCCTGTGCGAGGCCTTGACCGTAAGCCGTCGAATCGTCGACGATCGCAACCTTCTTCACGCCCATCGACTTGGCGGCATAGCTCGCGAGCGCCGGGCCCTGCTGGGCGTCGGTCGCGACGACACGATAGGTCGTCTTGAAACCCTGCTGCGTGAACTTCGGATTCGTGGCCGACGGCGAGATTTGCACGATACCGGCATCGCTGTAGATCTTCGACGCAGGGATCGACGTGCCCGACGTTTCGTGGCCGACGACGGCAACGACCTTGTCGTCGACGAGCTTTTGCGCAACCTGCGTGGCTTGACGCGGATCGCCCGCATCGTCTTGCGCGTCGAGTTGGAGCGTGACCTTCTGCCCAGCGATCACGAGGCCTTTCGCGTTGATCTCTTCGATCGCGAGACGGGCACCGTTTTCGTTGTCCTTGCCTTGGTGAGCCAAGCCGCCGGTGAGCGGAGCGACGTGGCCGATCTTGACGGCCGTGTCGGCTTGAGCGGTGTTGCAAAGCGCGAAAGAAAGCGCGGCTGCGGCTGCGCAGCCGGTGAGAAGCGACTTAAACATTGTTGTAATCCCCTTGTTGGATCGGGTTTGGAAACACGACTACTGGTACTGCTGCGGGCCGTGGAGAGCCCATTGACAGCGCCCGCGCAAAGCACGGGCGCACGAGAGGATGGCGTTATTCGCCGAGATAAGCAGCCCGCACCTTCGGATCGTCGAGCATTTTCTTGGCATCACCCGACATCGTGACCATTCCGGAATCCATCACGTAGCCGCGGTTAGCGGCTTGCAGCGCGAGGCGCGCGTTCTGCTCGACGAGCAGAACGGTCAAGCCTTCCTTCGAGATGTCGCGCACCACTTCGAAGATCTTCTCGACCATGATGGGCGACAGGCCCATCGACGGCTCGTCCAGCAACAACAGCTTCGGACGGCTGATAATGGCGCGCGCCATGGCCAGCATTTGCTGCTCGCCGCCCGACAGCGTGCCGGCCAGCTGCTTGGCCCGCTCCTTCAAACGCGGGAAGTAGCCGAACATGCGATCGACGTCCTTCTGGATACCCTCGTTATCGTTGCGCAGGTACGCGCCCATCTGCATGTTCTCGATGATCGACATGCGCGCGAAAATGCCGCGGCCTTCCGGCACCATGGCCAAGCCCCGCTTGAGCAGCTCGTGCGCCGGCACGCCCTTGATCGATTGGCCTTGGTACTCGATGTCGCCCGCCGAGTAGGGCTTTAGACCCGTGATGGCCTTCATCGTCGTGGTTTTGCCCGCGCCGTTCGCGCCGATCAGTGTGACCAGTTCGCCCTGCGCGACTTCCAAGTCGACGCCCTTGACTGCCTGAATGCCGCCGTAATTGACTTGCAGGCCCTTGATTTTCAACATTGCCGTAGTCATCAGTGGACCCCCGCGCCCAGATATGCCTCGATCACCTTCGGGTTCTTCTGCACGTCTTGCGGCAGCCCCTCGGCGATCACCTTGCCGTAATCGAGCACCGTCATGCGGTTGCATAGGTGCATCACCAGCTTCACGTCGTGCTCGATCAGCAGAATCGTTTTGCCATCCGCGCGGATCTTGTCGAGCAGCCGTGTGAGCTCGACCTTCTCCGTCGCGTTCATGCCCGCGGCCGGTTCGTCGAGCGCAAGCAGCTTCGGATCGGTCGCCAGTGCACGTGCGATTTCCAGACGGCGCTGGTGGCCGTACGAAAGGTTGCGGGCCGTGTAGTCGGCGTACTGCAGCACACCCACGTACTCCAGCAGCTCGAGCGAGCGCTCCTTGATCTCGCGCTCTTCCTTGCGTTCCGCAGGCGTCTGCAATACCGCACCGATCAACCCGTGCTTGGTGCGCACATGGCGGCCCACCATCACATTCTCGAGCGCGGTCATGCCGCCGAACAGACGAATATTCTGGAATGTACGCGCGATACCGGCCTTGGCCACTTGATATACGGCGGTCGGCGTGTAGTTCTGGCCGTCGAGCTTGAAGTCGCCCGAGTCCGGTGTGTAGAGACCCGTGATGACGTTGAAGAACGTGGTCTTGCCGGCGCCGTTGGGGCCGATGAGACCGTAAATCGTGCCTTCCTCGATCTGGAGGCCGACGTCAGAGAGGGCTTGCAGGCCGCCGAAGCGCTTGTTGACGCCGCTCACTGACAAACGAATGCTTTTATTGCTCATTTAACTGTTCTCCGGTCGAACCGAGCGAGCGCTTGAGCGCTTGCTCCGTTCCATGCATAGCTGCGCGAGAGTCATCGGCATCAAGCGCGCGCCGGCTTCTTGGCGCCGCGCTTGGCCAGTTTGGCGATCTTGTCCTCGTGCTTCGGTGCGGGCCACAGGCCTTCCGAGCGATAAAGCATGATGAGGACCATCGCGAGGCCGTACAGCAACTGACGAATGACTTCCGTATCCAGGATCTGATGGCCGAACATCCAGTGCTGCAGGGGGCCCATCGTCGAGCGCAGGAATTCCGGGAAGATAGCAAGCAGCACGGCACCGAGAATCACACCCGGGATGTGGCCCATGCCGCCCAGCACCACGCAGGCGAGCACGACAACCGATTCCCAGAACGTGAACGACTCGGGCGACACAAACCCTTGAAAGCCGCCGAACATCGCGCCCGACAGGCCACCGAACGAAGCGCCCATCGCAAACGCGAGTAGTTTCACGTTACGCGTATTGATGCCCATGGCCTTCGCGGCGATTTCGTCTTCGCGAATAGCCGCCCAGGCACGGCCGATCCGCGAGTGCTGCAAACGCGTGCAGACCCAGATCACGAACAGCGAGCACAGCACGAACAGGTAGTAATAGAGGTACACCGACGGCAGTTGCATGCCGAAGATCGTATGCGTTTGCGCGAGGCTGAAGCCGGCCACATGGACAGGATCGACCCCCGTGATCCCTTGGGGCCCGTTCGTGATGTTCAACGGACGGTCCAAGTTGTTCATGAAGATCCGCACGATCTCCCCGAAGCCAAGCGTCACGATCGCCAAGTAGTCGCCGCGCAGACGCAGCGTCGGGGCGCCGAGCAGCACGCCGAACAGGGCGGCGAGGCCCATCGCGACCGGCACCACGATGAAGTACGACAGATGCGGGCCGTTCGGCCAAATATTGTGAATCCACGCGAACTGGGTCGACAGGTGCGGGGACGTGAGCAGTGCGGCCGTATAGGCGCCCACCGCATAGAACGCGATGTAGCCCAAGTCCAGTAGGCCGGCGAAGCCGACAACCACGTTCAGGCCCAGTGCCAGCATCACATAGAGCATCGCGAAGTCGAGCACGCGGACCCAGTAGTTGCCACCCGCGGCACCGATGATCATCGGTGCGGCAATCACGAAGGCCGCCGTCAACACGCCAACGACGAGCGTCTTCGTGGCGTTTTTCTCGGGGATGAGCGTCGTGGACGGTTCGATCGGTTGAATTGAAGTCATTTGCTTTACTCCTTGCCCTTACGCGCGGTCCGCAACACGTTCGCCGAGCAGGCCGGACGGACGGAAGACCAAGACGACGATCAGCACGATGAACGCGAACACGTCCTGATAGTTACTGCCGAACACACCGCCGGTGAGATTGCCGATGTAGCCGGCGCCCAACTGTTCGATCAGACCGAGGACCACACCGCCCACCATGGCGCCGCCAAGGTTGCCGATCCCGCCCAGCACGGCGGCGGTAAACGCCTTAATACCGGGAATGAAACCCATGTAGAAGTGCACGTTGCCGTATTCCGACGCGATCATCACGCCTGCCAACGCGGCGAGCGCGGAGCCGATCATGAACGTGGCCGAGATCACGAAGTTCGGGTTCACACCCATTAGGCTCGCGACGTTCGGGTTCTCGGCGATCGCGCGCATCGCGCGCCCGAGCCTAGTCCTATGCACGAGCAGCAGCAGGCCGCCCATCACGAGGAACGCGACCGCGATGATGGTGATTTCCGTGGCCGAGATCACGGCGCCCACACTGGTGTCGCTGGCCTTGATGACGTTCAGGGGATCGGTCGAGATCAACTGCGGGAACGGCAACGGGTTACGCGACCAGATCATCATGGCCAGCGTTTCCAGCAGAATCGACACGCCGATGGCGGTGATCAGCGGGGCCAAGCGCGGTGCGCGGCGCAGCGGCCGGTACGCGGCGCGCTCGATCACATAGCCGACGACTGCGCACACGGCGGCGGCAACGATGAGCCCGACGATGAGTGTGGGGATGTTGCCAAGCCCGGGGAAGTGATTGTGCAGCACCGTGATGGTCGATAGCGCGACCATTGCGCCGACCATTAGGACGTCGCCGTGAGCAAAGTTGATGATGCCCAAGATGCCGTACACCATCGTATAGCCGAGTGCGATGATAGCGTAGATGCTACCCAGCACCAGACCGTTGAGGATCTGCTGGATGAAGATATCCATTTAAAGCTCCTTAGCCCGTGCGACTGGATCTTCGCTTCGCGCCGGTTGTAACGCGAACGGTCGGCGAAAACCGCAACGGCACTGCGGGTACTGATAAAAAAACCGGTAAGGGTCGGCCGCCTCACAGCCACCGCCGAAACCGTGATTCGGCGGCAGACCAGGTGGGCGGATGCAAAAACGGCACCGTCGGGTATCCGGTGCCGTCGCGTTGCCATGCTCCGTCACTACACTTTCACGACGTCGAGGACCGCGCGCAAGCTGTCCTTGAAGTCGTGAAGCGTAATGGCACCTTCCTGCGAACCGCCTGGGGCGCAACGTGCGATGGGGCCCCGCCGCACGCTCGCGCATGCGGTGGACATCGCCTTAAGCGTCTTGGGCGTTTCGATCGAGTCGGCGCACTGCTTAGCCCCCGGCGCCGCATCAGCGGCACCGAGCGCGAACGGCGCCGCAACCGGCGCCTGCGTACTGGGGCAGGCCTCGCCATGCTGCGCGAAGTCTGCATCCCAGCGCCGGCAAACAGGCATCGAGCATGCCTGAAAACCGGCGCGACGCCGCTGCGCACCGCGCGCCTGCGACGTCACCTTGCGGGCATGCACGCCGCCTGCAAGGATTGTTGCTCCGATTTCGAGCGCGGCCTGCGTGACAGGCAACACACTCGCCGAAAATCTTCCGCCGTCGCTGCGCGCGCTCGGTGGGGCGCGTCCGATGCGGGTGGGGAGGGCCGCCAGCCCCGCCGTGCGCATCGGCACGCTGCGGGGCGGGCGAACCGGCCGCGCGGGTCTGCTCCACCGCGATGCCGCCTGCATTTTATTTTCGTTGTGCTGATCAAAAGGCGCTGAGCGCACCGTCGACAGCACGGCCTGCTCCAGGGTGACGATAGCCGCCGTCTCTTTCACCGACGCCGCAACGGCCCATGCCGCGACACCGATGCTCGCCCCGCCGCCCCTCGTGATGCTCGATGCGGCATAAGCAAACTTGACTTGCATTAACTAGGTCTCCTGCACCTTGCTCAATCCGATGCCTAAAGGCCCGGAGACCTTGAGGACGCGCGCATTGTAACTCTAATTATCGAACGGCCAATATGCCGAACCGGCAGGGTTTTCCTGCATTGCAACCTTTTTTTGAGATCCCTATTTGTGGTTAGTCGCAACCAAGTTGCAACTTTCGTGTGTTTCGTGGGAGCAACCCCCGGTTTCGAGCGCGGAAGGAAAATAAAAAAGCGCACCCGAGAGCGGCGCGCTTTGCGTGAAAAAATCATCGACTTGGGGCAAACCCCGAGATCTTCGGGACAAAAAAGGAACGAGGAACGGCAGCCGAGCTGCCGCGGCGGCGGCGGCCGTCAGTTAGGCAGCGCCAGCCCGCGCGGCAGGGGGAACGCAATGTTCTCCTCGATGCCTTCGAGTACACGGACATTGCGCACGCCCAGTTCGCGCA
>Ga0207667_10004867_pt1 | contig 16400 bp, 13 predicted proteins | sample KBSCornC52_FD_184301 | JGI IMG/M metagenome (GOLD analysis project Ga0207667, IMG submission 184301) | Corn rhizosphere microbial communities from Kellogg Biological Station, Michigan, USA - KBS Corn C5-2 (SPAdes) (version 2) | ecosystem: Host-associated > Plants > Roots > Rhizosphere > Soil ... | reverse complement strand
CGACCAGCACGCGGTCGCCCGGTTTGACGAAATTGCGGATCACGATGTCGAGCGCCTGGTTGGCGCCGTGCGTCAACACGATCTGGCTGGCCGAGGCGTCGATGCCATGGTTCGCCAGCCGGTGCACCAAGTGCTGGCGCAGCGGCTGGTAACCGAAGCGGCTGCCGTAGCCGAACAAGGCGCCGAGGCCGGTGCGCACCACCTTCTGGTGGAATTTGTCGAGCCGCACTTCGTTGAGCCAATCCACCGGCGGGAAACCGTCGCCCAGCCGCAAGTGTTCGGGGTCGCTCTTCAACTGTTCGCGCATGAGCCAGACCACGTCCATCGCGCGGCTCAGCGACGAGGCTTCGTCATCGTCCTTGATCGCCGGCGCCGCCGCGCAGACGAAGAAGCCGGAACCGCGGCGCGGCTCCAGTACGCCCAGCGCGGTCAGGTAATCGAAGGCGTTGACGATGGTGTTCTTGGCACAGTCGTGGGTCTTCGCCATGTCGCGGATGGATGGCAGGCGCGTACCCGGGGCATAGACGCCTTCGCTGATCTGACGGCGTATCAGCTGGACCAGTCGCTGCGTCAGCGTGGAAGGAAGGGAAGAAGAAGGTGAAACGCTGGGCATGGCGGCTCCGGGCGGATGTTGCATCGCAGGACAAGTGTCTTGGGTACAGTTGCTGCACTGTTCGTCAAAAGTGTACCAAATAAATTGGGTACAGCCTGCTATTCTTGCCTGCATTCCATCCGGCGTCTGCCGGCACATAAGACGAAGACAACACTGAGACAAAGCAGAGGCACACATGACCGTCGACTCCCGACTCCCGCAATTCCGTTCGCTCAACCCGCAACAACGCCTGGAGCAGATCGCCCAGCGCGCCAACCTCACTGCAGACGAAATCGCCCTGCTCGCCAATCCGGCCGCGTTGCCGCTGGAAGTGGCCAACGGCATGATCGAAAACGTCATCGGCACCTTCCAGATACCGATGGGCGTGGCCGGCTATTTCCAGTTGAACGGCAAGGACGTATTGGTGCCGATGGCCGTGGAAGAACCTTCGGTGGTCGCCGCCGCCTCCTTCATGGCCAAGCTGATCCGCGACTGCGGCGGCTTCCACACCTCAAGCAGCGCGCCGCTGATGCGCGCCCAGGTGCAGGTGATCGGCGTGAGCGATCCTTACGGTGCGCGCCTGGCCATCCTCAAGGACCGCCAGGCCATCATCGATATCGCCAACAGCCGCGACCAGTTGCTCATCAGCCTGGGCGGCGGTTGCAAGGACGTTGAAGTGCACGTCTTCCCTGATACGCCACGCGGCGCGATGGTGATCGTGCATCTGATCGTCGACGTGCGCGACGCGATGGGCGCCAACACCGTCAACACCATGGCCGAAGCAGTCGCCGGCCATATCGAACAGATCACCGGCGGCAAGGTGCGCCTGCGCATCCTGTCCAACCTGGCCGACCTGCGCCTGGCGCGCGCCCACGTGCGCGTCTCGCCTGAAGCGCTGACGACCGCCGACTACGACGGCGCCGACGTCATCAACCGCATCGTCGACGCCTATACCTTCGCCGCCGTCGATCCTTACCGCGCCGCCACGCACAACAAGGGCATCATGAACGGCATCGATCCGGTCATCGTCGCCACCGGCAACGACTGGCGCGCGGTGGAAGCCGGTGCGCATGCCTACGCCTGCCGCAACGGCCACTACACGTCGCTCTCCACCTGGGAAATCGCCAACGACGGCCATCTGGTCGGCACGCTGGAAATCCCGATGCCGGTCGGCCTGGTCGGCGGCGCCACCAAGACGCACCCGCTGGCGCGCCTGGCGCTCAAGATGATGGACGTCAAATCGGCGCAGGAACTGGCCGAGATCGCCGTCGCCGTCGGCCTCGCACAAAACATGGCCGCCCTGCGCGCGCTCGCCACCGAAGGCATCCAGCGCGGCCACATGGCGCTGCATGCGCGCAATATCGGCCTGGCGGCCGGCGCGACTGCGGACGAAATGGACTGGGTGGTGCAGCAAATGGTCGCCGCCAAGGACGTGCGCGTCGACTTTGCAGTCAAGCTGCTGGCGCAGCGACGCGAGAAATAAGCTATAAGAAAATAAGCTATAACATTGCAGGCAAAAGCAACATCAGCAGCACCATTAGCAGCAACGGCAGCACCAGAGCAATCACAGATCGCTTCATCAGAAAGCATCGACAACAAGGAGACACCATGCAAGCACACTACAAGCTGAACACCCTCGCGCGCCTGATCGCCGCATCCACCCTGGGCGGCGCCATGCTGCTCTGCGCCGGCGCCGCGCAGGCGCAGGTGTCGGACGACGCCGTCCGCATCGGCTTCATCACCGACATGTCCGGCCCCTACGCCGACACCGACGGCGCCGGCGGCCTCGAAGCGATTCGCATGGCGGTGGCCGACTTCGGCGGCAAGGTGCTGGGCAAGCCGATCGAAGTCATGTCCGCCGACCACCTGAACAAGGCAGATATTGCCGCCACCAAGGCGCGCGAATGGGCCGACCAGCGCGGCCTCGACATGCTGATCGGCGGCGTCAACTCCGCCACTGCACTGGCGACCAACAAGGTCATGGCGGAAAAGAAGCGCGTCTACATCAACATCGGCGCCGGCTCGGCACGCCTGACCAATGAAGAATGCACGCCCTACACCGTCCACTATGAATACGACACCGTGGCCCTGGCCAAGGGCACCGGCAAGGCCGTCGTCAAGCAAGGCGGCAAATCATGGTTCTTCCTGGAGGCAGACTACGCCTTCGGCCATGCGCTGGCCAGCGACACCGGCGCCGTGGTCAAGGCCAACGGCGGCACCGTGGTGGGCTCGGTGAAGCATCCGCTGTTCGCCTCCGACATGTCGTCCTTCCTGCTGCAGGCGCAAGGTTCCAAGGCGCAGATCCTGGGCCTGGCCAATGCCGGCGACGACACCGTCAATGCGATCAAGGCGGCCAAGGAATTCGGCGTCACCAAGACCATGAAGCTGGTGGGCCTGCTGATGGTGATCAACGACATCCACGCGCTCGGCCTGAACAACGCCGAGGGCCTGATGATGACCGACAGCTGGTACTGGGACAAGGACGAAGCCTCGCGCAAGTTCGCCAATCGCTTCTTCCTGAAAATGAAGAAGATGCCGAGCACGCACCAGGCTGCGGCCTACTCCGCCACCACGACCTACCTGAAGGCGGTCGCGGCGATCAAGACCGACGATTCCACCAAGGTCATGGCCGAGCTCAAGAAGACCAAGATCGACGACTTCTACAACAAGGGCTACATCCGCGCCGACGGCCGCAACATCCACGACATGTACCTGTACCAGGTCAAGTCGCCGGCCGAATCGAAGAAGCCGTGGGATTACCTGAAGCTGGTCGAAACGATCCCGGGCGAACAGGCTTTCACGACTGTCGCGGAATCGAAGTGCAGCTTGCTGAAGCAGTAACGCAACGCAGTACGAGCATAAAAAAACCGGCATCTCGCCGGTTTTTTTTCGTGCCAGTTTTGATCGTCAATTGTCAGTTGGCGCCGCGTCGATAAAACGCCATGGTGCCCGCCAGTGCCAGCAGGATGGCGCCGCAGGAACGATCCAGCCACAGCACCGCGCGTCGGCGCAACAGGCTGACGGCGCGCGCACCGATGATCGCATAGCCCAGCATCACGGAAAAATCGAGCGCCGCGAACACCACGCTGATGGCCGCGTATTGCGGCCATTGCGGTTCAGCTGCGTTGATGAATTGCGGCAGCAGCGCCGAACAGAACAGATAGCCTTTGGGATTGGTCACCGCCACCAGGAAGGACTTGGCGAAGATGCGCATCGGCGCCGCTTCGCCGTCATCGGCCTGCGCGCGCGACAAATCAAGCCCGCCCTTGGAACGCAGCAGCCGGATACCGAGCCATGCCAGGTAAATCGCACCTATCCACTTGACCACCGAGAACCAGAACTCCGACGCCGCCAGCACCGCGCCCAAACCCAGCGCCACCGATCCGACCAGCACGAAGTCCGACGACACCGCGCCCAGCATGCCGGGCAAGGAACGGCGCACGCCGTAACGCGCGCCGTTGGCCAGCGCCAGCAAGACGGTCGGACCGGGCGTGGCGATGGTCACGAGCGCCACGACGGCGAACAAGGCCAGCGTGGTGACGTTGAGTGCGTGCGGGAGCAGGTTGATTTCCATGGCGGGCTCACTATGTGGTTGATGGGCGGATTGTACCGATGTTTTTTTACAGGTTCAGCTTGTGCCGAGAATACGCGCCAGGAATGTGCGCACGGTTTCCGGCAGCTCGCGATGGAACTGCTCGCGGTCAAACCCCGGCGGATCCTGCGACGGCGGGAAATTCGGCCGCTGCAGCGCCTCGGGGAAAGGCGTCAGGAAAGAAAAATGCCCCGCGCCCGCCACCACCGAAAATTCCAGCGGCGTACTTGCCGGCAGCTGCGACAAAACCTTGCGGATGCTCTCTGCAGGCGTGATCGGATCGTGCTCTCCCGTCAGCGCAAGCAGCGGCACATGCACATCATCGAGCGCTCCGGGCGCCATAAACCAGTCGGTCGCCGGCGCCAGCAATACTACGGCACGGATGCGCGCATCCGCCACCACCGGCAACGCTGTCCCCGAACGCGACCAGGGATGTCCTCCGACCAGCGCCAGCGCAGTATAGCCGCCCATCGAATGACCCAGCATGGCAATACGATCGGCATCCGCCGCTCCAAGGAAAAAGGCGTCCTCAAGCACGGCGTCGAGTGCACGCGATGTCTGGCCCGGACGTGCTATCGCCGCGGCATCAGTGTTCGACAGCGAACGATCGTTACGATTGTCGCCGGCATGTTCCGGACTGACGACGATGAAACCGTGCGCGGCAAGATGACCGGCGATGCTTCGGTACAGCAGATGCGATCCGCCGCCGCCATGCGAGACCACACAGACGGGAAAACACCCCGGCGCGATCGGTGCATCCGTCGTAGCGTCGAACACATAGGGGCCGATGCTGGTCGGCACGACAGCGGCAAGCGTTGGATATTGGATCACGCAGGGCGAACTTGCCTGATGCGCCGGATCGGGAATGTGCAGGGTACGGATGCCTGAGTTCATGCGGTTGGATGTATCTGTAGGTGTAAGTCATTGAACAAATGCTGTGCGGGTCAGAACACCGACAGCGCCGTGCCGGCAAGCGGCAGATTCCCCGGCGCGGACTCGCGGCCATGCTCGCGCGGCGAACACCCCATCACGCGTTTGAAGGCCTTGCCGAAAGCGCTGTCGGATTCGTACCCGAGCGAGAGCGCAATGGCGGTAGTCGATTCGCGCGAATTCTTCAGCTTGTCGCCGGCCAGCAGCATGCGCCAGCGCGTCAGGTATTCCATCGGGGTGGAGCCGACCGTCTGCTTGAAGCGCAAGGCGAACACCGAGCGCGACATGCCCACGCGTTGCGCCAGCTTCTGCAGCGTCCAGTCATGCGCCGGGTCCTCGTGCATACAGCGGATGGCCGCTCCCATCTGCTTGTCGGCCAACGCAAACAGCCAGCCCCCGCCCTCCTTCGCGCCTTCCGCCAGATGCAGCCGCAGCGCCTGCACCAGCATCATGTAGGCCAGCTGCTGTGTGATCAGTGAACCGCCCGGTTGCGACTCGCGCACCTCTTGCGCCATGCGCTCGAGCGACCAGCGCATCGCCGCCTTGTCCGACTCCTTTCGGATGTGCACGATCGGCGCCAGCGAGCTCAGCAGGAAATCGGCGTGGCTGCCGGTCAGCACGAAGTGCCCGCCGACCAGATAGCAGCTGGTTTCTTTCTTCTCCGCGCGGCCGTCCTCGGAACGCCATTTTGCGCGCAGCGTCAGGAACTCCACCGGCGGCACGGTCAGATCGGTGGCCAGACGAAATGGCGCTCCCGGCGGCAACAAATAACAATCCCCGGCGGTCAGCAGCACGGTGTCGGGAACGCCCTCCACCGACAGCCAGCACTGCCCCGAGACCACGGCATAGCATTTGATGCCGTCATGCTGCGGCCACTGAATGGCCATCTCGCCGGGAATTTCGAATCCGCCGGCGACATAGCTGCGCGGCTTGAACAGCGACAAGACTTCTGAGAGCGGATCCATATGCCTCCGGACGATTGAACCAATAAAACGGACTTTATAGCATGGATAGTACTGCTGCAAGCGCCTATATTGCGCTCATCGGGTTGCGCTTCTGCAGCCCTTCAACTGAACACAAGGGTATTCATCATGCGTATTTTCATTACCGGCGCGACCGGTTTCATCGGCTCCACCATCGTTGCCGAACTCCTCAAAGCGGGTCATCAGGTGCTCGGCATGACCCGCTCCGACGCCGGCGCTGAGTCGCTGATTGCGGCCGGCGCGGAAGTGTTCCGCGGCGACCTGCAAGACCTCGACAGCCTGCGTCGCGGCGCGGCGGCGGCCGACGGCGTCATCCACACTGCCTTCAACCACGACTTCTCCCAGTTCGTCGCCAATTGCGAAGCCGACCGCCTGGCCATTGAGGCACTGGGCTCCGCACTGGAAGGTTCCGATCGTCCTCTGATCATCACCTCCGGCACCGGCATGGGTGCAGCAGCACCAGGCCAGCCGGCCATCGAAGACAACTTCGATGCCAACCACCCGAATCCGCGCAAGGCTTCGGAACTGGCCGGCGCGGTGGTGGCGAATCGCGGCGTCAACGTCTCGGTGGTGCGCCTGCCGCAGGTCCATGACACGGTCAAGCAAGGCCTCATCAGCCCCTTGATCGAACTGGCCCGCGCCAAAGGCGTCGCAGCGTACGTCGGCGACGGCAGCAATCGCTGGCCGGCGGTGCATGTGAGCGACGCCGCCCGCCTCTATCGATTGGCGGTGGAACGCGCACAACCGGGCAGCCGTTACCACGCCGTCGCGGAAGAAGGCATCACCATGCGCCGTATCGTCGAAGTCATTGGACAGGGCCTGAAGATTCCGACGGTCAGTGTTTCTCCTGAGGAGACAGCCGCACACTTCGGTTGGTTGGCGGGCTTCGTCGGCCGCGACCTGCCGGCGTCGAGCGCACAGACGCAGGAAGTCCTCGCATGGCGCCCGACCGGTCCGGAACTGCTTGTCGATCTCGAGCGGATGAATTACTTCAGCGTTTGAAAATTCAGCGTTAAAGAAAACGCGCCGGCGTCTGGATGACGTCGGCGCGTAGCAATGCGATCAGACAAAAACGTCGCTACCAATCCCACTCGCCGGTTTCTTCGACGAGAATTTTCTTGCCCTGCATGACCAGAAGACTGCCGTCTTCCATGACACGGTAGTAGACGCCGCCCTTCCTGAATTCATAACCGAGGAAGCGGCACGGCGTCACGCCGTCCGCGCACAAGGTATGCAACGTCTTGCCGCGCAGCTTGATGCTTTTGCCGGTCTTCTTGCTGGTGCCGGTGTACATGACGTCATCGCAACTTACCACGCCTTCTTCGCAGCCCTGGATGTCGATGACGAAGGATGGCGTCGTCAGTGTGCTTGCCGATGCATGACCAAACGAGATGCCAGAGATGCCCAGCAAGGCGATAAAAAGGTAAGGCTTCATGCTTACTCCTTGTAGACCACGTTGTCGTCCACTGCGTATAAAACACAAGCCTGCCCGGCCCGCTCTTCGCATCGCTTCAGCGCCTGCGCATTGACGTCTTGTTTCGTGCCGGCATTCCAGCCCCAGTGCTTGCGCGTCGGAGCCACCGCAAACGCCTTGGGCGCGGACGCTGCCAGGTAGCGCTGGTATTGCTCCCGGCCCTCATCGCTATCCAGCGGCAGCTTGTTCAGGTCGTCGACGGCGGCAAAGCCGCTTGCCGGGAATTGCCGTGCGCGCAGCCGGTCGGGCAGCGAGTCCTGATCCGGGCTGGCAATGCGGCGGGTATCCGTAATCACGCCGCGCTGCAAGGCATCGGTCGGTATCGCTTCACAGCTGGTAATCTTTTTGCGTTCCTGTCCGTCACAGAAGAATACGCTGTTGCCCAGCGTGGCCGCCAGGTCGGGATGATAGAAACTCGCCGCGCCCTTGTGATTCTGAATCGCGATCCAGCGCTTGACCAGTGCCGGATCCGCTTTGCCGTCCGAGTAGCGGATGATCCAGTCGTACAGGCCGCCGCGGATGACGGAAGCGCCGTTCAGATTACCCTGTGCATCGTAATGTCCGTGGAAACCGACGCGGGTCTGGTCCAGTGGATAGTCATCGGTGAACAGCCGCTGCTTGCCGCCCAGGAACATGCGTGAACACGACGACACGCAATACCCCGATACGGCCGTGGTCACGCCCGCCTTACGAAAGAACTCGCCGATCTCGTAACCGGTCCCGGCTTCGCCGCCATGCGAATTGCGCAGGATGACCAGATCAATATGGGGATTGGCGGCAAACGCATCCTTGACCATCGCCCACTCGGAACCGTTGACCGGGCCGGACAGGATGATGGTGTTGCCGAACTTTGCCAGTTCCATGGCGGAGGCTGTCGTACACGATATTGCCAGGATGCAGATTGCTGCGGCTTGCGATACGCGACGTGAAAATGAGAAGCGTATGTTTATCGATGCCATCTTTTTACCCGATGCCGTTGACCAGAAATTCTTATTTTTTGACATATTCAGTTCTCGGATTTTCCGTCGCAAGGATGTCCATGCAGAGCGAATCGGTGATGATTGAAAAATGCCGGATACCTTTTCTTGAAAGAAGCGACTCCGCTAAAAAACGAGCGATGAATGAGGAATTTTCAACCACGTAATAACTCCCTTTTCCAAGCCCGTCCATGCGAGATGCCTCTCCGGCAACCCAGCTTTCATTACGTCGTTGGTAAGCTTCGTGGGTATCGAAGAAGATAGCAAGCAGCCTGTCCGTTTCATATTCCTGCACAAGTATTCGCAAGCCTGCTGAACGCTCAACTATTTCTATGATATTTACGGCAGGCATCGCGTCAGGATGAGGATTCCAGACTTCGTATCGTTGCATCCCTTGCCCCTTTAATTTTTATCTTCCAACATTCTATTTCCATACGCAGCAAGATGCCACGCCGGCAGAGGCCGCCGGCTTGCGCGCCTCCGCTTGAGCAATATATCCATGTAGAGGCGACAAAGCCCCTTCATGAGCGGGCCTTGCGCTTCTGGAGATGTGCTTATCCAAGCCGATACGCCCTGCTCGACACGCCCACCGAATTGCCATCGGGATCCTTGACGTTGGCGAACGCATAGCCGTTAGCCTGGTGCGTGCTGCCGAAGACCAGCCCGCGTTGCGCACTCTGCGTTTTGAAGTCTTCCACATCCTCGACGCTGAACATGAGCTTCACGCCAGCCTGGCCGAGCTTGACGCTCTTGGCGGCCTGGTGGATCAGGATGCTGGCGCCGCTGGCCGGTGCGGTCAGCTCGATCAGGCCTTCCACCATTTCACCTGACGTTTCGAAGCCGAAGAACTGACTGTAAAACGCGGCCGTGGCGGAGGGATTTTTTGCGTAAATGAGGATGGTGTTGAGTACTGCCGGCATGGCGCTCCCGAAGTAGTTGGTGGGCTGACGGATATGGACGGTATTTTGTTGCCCGCAACTCTATCAAGGAACGCTATTTTTTTCAGCGGTATTTTCGGCTTCTCAATCCGTCTTTCTTCAAACGCATTTCATGGCAACCGCCACAAAAGATGACTCAGCAAAAATCGCGGCTGTGGACGTTGATCTCGCCGAGCAGGTGCGACAGATCGACCAGCCGCTTGGCGACCAGATGCTTGACGCCGGCGTGGGTCTGCCAGATGCCGTAGACGCCCAGCAAGGAGGCGTTGAGGACTTCGTTGCGCTGCTTCTCGACCAGCGAGGGCCAGATGATGACGTTGGTTGAACCGGTCTCGTCTTCGATGGTGATGAACAGCACACCCTTGGCGGTGCCGGGCCGCTGGCGCACGGTGACGATGCCGCAGCCGCGCGCGAACTGGCCGTCCTGGAACGTCGCCATCACGTCGTGCGGCAGGAACTTCTGTTTGGTCAGGATGGTGCGCAGCAAGGCCAGCGGATGGCGGCGCAGCGTCATGCCGGCGCTGCGGTAATCGGCGACGATGTCTTCGGCTTCCGACGGCGCCGGCAGGTGCAGCGCCTCTTCGCGCGACGGTGCGGTGCGCAGCAGGTCTTTGGCGGGCGCGGCGTCGAGCGCCTGCCACAAGGCTTCACGGCGGTGGCCGCTGAGCGTGGCCAATGCATTGCCGGCGGCCAGCGCCTGCAGGTCGCGCTTGTGCAGGTTGGCCCGCCGCGCCAGGTCTTGCAGATCGCTGAACACACCGTCAAGACGCGCCCGCTCGATGCGCAAGGACGGCTCTTCCTTGAGGCTGCCGATCAGCGACAGGCCCAGGCGTACGGCGGGCCGTTCGGCGCCGGTTTCTTCCAGTGCGCTTTCCCAATTGCTGTGCGTCACATCCGCCGGCAGCACGCGAACGCCATGGCGTCGTGCATCCTGGATCAGTTGCGACGGCGAGTAAAAACCCATGGGCTGGCTGTTGAGCAGCGAGCACAGGAACGCTTCCGGCTCGTGGCATTTGATCCAGCTGCTGAAGTACGCCAGGTTGGCGAAACTGGCGGCGTGACTTTCGGGGAAGCCGTAGTCGCCGAAGCCCTGGATCTGGCGGAAGATGGCGTCGGCAAACTCTTGCGTGTAACCGCGCTCGAGCATGCCGTTGATTAGCTGCTTCTGGTATTTTTCCATGCCTCCCTTACGCTTCCACGCCGCCATCGCGCGCCGCAGGCCGTCTGCCTCTCCCGGCGTGAAGCCGGCCGCCAGCACGGCGATCTGCATTACCTGCTCCTGGAAGATCGGTACGCCGCGTGTGCGTTCCAGCGCCTGACGCAGGATTTCCTTGGGATAGGTTTCCGGCTCCAGACCTTCGCGCCGCCGTAAAAAAGGATGGACCATGCCACCCTGGATCGGCCCCGGCCGCACGATCGCCACCTGCACCACGAGATCGTAGAAGCGGCGTGGCTTCAGGCGCGGCAGCATGCTCATCTGGGCGCGGCTTTCGATCTGGAAGACGCCGATGGTATCGGCCTGGCAGATCATGTCGTAGGTGACCGGATCTTCGCGCGGAATGTCCTGCAACCCGAACGATATGCCGCGCCGCTTGCCGACCAGCTCCAACGCGCGCCGCAAGGCCGACAGCATGCCCAGCGCCAGCACATCAACCTTGAGCAGGCCGAGCGATTCGAGATCGTCCTTGTCCCACTGAATCACCGAGCGATCCGGCATGGCGGCGTTTTCTATCGGCACCAATCGCGACAGCTTGTCGCGCGCAATCACGAAGCCGCCGCTGTGCTGCGACAGATGGCGCGGGAAGTTGAGCAATTGCCGCGCCAGGATGGCCCACTGATGCGCGATCGGAGACTGCGGATCGAGGCCGCATTCGGCGAAGCGGTCCAGCAAATTGTCGCGATGATCGAACCACTGCTGCGACTTGGCCACCTTGTCGACGATGGACTCGTCCACGCCGAGCGCCTTGCCGACGTCGCGCAGCACGCCGCGCGGCCGGTAGGTGTGCACGGCGGCGGCGATGGCGGCGCGCATGCGGCCGTATTTGCGGTAGATGTACTGGATCACTTCTTCGCGCCGCTGATGCTCGAAGTCGACGTCGATATCGGGCGGCTCGCCGCGCTCCTTGCTGATGAAACGTTCGAACAGCATGGTCGAACAGGTCGGATCGACTTCGGTCACGCCGAGGCAATAGCACACCACAGAGTTGGCCGCCGAGCCGCGGCCCTGGCGCAGGATGCCGTTGTCCTTCGCAAAACGCACGATGTCGTAGACCGTCAGGAAATACGGCTCGTAAGCCAGGTCGTTGATCAGCGTCAGCTCGTGCTCAAGTTGGGTGGACACCGACTCCGGGATGCCGGCGGGATAGCGCAGGTGGGCGCCGAGATAAGCCTCCTGTCGCAAATAAGCGGCCGGCGTCTGGCCTTCCGGCACCAGTTCTTCGGGATATTCGTAACGCAGTTCGCTCAGTTTGAAGTGGCACAGGGAAGCGATGCGCAAGCTTTCTTCCAGCGCCGCCGCCGGAAAAATATTCGCCAGCCGCAGCCGCGAGCGCAGGTGCTGTTCGGCGTTCGGCGCCAAGTCGTAGCCGCAGTCGCCGACCGACTTGCCGAGCCGGATCGCGGTCAGCGTATCCTGCAAGGGCTTGCGTGAACGCACGTGCATGTTGACCTGGCCGAGCGCGACCACCGGCAATCGACTGAACTCGGCAGCCTCCTGGATCACGCCGCGATGCAGGTCGTCGAGCGGCCGGTACAGTTGCGTCAGGCCGAGCCAGGCGCGCTGCGGAAAGGTGCGCGCCAGCCAGTCGGCCTGTTGCGCCAGCAGCGCGGCGTCAGCCGGATAATGCGGCGCCAGCACCAGCAGGCAATCGGGCAAGCCGCGCAGGTGCGCATGCGAGGCCTGCGGCGCTGAAAAATCTTCGATGCCGATGCGGTAGCTGCCCTTCTCGGCGCGCGTGCGACCAAGCGTAATCAGTTCCGACAGGTTGCCGTAACCTTCGCGATTCTGCGCCAGCGCGATCAGCGTGAGCGGCGGCTGCCCTGCTTCCCATTCGATACGAAAACAGGAGCCGATGATCAGCTTCATGCCGGCGTTTTTACTTTCCACATGCGCGCGCACTACGCCCGCCAGCGAACATTCATCGGTCACGGCCAGCGCGGTGTAGCCGAGCTGCACCGCGCGCGCGGCCAGTTCTTCGGCGTGCGAGGCACCTTCGAGGAAGGTGAAGTTGGACAGGCAGAACAGTTCGGCGTAGTCGGGGATTTTCGTCGCTATCGCAGGTATTTCAGACATGGTGCACTCCCTCAGCCGAACACGCCGTGCAGATACCAATGCGGTTCGACGCCGTCGACGTCGCCGATGCGCTCGCGATAGATCCAGTAGTGGCAATGATCAGCGCCTGCCGCAATGTAGTAATCGCGGGTGACCAGCAGCCCATTCCACCAGCCGGCTTCGATGCGTTCGGGCGGCGACACCGGGTGCAGGTGCGAGCCGTAATACGGCCGGTGCCGGCGCATGACCAGCGCCACCGGTTTTTCCAGCAGCCAGCCCGGACGCGGCGGCAACGGCCGCGCATCGAGCGGCGCGGCCGGCTCCATCACGGACACCCAGCGATTGGCCTGCTCCGGCCGGTAGTCGGCCAGCGGCGACGGCTGCAACACGTGTTCGGCGCCCAGCCGCGCCACCAGCAATTCGACCAGGCGCTTGTAGTCTTCCGGTGTGCCGCCCGGCTCGGGAAACAGGCTCTCGCTGGCCGGCGCCATGGCTTCGGTGCGCGCCGCTTCCAGCACCACGGCGATGATCGGTGCGCTGATCTCGAGTTGCGCCAGCCGCTCCTTAAGCAGGCGGATCAGGTGTGCGTCCTGCCAGGTCGGCTCGGCCAGCGCGAGTTCGATCACGGTCGGCGCGACGGCCTGGCGGCCGCGTTCGTGCTCCAGTTGCACGCACACTTGGATGACCGCCAGTTGGCGCGCCGTGAGCCAGCCGCACAGCTGCGCCAGCAAGGCTTGCACGGTGTGCTGCGCGGCCTCGGCGTGTTCGATGCGTTCGGTCAGTTCGATGCGCTGGCGAAAGCTCGGCGGCGTCTCTATCCAGGCATGCAGTTCCGTCGCTTCACCGTAGGCGCAATCGAGCGCATCCAGCATGCGGGTGTCGCCGCGCCGCTGCAAACCGGCGCGCGGCAGACGACGCAGGTCGGCAAGGTTGCGGCAACCGATTCCCTTCAACCAATCGAGATAAGGCAGCGCGGCCGGCAAGGCGCTTACCGGCAAGCGATCGAGGCGGCGCTGCAGGCGCGGCGTACTCAGCGTGCGCGGATGATGATGACCCGGCAGATGGCAATGGCGCGCCAGCAAGGCGGCGCCGGCCGCAGTCGGCGCGCAGCTGACGGCGGCGGTCAGGCCGAGCTGGCGCACGGTGCCTCGCACGCGCCGGCACAAGGCGCGGATGCCGCCGAACAGGCGCAGGCTGGCGCCGATGTCGAGCACGATGGTGGCGTCGTCGCTGAAGGCGGCCTGCGGCGTGTATTGCAGCAGCGCGGTAGCGGCGCCGGACAGCGCCTGCGCTTCGCGCTCGATGGCGCGCTCGTGCATGTGGGCGCGCGGCAGCAAGGCCAGCACGCCGCCGCGGCGCATGCCGTAACGCACGCCAGCCTCGCAGGCCGGCTGCGATGCCGCCATGACGCGGGTGTGCTCCAGCACGACCGCGTCAGCCTCATCCGACCAGCTCGGATAAAACACTTCCAACGGCAACAGGGGCAGGTGTACGGCGATCCACAGACGCATGATGCAAAAGATTCAGAGAAGGCAGTGAAACAAACAGGGGCGTGTCGCGTTGCGGACCGCGCCGCTTGATGAAGCCGATATCGACGCCGCCCGCGGCGGCCGTCAGCGACAGCCGCAACGGCGCCGGCGAGGCATCCTGGGCGCAACTGAGCGGCCGCAGCATGACGAACAAGGTATTGCCGCCCTGCGCCGCCAGATGCAGTCGGCGCACGCTCTCCTTGCGCAGATTGCGCTGCCAGAACAGCAGCACCGCGCAACTGTCCGACTTCAGGATCTGCTCGGCGGCCCAGGCGGCGTCGGCGCTGGTGGCGGCGCGCACCGACAGCAGGCGTGCAGCATCGACGCCCAACTGGTGCCAGCCGATCGCTTGCGGCGCATGCGGCGTCTGCACCAGCGCAATGCGGCGCGGCGCCAAGGCTTTCAAGGTCGGACCCAGCAGGCGCAACTCGCCCGCTCCCGGTTGGCGCAACAGCAAGTCGATCAGCGCCCCGGTCGGCCAGCCGCGCCCCGGCAACTCCGCCGACAGCTCCGCAAAGCCGGTGTCGAGGCAGCGCGCACCGCCCCGCGCCAACTGCGATGCGCGCCAGAGGGAGCTGTGGATGCTTTGAGGACTGTCAATGATGTCAATAGATGGCGAAGGCATAAGGCATTGAATACTGTGTTTATATACAGTATATTGCCAGCTTCGCTTAGTCAACCTGAGATACGCGATTCGTCAAAATCGGCGTTACCGGAAAGAAATCATGCCAACTTCATGGAGCAATCCAGGCGCCGTGCCAGTCATCGCCCTTGCGGAGAAACACCGCGCGCTGGTGGCCTTCAGGCGAGATGTCGAGATACTCGAGCTTGTCCAGCACGACGCGGATTACGCAGAAGTTCGCATAGCCGTCGTCACTGCCCGGTTCCTGAACATGACCGGCTTCGGGCGCATCGAGCGGCGTCCCCGGCGCAAACGGCGTGCGGTACAGGATCAGCGTATGCGGCCGCGCGGCATTCCAGACGGCGCGCCGTTCGGCCTCCTCGGAGCAGATCTGCGCGCGGCCTTCGAGACGGATCTGCACGAAGTTGTCGAGATCGAGTCCGGTCATGGCGATGCGCGGATCGGCGCGCAACTCGGCGACCTTGGCCGAACGCATGTCGGTGTGGAAGGAGATCGAACCGCCCTGCTGGTCCGCGTCGCGCAAGACCACGGTGCGCACCTGCGGCATGCCGGCAGCCGCGCCGATGCCATTGGTGGCGGCTTGCCACATCGTCAACGGCGAGCGTTGCGGACCGGCGCCTGCGGCGAGTGCTTTCCAGATCGCGGCGTGGATGTCGTTCAGTGCAGTCATGAGCGGTTTTTACCTTCCGTCAGGGAGGCCGCCATTGTAATCGCGTCACCGCTGTTGCGGCGTACATACGCCGTCCACGATGGCGCTGCGAAATATTTATCACCTCGGCTACAATATTTTCCCTCATGATCCGTCTTCATCCTGTCCATCAATCCCCAACCCCGGCTTCGGCCCCGCGCTCCCACCGCGGCTGCCGTCGACTTGCCGATTGAACGTCGCTCCCGCTCCGGTCGACCGGCACACATAAATACGGCGAGCGCATGCACGCCCGCTCCACCAAGAAAGAAAAGAACATGACTTCTGCAACCCCTGCCACTCCTGCACCCCCTGCCGCTCCTTTACAGTTTTCTCCTTACCAAAAGTTCGTCGTCGGCGTGTTGGCCTTCCTGCAATTCGCCGTGATCCTCGACTTCATGCTGATGTCGCCGCTGGGCGCGCTGATCATGCCGGCCATGCAGATCACGCCGCAGCAGTTCGGCCTGGTGGTGTCGGCTTACGCCTTCAGCGCCGGCGCGTCCGGACTGCTGACGGCCGGTTTCGCCGACCGCTTCGATCGCAAGAAGCTGCTGCTGTTTTTCTATACCGGCTTCATCATCGGCACGCTGTGGTGCGGCCTGGCGCAGACCTTTGAAAGCCTGCTGATCGCGCGCATCGTCACCGGCCTGTTCGGCGGCGTGATCGGCTCCATCGTGCTGGCGATCTCGACCGACCTGTTCCCGCTGCAGATGCGCGGCCGCGTGATGGGCATGATCCAGACCGCGTTCGCGGCGAGCCAGGTGCTGGGCATCCCGATCGGCCTGT
>Ga0207667_10004845_pt1 | contig 16453 bp, 13 predicted proteins | sample KBSCornC52_FD_184301 | JGI IMG/M metagenome (GOLD analysis project Ga0207667, IMG submission 184301) | Corn rhizosphere microbial communities from Kellogg Biological Station, Michigan, USA - KBS Corn C5-2 (SPAdes) (version 2) | ecosystem: Host-associated > Plants > Roots > Rhizosphere > Soil ... | reverse complement strand
CAGCCGTGGATATTCATGCTATGGCGAAGATGACCATTGAAGACTACAACCAGTACATCCGTGAAAATTTGATCTATGTGGATCATCACGACAATTTGAGGTCTATGGCTGCTGGCTATCCGATGGCCGTGACGAAGGCACAAGCCCAAGCTCTTATAACTTACCTTCGGGAACTAATACCGACGGTTGGCGAACAGTAGACCACACAGTATGCAGGTACTAGTTTTGGTGTCGGTTCTGGTGTCGGTTTGGTTTGTAAATCACTACAAAAACCGACACCAGATTCACCCACCTATGCAATGCAATAACCCACAAAAACCCATTATTTATAGGAAATTTCTAGGATTACGTCATTCATTGCCACTCGTTGCCAGCCTCTAAAATGGGACTCATAATCCCTTGGTTGGGGGTTCAAATCCCTCCGGGCCCACCACTGACTTCTCTCCAAACATGGCGCCGGTCTCAAGGCCGGGGACCTTCAGCGCGCTGTCAGAAGGATGCGCAGATCGCGGAGATTGTTCCCCGTCGCTCCAGTCACGATCGTTGCTCCAAGCTGCGCCAGAAAGCGATAGGAGTCGAACTCCTGCAGGCTCCTCCGCGCCGCTGCGTCTCCGTACTGAAGCGTCCCTTCGTCCACCATCGCCCCCGCCGCCGGACTATTGCCGTCAATGCCATCGCTGCCCGCCGACAGAACGACCGTCGCGGCATCGGAAGGCGCGAGCAGCGTCGCCGCATACAGACCGAAGTGCTGGTTTCGTCCACCCAAGCCGATCGACCCCGGATCGGTTGCCGCGCTGGACAACTTTACCGTTAACTCTCCCGTCGAGATCAGGCAGGCCCGCGGGTGGGCCCTTCTCAAACTGCGCACCCGGTCCACCAGATACTCCGCCGCCGCCTGGTAGTCCCAGTCGTCGCAGGTGTTGTCGATCACGGCATGAAACCCAAGTTCTTCCGCCCGTGTCCGCGCTACCTCTGCCAGTTGGTCGGAGCTCAGCAGAGTGACCGCCCTCGCCTCAAAACTTCCGGGCTTCGGAGTCTCGGGGAGATCACGCCGCTCAAAAAAACGACGCACGGACGCCGGAAACCGGCTCGGCAACTCATACCGTGCCAGAATCTCCCGACACTGATCCACCGTTGAAGGATCAGGAAGCGTTGGCCCGGAGGCCAGAGCGTCCTGATGGCCGGGGGGGACATCGGACACCAGCAGCGAGAGGGTCGCGACCTCACCGGCTGCCATGGCAAGACGTCCTCCCTTCACCGCGGAAAAGTGTTTGCGAATGCAGTTGATCTCTGCGATCGATGCGCCGCTATGCACCAGCTCACGATGAAAGCTCCTCATCTCTGCCAGCGTGATCGAAGGGTCAAGCGGAAGCTCCATCATCGCGGAGCCGCCGCCGCTGATCAGAAACAGGCACAATGTCCCGGCAGCGTCCCCCTCGTCCTTCCGCAGACCGCGCAGCATCTCCAGTGCCGCTTGCGCTCCCGCCTGCGACGCCTCGTTCGGCAAGGGATGTCCACCCCCAAAGAACTGAAAGCCCAGAGGCAGATCGGCAGGCTCTTCCCCGGCGATCAGAACTCCGGCCACATCGTCAGGTAGAACCTTCAAGCGGCTCAGGAGCGCGCCGAGCATTGCAGCCGATGCCTTGCCCACCGCCACGATGCGAAGTCTCTTCACCCGCTCAAGATTGATTACCTCACTGTCATCGATGAAAAGCCGACTGTCGCCGACGCGAACACGCCGCGCAAAGGCCTGCTCCACACTGCAATCTGCCAGTGACTGGATGAAGATGCTCCGCGCCATCTCTCGCAATGCTGCGCTCATCGTTGTCATAAGACCCTCTGGGAGATTCACTCGGCCCTGGGCGTCTGCTTCCCTGTTTTTGCTGCCAAGGCTAACAAAGCAGCGCAGACAGCGAGTCCACTCATAGCGTAGAGGCCACCTTGAAAGCTGTGGGTCACATCACGGATTCTGCCGATGGAATAAGGCCCAAGAAAAGCTCCAACGCCGCCGATCGTGGTGAGAATGGCAACCGCTGCCGCGGCCGCTGCGTCGCCGAGAACGCTGGTGGTCAGCGTCCAGAACGGGCCCATCATGCTCCAAAGCCCCATCGCAGCCAGCGTCATCGCAATGATGGCCACGGCAATGTTGTGCGCCACCGCCGTCCAGGCAAACCCGGTCGCCGCCAGCACCAGACAACCCGCAATGTGCCAGCGGCGCTCGTTGGTCCGGTCGGAGTTCCAACCCACAATCACCGTAAAGATGGCCGCCGCAAGGTAGGGCAGCGTAGCGTACCGCGCAATGACGCTGGCCGTATGCGCGCCTCCGGAAAAGCTATCCAGAATAAGCGGCATCCACAGATTCACGATATACACGCCGACCTGGCTGACAAAATACGCCCCGGCGAGCAGCCACAGCATGGGCAGCCGAATGGCGTCGCGCAGTGCGTGGCGCTCCGCCGCACCATAGCGGTCACGGTCGCGCTGCAACTCGTCGGCGAGCCACATCTTCTCCTCCGGCTTGAGCCAGTGGACGTCCTCCGGCTTGTTTTTGAGCAGAAACAGCACGGAGATGCCGAGCAGAATCGTGGGTATGCCTTCCGAGAGAAAAAGCCACTGCCAGCCCGCCAGCCCTTTGACCCCATCGAGGCGCAGCAGCATACTCGAAAGCGGGCCGCCCACCACGCCCGCAAGCGAGGTCGCGGTCATGAACTTGGCCACGGCGCGGGCGCGTTCATGCGAGGGATACCAGTAGGTCAGGTAAAAAATCATCCCCGGAAAGAAGCCTGCCTCGCACGCTCCCAGCAGAAAGCGCAGGATATAGAACGACTCCGGCGACCGCACGAACATCATGCAGGTGGAGATGACGCCCCACGAGATCATGATGCGGGCGATCCAGACCTTCGCGCCGACACGCGCCAGCATCAGGTTGCTGGGCAGGTCGAACAGCGCAGAGCCGATGAAGAAGATGCCCGCGCCCGTCCCATAGACGGTGTTGCTGTAGTGCAACTCCCGCTGCATGTCCATCGCGGCAAACCCGACGTTGACACGGTCGAGATAAGCCACGATGTACAGGAGAAAAAGATAAGGGATAAGCCGCAGCGTTATCTTTGCGTAGACTTCCCGGCCATGAACGGACTCCACTGCCTGCACCATCACTCCACTTTAGTTGGTCTTGTCCGGACTTGGCGATGCCAGCGGGGGCGGAACGTACATCGGCAAACCGGTCACCGGCCAATGAGATACCTGCGCATCGACATTCAGCGCGATGGCAGCCGTGGGCGACGACGAAGGCGTGACGGCGATATTCCATCCATCGACGACGACCAGCGGCACATCGCCCTTGAGATCGGCGTCGCTCGCTTCAATCGAGATGGTCTTCGTCTCATTCGGAACAAGCGAGACGTAGTTGTCGCTGTAGAAGACCGGCAGCACACGCTCGCCCGACTGCTGACGACGCAGTTGCAGGTGCGTCATGAGCGCAACCTGTGTGTCGGGATTGTGCAGCGTGACCAACAGCAGGCATCTGCCATCTGCATCATGCCGTTCGACTTTCGCATCGAGTGTGACAGTGGAGAGCTGGTTGAGTGCCGTCAGATCGTCCTGATGGTCCGGTTGCGCGCGCCAGTAGAAGTTGCTGGAGAGCAGCTTGCCTGACCCATCGTGCAGGTCCAGCTTGACGAAGTAGACCGGCGACAGATTCGCGGGCCACGCTACAACACCCAGACTAGTCGCAACACTGGGCGCAGCCGTAACCGCAAAGTCATGCTGGTAGGGGATGGAGCCATCGAGATTGTAGATCGAAATATGTGCCGTGGCGTTGGTCAGCGCAGTGGGGAGATTATTGATGACCTGAATATCCCCATTGCTCTCGTTCAGTTGAATGTGTTGCAGCTCCCCGGCCTTCTCCACCGCGAAGAGCGAAGAGTTGGGCTCAAGGTCGTGATGATAGAGCTGCCATACAAAGCTCGGCTGCGCAGGATTGCTCATCCAGGTGATGATGGCCGTGCTCGGGTTGAAGAGTCTGGCGTTGCGGCCCTCGTACATGGCGCGGAAGGCCTCGTAGTTGGCAAGCTGCGCCTTGCGCACGAAATCGGCAAGGTTGGCCAGTTTGCCGTAACGGGCTTCGATGACATCACGGTAGGTGTCGCCGCCGGACGCGCCGCGGGCAAAGTCATGCTCCGCCCAGTCGTCGTTGATGATCTCCCAATCCTTCTGCGGCATCATGCCGTGAATGGACTCGAGGGTTGGAATGGACACGCTGCCGATCTCGGTCTTGAAGGCGTGTTTGAAGTTGTAAAACTCGCGCGGCGTACGCCAATGGTAAGGGCCGCTTGAAAAGACGCCATGCCCCGCGGTGGAGCTGGGCTGATAGAGCCGCGTGGGATCAAGCTCAGCCATCATGGGGCGCAGCTCGTCGTCGATCTCCTTCGGTGGATAGCCCTCGTTGCGCGCACACCAGATCGCGATGGACGGGTGGTTGCGGAAGCGAAGGATCTTGTCGCGAACGTTCGCCATATAGGTAGGCAGATCGGTCGGATTTGGGCCGTCGCTGGGATTGGGCTGGAAGAACTCGTCCCAGAGAAGGATGCCGTACTTGTCGCAAAGCTCGTAGAAGTCCTCGTTCGTGCTCTGCCCGACCCAGTTGCGGATCAGGTTCATGTTGGCCATCTTATGCATCCGTATCTCGGCCTCAAGACGCTCGCGCGGGATGCGTTTCATCGCCTCGTCCAGGCCCCAATCGCCGCCGCGAATAAAGATGCGGACACCGTTGACGGAGACAGTAAGGTTCTCGGAGTCGGGAACGGTGTAGGTAATCTTACGAATGCCGAAGCTGAGGTCGTCCGTGTCCGACACCTTCTTCTTGATCTCGAAGCTGAGGTGAAGTTGATAGAGATTCTGCGGGCCATAGCCGTTCGGCCACCAGAGCTTTGGATTGTTGACATGCTGAAGCGGAAGAGAAACCACTTTTGAACTGTGAGGGGCGATCTCGACATCCTGCGCAAGGTCCATCCCGCCGAAGCTGCCTGTTAGCGTGCCCTTCTGTGTCTTGTCGCTTATGTTCTCAACCGTAGTCTTGATAGAGACATCCGCTGAATCCAGTTTCGGCAGCGGCAGGTCAGTTGTAACCAGAGGATTCTTCACCACGACCGGTCCACTCGCCGAGAGGTAGACCTTACGCCAGATGCCCGTGTCACGATCGCGAATCGCGGGAATCCAGTCCCAGCCAATGGTAGAGAGAAAGGTCGGGCCGTCGATGGCGGTGATGCCGCCGTTCAGGCCCATCCCGTTGCGGATCGTATGCTCATGGGGAACACCGGGATGCGGCTGCGGACTGACCAGCACGGCCAGTACGGCTTGTTTTCCCGGCTTGACGGCGGACGTAATGTCAAAGGTGCCGCGAATGAAGGCGCCCTTGATGGTGCCGATCTGTTTGCCATTCACCCATACCTCAGCGGCATAGTTGATGCCGTCGAAGTTCAGCCACGTCTGATGATGAGAAAAGGACTTGGGAACAGTAAAGACGGTGCGATACCAGTAAGGGGTGCGGCACAGGCTCTCAGGAATCTTATCGGGGCGATTGTTTTCCCCGTAGAGAGGCTCAGGGTAGACGCCGTCGTTGACGAGGCTGGTGAGCACGGTTCCGGGGACGGTCGCGGCGTACCAATTTTGGGGGTTGAAGCTCGACTGAGAGACCGCATCTCCGGATTGAGAGACCTTGGCCGCATCCTGCAATTGCCAGCCGGAGGAGACCTCGACGGGAGAGGGAGGCGCGGAGTTTGCCGCGGCAGGAAGCACGCCGAACAATCCTACGAGACCCGCAACCATGCAAGACAATATCGACCGTCTAAACCGCTTCTGCACTTGATTCTTCTCCCCGGATCTTGTTTGAACCCGTACAGGAGAACTTTACACGGTCTCGGTTTTGCACTGCCACGCAGCATGAGCTCGCGACCTCCTAATACTGTAGTTCGCGCGGCGAATACGTCAGCGTTCCATTCGAGCGTTCATACCAGAGGAACAGCTTCTTCGGGCTATGATTCACGGTCACTGCGATGATGATGCCGGAGCCGTCGCGCTTCGATATGTCCACATGATGCGACGTGATGGGGCCCCAGTCGCTCGCCGTTGTCCAGTCCTCGGTGAACCGCTGCAACTTGTAGTCGTAGTTCTGCGGATGCTGCTCCCAGTTGGCATCGTTCATCCAGATGCCGTATGCCGTCTTGTAGTCCTTCTTCTGCAGGTCCGTCATAAAAGTGTCGATCTTATGCTCGACGGGGAGGTTCGAGAAGAACCATCCGTGCCCCAGCATATAACCGCCGACGTAAAGCAGCACCAACACCACGATCAGGACTCCGCCACCTACCAGCAGATTACGGTTTCGCGTCTCACGACGGGCGTTGTATTGCGGAGCGTTCAGCAGCGTCATCGTCTCTTCACCTCGGTACCCACTTATATTAGACACCGCCACCGAAAAAATGGATGTTGCGAAAGGCCGCTATACTCGCCAGATCTTCATGCGCAAGTCACTGCCACCCAAATGCTCCTTGATACACATCGAACTCGACCCCGGCAGGCTGCAGATAGACCGATACGATATCGAAGCGCGCCGGAACCTCCCGCCTCAGCTTCTCGGGAAAGGCGCGCAGATAAGCCCGTGCCATCTTTCGCAGCATCTCCTGCTTCTCGGCGTCCACGGCAGACTCCGCCGGCGCCATGGGATCTCTTCCCGTCCGCGTTTTAACCTCGATAAAGCAAAGCCAGTCGCCATCCCATCCAATCAGATCGACATCGCCCCGCAACTTCGCATTCTTCCAGCGCCGCGCCACGACCGTGTAGCCCAGCGTCCGCAGATGGAAGAGCGCCTCACGCTCTCCGCGCAGGCCGGTAGCAAGATGCTGCGCCGTAGACGGCCTGCGTCTGAGCCGTACGCCCAGCGCATCCATCCGGCGCAGCGCCCACACCTGCAAATTGATTCCGGCAGCCGTTCTCAATGCTGAGCCTCCCCTGGATATCAATGCGTCACTGAATGCATTGCGTGCATTCGCTTGACAGCGGCGGCGTGTTGCAGATCGACCGTCACCGGCTTCGACGCAATGCTCTCCCCGTTCGAGTTCACTGCCGTAACGATATACACCGACGTTCCAGCATACGGCGTGATCCCGGTAAACTCCGCCGAGACAAGTCCGCTGGCGAGCAACCGTAGTGTTCCATCGCTGCCATCCTGACTCTTGACGTCATACGTCCTCGCCCCAGACACCGGAGTCCACGAGAGCGAGACCACGCCATCCCGCACGTCGGATTTCAACCCCTCCGGCGCCGAAGGCGCTGCTCCATCCGGCAGCAATCCGTAGACACAAAACTGCCCCGTCCCAATATTTTCCGTGCCAAAGCTGGAGAGATAGACCTTGCCGTTCGCAATGGTCGGAGGAGCCATCTTGGAGTAGTTATTGCAATCATCCCGTCCTGGGTTTTCCAACGAGTTCCAAAGCTCATGCTCGATATCATCCGCATCGTAAGCATGAAGAATCCCGGGCCTCGATTCGTGCCACGAATCACCGGTCGCATGAATCGCCGCCCACAGAATCCCCTCTTTGCCGCCATTCGCCGACAACGAAAGCATCGCACCCGGATGCCCCTGGTTCATCTCCGGCCGCATCATTACCGGCGTCTCGCTCACCCTGTCGCCATCGAGACCATACACGCGCGCATGGTCTCTCTGCCCCCACACATAGAGCAGCCCGCCCTTCCTGTCGCTCTTCCAATACACGAAACTGTGCAGATGCGAGCCGCTCGCCTGAAAGTGTTGCAACGCATTCTCATCGCCGAGATGCCCCAGATGCCGCTTGTCGAGGACATACAGAACGCCCTGCTTGCCCCCGCCCAGCACAAGGTTTGTTCCGGGGATCAGCGTCGCACCCGATGAATCGAGGTCAGCGTCATCCTTATCGAGTTGCAGATGGTTGGTCGGCGTGAACCAGTCCAGTATCTTCAACTCCGGACTCAGCTTCAAAAAGCTTTCGCTGAAGTTCACCTTGCCGTCCCACGATCCATTCCCTGTAACGACATAGATATTGCCCTCCGCATCCACAGCAGGCGCCTGTCCCGACTGCCAGATGCTCGCCTCCGATCCAGTCGGCGAAGTGTTCAACACCGCGGTCTGGCGCAGTGACTTCGCGTCGTATCCCATCAGGAACCCGTGGTACGGCTCTTTGTCGCAGTGCGAGGCATACCCGACATACACTGTGCCAGACGAAAGCAGAAGCGCCGGACGTTGATTCTGCATCAACGGATCGAAGGCCGGTGCCGTAATCGTCACCGGACTATCGGGCATGTCCGCCCCCGTCGCAAGATCCAGTGCGTGAAGTCGCTGCATAAAACCACTGCCCGCCCGTGTCAAAGCCACGACATACAGCGTCCCGCTCTGCTGATCGATCACGGGAGTTCCGATGATTCCCATCTTCCCGTTGATATCCAGGCAGCCAAAATTCGCGTCATGCAGGTTTGCCGGCGTACCGAAGTTCACATGCCAAAGCGGCGTGGAGGCGCTTGCCTCATTGGCGTCGAACGCATACACGCTGTTATTGACCGTCGTTATATAGACCACGTCGTGAAAGCCGCCACCCACCTTCACATGCGAGACATAAAGCGGCTGCCCGTAGACCTGGTCGTCCACCACCCGCTTGAAGAGCATCCCAAACTGCTTCACATTGACATTCTCATGAGTCAGCACGGTCTCATGCAGATTCGCGCCCGTACGCTCCCGATCATTGTGCTGCGTCAGCACGTTGACCTGTGCGGAGGCCACTCCAAAGGACAACAACATTAAGATCGAGGTTCGGCCCAGAATCAATATCGAGGTTCGGCCCAGAAAGCCGCGCTTGCCAAACTTCTGCTTCATCGCCATTCGGTCTCATTCCCTGTCAATGTTTTGTAGCGCTTCCAGTGTAAGGGCTTTCAAACCATTGTCCTCGCTCTATCCTTCAAGCCAACGGCGAGAGCAGGGATGAAGATATCAACACCCTCCTGAAAATCTTGCCCATTGCCTCTATTGCCCGACCCTGCGATACTTAATCGTGCCCATCACGCACAAAATTCCATCACAAATAAAGAGGTCGCGGACATGTCTGCAAAGTACATCTTCGTAACGGGCGGAGTCGTGTCATCGCTCGGTAAAGGTCTCGCCGCAGCCTCCATCGGCTGCCTGCTTGAGGCACGCGGTATCAAGGTCAACCTGATGAAATTTGACCCCTACCTCAACGTCGACCCCGGCACCATGTCGCCCTTTCAGCACGGCGAAGTCTTCGTCACCGACGACGGCGCGGAGACCGATCTCGACCTTGGCCACTACGAGCGCTTCACCCACGCTAAGCTGACCCGCGACAACAATCTCACCACCGGGCGCATCTACGAGCAGATCATCACCAAGGAGCGTCGCGGCGACTATCTCGGCAAGACCGTGCAGGTCATCCCGCACGTTACCAACGAGATCAAGAACGCTATGCGCAAGGTCGCCGCGGAGACCGAGGTGACCATCGTCGAGATCGGCGGCACGGTAGGCGACATCGAGTCCCTGCCCTTCCTTGAAGCGATCCGACAGATGCGCCAGGACCTTGGCCGCGACAACACTGTCTTCGTCCACGTCACCCTCATCCCCTGGATCGCCGCCGCGCAGGAGCTCAAGACCAAGCCCACCCAGCACTCTGTTAAAGAGATGCTCTCCATCGGAATTCAGCCCGACATCCTCCTCTGCCGCTCCGACCGCCCTGTCCCCCGCGAGATGCGTAGCAAGATCGCCCTCTTCTGCAACGTCGAAGAGGCCGCCGTCATCGCCGCCCGCGACGTTCCCAGTATTTATGAGGTGCCGCTGACCTTCGCCGCCGAGGGCGTGGACGCTCTCGCACTCAAATATCTCCGCATCGACGCCAAGGAGCCCGATCTCTCCAAATGGCAGGACATCGTCCGCCGCGCCTACAACCCGAAAGATGAAGTCTCCATCGGCATCGTCGGCAAGTACGTCGAGTACGAAGACAGCTACAAGTCGCTCAAGGAAGCTCTCGTTCACGGCGCGCTCGCCCACAATCTCAAGCTCCGCGTCACCTGGATCGAAGCCGAGGGCCTCGAAGCCGACGACTACGCCTCGCAGCTCGAAGGCTTCGATGGCATCCTCGTTCCCGGCGGCTTCGGCAAGCGCGGTATCGAAGGCATGTTGAACGCGATCCGCTACGCCCGCGAGACCGGCACGCCCTACTTCGGCATCTGCCTCGGAATGCAGACCGCGTGCATCGAGTACGCCCGCAACGTCTGCGGCCTCAAAGAGGCGAACTCCGGCGAGTTCGACCCTGCCACCCCTCACCGCATCATCTATAAACTCCGCGAGCTTACCGGCGTAGAAGAGATGGGCGGCACCATGCGCCTCGGCGCGTGGGACTGCGTCATGGAGCCCGGCTCGCTCGCCGCGGAGGCCTACGGCACGACCGAGATCTCAGAACGCCACCGCCACCGTTACGAATTCAATCGCGAGTACGAGGCTCTGCTTACCGGGGCCGGCCTGCGCATCACCGGGACCACGCCCGACGCCACCTACGTCGAGATCGTGGAGATTCCGGGCCATCCTTTCTTCCTCGGCTGCCAGTTTCACCCGGAGTTCAAATCGAAGCCGCTGGAGCCGCACCCGCTCTTCCGCGACTTCGTCGCCGCCAGCTACAAGAACCGCCTCGCGCAAACCACTGCGGCAACCGAATCGCAATTCGAGCACAATCTTTAGAAGTTTGCACCCAACCAAAGGCCCGTGAATAACAGCGGGGTCTTGTCGCTACTCCACTTGGTGCGAAAACTAGATAGCCAGTTGCTGGTTCTCTCCGCTGACGAAGGTGTTGTATTCCGGATGATCGAAATAATGCAATGACCAGATCTGATGGTGCCAGCTCGGTGCCGAAGGAGCGGCGGAGAGATAATAAACAGGCGATAACTTTACTGAACGATGGGTTTCATTGAATTCGTGGATCGCCAACCGTTCACCCGTAAAATCGTTGAAGAATTCCACGTCGCCGCCGATCGTGTCATCGAAATAGCAGAAAACACGAGGAAGAAAGTGTTTGCTATCCGCATCGAACAATTTCAATGCTGTGATGGTCGAAGAATAATAATCCAAGTCTTGTGACACCGCTCCCACTGGAGCCGGATTATATTGATCGAAAAATGTGCTCAGGGTATCGGTGACATTCCCCAGCACAAGCGTCGAACGCTTGAGACGCTTCCGCAGCTCCGGAACATCCATCTTGAAAAAACTGGGCTTCCAGTGATAAGGCAAATCCCGATAATCCTCAGGCGGCGGGAGACCGGCTCCTGTGTCAAATCCGTAGATCTCGATCTTGACCGGAAAAATCTTCTCGACCTGCTCAGCATGATGTTCGAGCGCGAGCAATCCAGCACCACCCGCAACTCCAAACTCCAATATGCTTACGCGCGGCTCGCCAAGGCGGGCTGCAAGCTGGGCCGCCTGATAAACCAGGTAAGCATAGTGCGGCCGCTTCACCGCACCGATAGCGTAACGAAAGGCATAACTCCCGATTCCGAGGTTGCGGATAGCAACTCGAAGAACCTTCCTGATTACAAATGGCTCATTGAATAAACGCACAAGAGTTCCCATGGTCCCCACAATTTTTCGCCTCGGAAAACCGGCACAAATACCGGCCTGCCGACAGGCTACAAAGTCACAAATCCTACTAAATCCAGATAGATAAGATTATCGCAGTAAATATTGTTCACTGAAGGGATGGCCATGATAAATGTGAGTGCGCCCTCTTCACGACAATCCTCGGCATCATTCAGGCAGAAGAACAACTGAGCCTTCCGCACGCGCTCCAAGCGCCTTATCGAAGGAATTTTCCGTCACAGCCGATCAGCACCGCAAACACAATCGGCAAATCCCTTCGCCGTAGAGTGCGACAAAGCGCACACATACTGCGGCCAGAGCGGTTTGATCAACGACGAGTGGTCACCCACAAAAAAATCATTGATATAAGCCCGGCTCGCATCCGTCTTCGCATCCGGATCGGCACGAAACTCCGTAATCAGCTTCCCCAGCGCCGCCGGAGAGAATGCCGCCTGATAATACGTCTTCCCGTAGTCGTACTCCTTCGACCAGGACCTATCGAGCCCCGTATGGTTCGAGGCGGAGAAGACACTGTAATCCACCAGCGTCGCCGAGGCCGGATCAACCCGCGCCACGGTGAACGAAGGATCGTTCCCGCTCACCGGGGAAACCGACGAAACCATCTTGAGCGCCACCTGTCCGCCCTTCGCGCCGCTTTCCGGCCCCAGCAGCCGCAACTCATCCATGTGGGTGTGCCCAAAGATGCCCAGCCGCACCACGTCTGCACCTTCCACTAACAAATCTTCCAATTGATCTGAGGCGAGAAACATCTCCGGCTTGTCATTCCCGCAGACATTCCGAAACTTCGTGAAGGTCGAATAGATATCGACTCCCGGTGGAATATGCCCCATCACCCAGACCTTCTGCTTATGTCTTCTGGCTTCGGCAAGCTCCTTTTGCAGCCACGCAATCTGCGCTGCTGCCGCCGAGCCATCCTGCCTGCCCCCACAGGTTGCATATTTGGGCGACATAAAAATATCATCCAGCACGATCAGCCGCGTACTCCGCATCGGTGCAGCCATCATCACGCTGTAGTTGCCACCCGCCGTAAAGTCAGCGAGCACCTTTTTCCGGTCCTCAGACTTCGGCAATCCTTCCACCACGCTCCGGGCTACGGCTCGAAAAAAATCGCCTCCCGCGTCGAGCCGATAGTCCCCGCAGCCAGAGTCGTTATTGCCCAGTGCCGCATAGACCGCCACCCCGGGAAATGTCCTGCGCAGCTCGCCGGTCACATACTCCATCGTCTTTACCGCAAACGCCGCATAATCGCTCCGTGTCTTTCCGGGCATCAGGGCCGCATATCTGCAACCGAACCCGTGCGCGATTAGATCGCCGCTGACAGTAACAAATCCAGCGTCAGGGGCCTCCCGCCTCGCCGCATTCAAAGCAGACCGCAGCAAAGCATAAGGAGTATCGACACCCCGTGCGCCGCACCGTCGCTGCAATGCCGCAAACGCGCTGGCCTGGTCCGGCGAGACTGGCCCTGCAAGAATCCCGTCCCACGCGCTCACAGGAGCTTCCGCCAATCGCTGCACCTTGGCCGGATCATGAAACGGATCGAAGTGAATATCGCTGAGCATTAAAACCGGGATCGTGGGCCGTCTCGCCTGCGCCCGCCCGGCCTGACCGGCAGCGGAAGTTCCCGCCAGAACGCTACAAACGGCAAGAATGCAGCCCAGTGCGATGCTTCTCCCGATCCAGCTCGTTGGTCTCCTCATGATGCTACCTGCCAATCAATTTTCCACCATACACGACCACCGGCGTGGCATGATGGATGCTGATTTCCCCTCGGTAAGCATCCAATCCTCTATGACGACCCCCTACGAGCCACGACGGAGTTCCACCGGCCCCTTCATCGCCTTCCTTCTCGCGCTCCTCCTCGGAGCCTTCGCGATGGTCCTCTTCCTCCGCCACGCCAACTCCGGCATCCTCTCCCGCGTCGCCACGGCCATCACCGGCCGCGCCTCGGCCACCTTCGACACCTCCGTCCCCTCCATCGTGCAGAAGATCCAGCGCCTCAACCGCCTCGAAACCGTCGTCTACTCGCTCGATACCGTCGTCGAAGGCTCAAAATCGAGCGCCGTTCTGCCCGATCTGCTCGCCGGCGACCGCCTTCTGATGATCGTCCACGGCCAGTCCATCGCCGGCATCGATCTCTCCAAGCTCCGCCCCGAGGACATCCGCATCAATGGCCGCTCCATCCGCGTCACCCTCCCCGCCTCCGAACTCTTCCTCACTACCATCGATAACCAGCGCACCCGCGTCTACGCCCGCTCCACCGGTCTACTGACCTCGGCCGACCAGAATCTCGAGTCTGAAACCCGCGCCCGGGCCCAGGACCAGCTCCAGAAAGATGCCCTTAGCGACGGCATCCTCGACGTTGCCCGCAAGAACGCCCGCGCCACCATCACCACCCTGCTCTACGGCCTCGGCTTCCAGCATGTTGAAGTCATGTAACCAATGGAATCCACTCCATCAACACACCTCTCCCATCCTTACGGAACCTGCGCTATCATCCACAATATGAAGTTCTGTTCGCACTCCCGCGAAGTCGACAAGAACCCCGAGGGTTTCCACGCCTCCCCGGTGAAAGACCTGTCGCAGCAAGGGCAGGATTCAACCCTCGTCAAGACCATCGGCTGGGTCTCGGCCGCTCTCGGCGCCGTGGCGCTGGGCCTATTCGTCGGCCGCGAACTGCGTCTGCGCTACAAGTTCAACCACCGCACCCCCTACGACTTCTACGCCCACGCCGGCGATGAAGAAGACGTAGACTTCGGCCTCGGCATCTAGAACAAAAAACTTTCCCCGAATTTCCCTTTCTAACTCTCGCCAGCCCTTGTGATTTACCATTAATCGCAATGACTAAATTTGCATTCCTCTTTCCCGGCCAGGGCTCGCAATCTGTCGGCATGGGCAGAGACCTCTACGAAAACTTCCCCACGGCCCGCGCCGTCTTCGATGAAGCTGATGAAGCCCTCGGGTTCTCTCTCTCCAAACTCATCTTCGAGGGCCCGGAAGACCAGCTCAAGCTCACCGAGCACACCCAGCCCGCCATCCTCACCGTCTCCGTGGCCGCGGCCCGCCTCCTCGCCGAAAAAGGCATCGTTCCATCCTTCGCCGCCGGGCACTCCCTCGGCGAATACTCCGCCCATGTCGCCGCCGGAACCTTCTCCTTTGCCGACGCCGTCCGCACCGTCCGCAACCGCGGCCGCTACATGCAACAAGCCGTCCCCGCGGGCGAAGGCGCCATGGCCGCCATCCTCGGCCTCTCCGCCGACCTCATCAACGACATCTGCGCCCAGGTCTCCGACGACCTCACACCGCTGCCGACTTCAAATATCACCAGCCCGCAGGCGCAGGCCTTCTCGCCTAACAGCGCCGTCGTCTCGCCGGCCAATCTCAACTCCCCCGGCCAGACCGTAATCTCGGGCGCAACCGACGCCGTCCATCGCGTCGCCGACCTGTGCAAGCAGGCAGGCGCCAAGCGCGCCGTCATGCTCGCCGTCAGCGCTCCTTTCCATTGCGCTCTGATGGAGCCGGCGCAAAAGGCGCTCGCAACCGACCTCGAAGGCGTCATCTTCAACGATCCCCGGTTCCCCATCGCCTGCAACGTCGATGCTCGCCTCATCACCCGCCGCGCCGAGGCCCGCGACTGCCTGGTCCGTCAGGTCACCGCTCCGGTCCGCTGGGTCGAGTGCGCCGAACTCCTGATCGCTCAGGGGGTTACCCACTTTATCGAGGTTGGCCCCGGAAAGGTCCTCTCCGGCCTCATGCGCCAAATCCAGGCAAAGTCCGACCATAGCCAGCCCACCTCCCACGTCGAGGACTCCGCATCGCTTGAAAAGACCATCGATGCGCTCCTGATTGCTTCATGACCACACCGCAGAGAGACTTCGAACCCGTATTTAAATTCGCCCGAGGATTGCATGCAGATCAACGATAAAGTCGAAAATTTCACGCTCCAGAACCAGGACGGAGAGACCGTCAACCTTACCGATTTCTCCGATAAGCCAGTCGTCCTCTTCTTCTACCCCCGCGCCAATACCTCCGGCTGTACCATCGAAGCCTGCGGCTTTCGGGATGCCTTTCAGAAGCTCCAGCAGGCCGGAGTCGTCGTCCTCGGCATCTCCCGCGACGACGTCAAGGCGCAGAAGAACTTCCAGCGCAAGTACAACCTGCCCTACGATCTGCTCGCCGACCCCGACATGACCCTCATCAAACGCTACGACCTGCTCCGGCCCAAGAGCATGTACGGCAAGCTGGTAAAAGGCGTGGAACGGACCACCTTCATCATCGGCCCCGACACCGGTTCCGGCCAGCGCCTCTTGCATGTCTTTCCCAAGGTGAAGCCCGAGAACCACGTCGAAGAGGTGCTCGCCCTGCTCCACCTGACCCCGGCCCACGCCTGAGACGTACCCGGTTGGAGGACGGAAGATGACATCGATCCAACTGGCCACCGCCGCCGTCCTTAGCACCACCGCCATCGCAGGCGGCGCCGCCTACGCCGCTCTCTGGCCGCAGTCGCAGCTCTTCGGACGTGTGTTGGTCGCAGGCCCCAACCCCGACGAGATCGCTCTCACCTACGACGACGGGCCTAACGACGAAGCCACCGAACGGCTCCTCGAAGTCCTTGCCCATCATCAGGTCCACGCCACCTTCTTCCTCATCGGCGGCTTTGCCCGTCAGCGTCCCGCGCTGGTGCGTTCGATCGCCGCAGCGGGCCACATCGTCGGCAACCACACCATGACCCACCCCTGGCTCTCGTGGCAGTCCTCGGCGCGCATTCGCGAGGAGCTT
>Ga0207667_10004842_pt1 | contig 16459 bp, 14 predicted proteins | sample KBSCornC52_FD_184301 | JGI IMG/M metagenome (GOLD analysis project Ga0207667, IMG submission 184301) | Corn rhizosphere microbial communities from Kellogg Biological Station, Michigan, USA - KBS Corn C5-2 (SPAdes) (version 2) | ecosystem: Host-associated > Plants > Roots > Rhizosphere > Soil ... | reverse complement strand
GCAACGTCGTATTTTGCGGGTCGGGTCCTCACAGAAAAATAGCCCCTCCCGCAAAATGTCTAATGATTGGCCTATGGCCGAAGACGTTGTTCACTCCGTTCGCAACGTCTTCACTGGATTGGCCCTGGCCGCCCGCAACGTATTCACGCCAACGGTAAGAAGAATAAGTCCAATAAGAACGACTGCCGTCCCCGCCGGAATGGTCCAGGAAAAAGGAACTCTATAGACAAAATTCTTCATCCATTGATGAATAAAGATAGCTGCCAGCGCCCATCCTGCGACGACAGCCCAGAATGTCATCTTTAAGAACGACCGGCCCAGCAGCCCCAATATATCCTGATTGGAGGCGCCCAGCACCTTCCGTATCCCAATCTCCTTTGTTCGCAGCTCGCTGAGATAGGCTGACAATCCCAGCAGACCCAGCACGGCCAGACAAACATTCACCAGCAGGAGCACCTTGTTCAGGAAAAAGAGCTTTTCCTCCTTGTCATACAGCCTGTTCAATCCTTCGTCCAGGAATTCAGGCGTCAGCGGCGTGTCGGGAATAATAGCCTGTGTCTTCTCCCGGATAAACGCCAGCGTTTCCTTCAGTCCCGACATTTTCATGGCAACGAGGATATTGTTGGAGATACCTCCTCCATATGGCCGCACCGTGATCAGCATGGGAGGCATGGGGTGATGAAAGGAAGAGAAATGAAAATCCCTGAACACACCGTCGATGGTCGCGACCGACTCCCCTTTTCCGGGTTCGATGACCACCCGCTTGCCGATGGGATCCTTATACCCTATCTGCCGGACCAGGGTTTCATTTACCAGCACCACCCGCCGGGGGCTTTCTTTCGACAAGTCCTGGAAGCTGCTTCGCAGCAGCTTTACCCCCAGCGTCTTCAGGTAATCATAGTCGGTGCCAAAGCTTATCACGCCATGGCGCACCTCGGTACCGTCCTCCGCCCGGAAAGTAAATCCAAACTCTTCATCACCCGGGACCAGTCCCTGCGATACTTCCCGGATAGCGCTGTTACGGAGCAATTCATTTTTCAGGGTATAGAATTGAGCAGAGTCCACCATTCCCGCTCCTTTCAGCTTCAATACTCCCTGCCGTGTGAACCCCAGGTCCGTCTCCTGCATATATTGCAGCTGATTCCGTATCATCCAGCTGCTGCTGATCATAACCACCAGCACCGTCACCTGAAAACCCACCAGCACCTGTCGCAGGCTCAGTCCGCCACGACCCAGAAAAGTTTGCTTCTTAAAGAGTGAGATGGCCTTGATCCTGGGCAGCACCAGGGCGGGATAGGCCCCGGACAATACTCCGATGAGGAGGGTGGCGCCAGCCAGCAGCCCGAATCCCTGCCAGGACCTTACCAGCTCATTGTCCATACGAATGTTCATAAAACTATTGAAGGAGGGCAGCACCAGCTCTACCAGCGCGTTGGTCAGCGGCAGACAGATCAATGCCAGCACGACGGATTCCACCAGGAACTGGAGCGCCAGCTGTATGCTCCCCGCCCCTACCACCTTCCGCACGGCAATCTCTTTTTTGCGTTCCGCATACAGCGCAATGGACAGGTTCATATAATTCGCGCAGGTCAGTAAAATGATCAGCCCTCCGGTGAGCAGGAACAAATAAAAATAAAGCTTGTTGCCGGGTGGCTTCATCTCATATTGGAAGCTGCTCTTGAAATGAATATCCTTCAAGGGCATGATCACCGCGTCTTCCAGTGCGGACCAGCGATTCGCCGGCCTGGGAAGGGAAAGCAGCTTTTGCCGCAACGCACCAATGTTTACTTCCGGCCGCAACGCACAATAGGTGAACATGGCCGTAGCTTTTTTCATGGGCCCTTCTTCGGCGATGAGCATATTGAACTGAAAATGCGTATTGGAAGGAAGGTCTTTTATTACACCCGTCACCACCAGCGGGAAACTATCATACAACAAAGGCTGTCCCAGCACATCCTCCCTGCCAAAAAGCTTCATGGCCAGGCTGGAGGTCAGCACTACGGAATGAGGAGCCGACAAGGCCGTTGCTGGATTGCCTTCTACAAAAGGGAAGTCGAAAAAATTAAAAAAGGTCGAACCTGTATCGGTAAAGAAGGTGTTGGGTTCGTAGAATTTATCTTCTCCGCGACGGATAAACCGCGGCGGCCAGCGTCGGATCCGGACCACCTTCTCCACTTCCGGAAAAGGCTGCTGACAAAGGGCCGAGGCATAAGGCGCCGACAGGGCGGCGAACCAGACCCCATCCTGCCTGCCTGACACTCTATAGATACGATCGGCCTGCCGGTGAAAACCATCGTAGCTGAGCTCATGCCTTGTGTAAAGGATGACAATGGCGGCCGCGGAAAGTCCCAGCGTCAGCCCGATAATATTTACCGCGCTGTACCACCGGCGCTTTTTCAGATGGCGAAGCGTTGATATGAAGAAGGAATACAGCATATCCGGAACACCCGGATAGGAGTACGAAAAAAGTGCCAGCCTGCTGGTGCATTGAAAGTCAATCAGGACTCATCGCCCTTATCTAAAGGATTGTACGTTAATGATACACCGGCTGTCCGGTCTGGGGAACATGTCTGTATTTGAACACCAGCGGGAAGACAATACCCAGCACCAGCGCATAGCTGGAAAAGACAAACCAGATGCTCGTCCAGTCCTTGATGCCACCCGTTGTGAAATGATCGACGACCCAGCCTGCCCCTAATGTACCTAACCATGCGCCAAAACCATTGGTCATGATCATGAACAGGCCCTGCGCACTGGCGCGGATGGTGATCGGCGTTTCCTTTTCGATAAAAAGAGCTCCCGAGATATTGAAGAAGTCGAAGGCCATGCCATAGACGATCATGGAAAGAAGAAGGAATATAAATCCGCTGCCAGGATTGCCGATCGCAAACAGTCCAAAACGTAATACCCAGGCAAAAATGCTCATCAGCATCACCCGCTTGATACCAAATTTTCCAAGGAAGAAGGGAATCGTAAGGATAAATAAGGTCTCCGAGATCTGTGATACGGAAGTCAGCAGATTGGGATGCCTGACGGCAAACGTATCCGCATATTTACTGGAAAAATCATTCAGGAACGGAAGCCCGAACGCATTGGTGATCTGCAGGGCGCCGCCCAGGAACATGGAGAAGATAAAGAATATCGCCATCCTGCTCTTTTTAAAGAGAACAAAAGCATCCAGCCCAATGGAAGACGCCAGGCTTTTCTTTTCCTTTGTCTGTACAGGAGGACAATCCGGGATGGTAAAGGCATACAAGCCTAACAGAATACCCGAACCGGCGCTGACATAAAGTTGGAAAGGACTCAGGGTCCATCCGGCCAGGTCCACCGTCCACATGGCAGCGATAAATCCTATCGTCCCCCATACACGGATTGGAGGGAATATTTTGACGACGTCAAAACCTTTGTTTGACAATACGATAAAGGAGACAGTATTGTTCAGGGCAATGGTGGGCATATAAAAGATGGCATTGAAAAGCATGATCATTTTCAACGTCTCGTAATCTGTCACACTGGACGCCCATATCAAACACGCCGCGCCAAGTAGATGACAGAGGCCCAGCAACCGCTGGGCGCTGATATACCGGTCGGCCAAAAAACCCATCACGCCCGGTGCGAACAAAGACGCAATGCCCATACGCCCATAGATATCTCCTACCTGCGTGCCCTTGAAATGCAACGTCACGAACATATATCCCCCCATGGAGATCAACCAGGACCCCCAGACGAAAAACTCCAGGAAGTTCATCAGAATAAGCCGAAACTTTATGCCCATTCTGGAAAGATAAACAAATATCCTACAATCCGTACCTTTACATCCTGAATAAAACGCACGTCATGAGCACCATTACTCCGATAGAGGCTATCCTGAAGACCACCAGCAGGGAACTGGAACAAATAGGCGAAAAAATACTCGCCGAGCAAAGGATCACACCTGAAGAAGGGCTGCTGCTATTCGAAAAAGGCACGCTCTCCTATCTTGGAGCCCTGGCCAATCACGTCCGCGAACGCCGTCATGGCAATAAAACCTATTTCAACCGCAATTTTCATATCGAGCCCACCAATGTCTGCGTCTTCACGTGCCAGTTCTGCTCCTATTCCCGTGTCTATGCCCATCGGGACGAAGGCTGGGAGCTGAGCCAGCAGCAGATGCTCGACATCGTAAAAAGCTACGATAATAAGCCCGTGACGGAGGTCCACATCGTGGGAGGCGTACACCCTAAAATGAACATGGAGTTCTTTGTGGAATTGCTGAAAAAGATAAAGGCTCACCGCCCCGGCCTGCACATCAAAGGTTTCACCGCAGTGGAGCTGGACTATATGTTCCGCAAGGCAAAGCTCACCGTCGAAGAAGGGATGCACCGGCTGCATGAGGCAGGTCTCGACTCCATGCCCGGAGGCGGCGCCGAAATATTTCACCCCGATGTACGGAATGTCATTTGTGCGGACAAGGTGGATGCGGACGGTTGGCTGAAGATCCACGAGACGGCCCACCGGGAGGGTATGCATACGAACGCTACCATGCTCTACGGACACATCGAAACCTATGCTCATCGCATCGACCATATGCAACGGCTACGCGACCTCCAGGATCGCACCGGCGGATTCAATACCTTCATCCCGCTGAAATTCAGGAATAAGGACAACGACATGAGTAATGTACCGGAATCGTCCATCGTAGAGGATATGAAGCTCTATGCCGTCGCACGGCTGTATATGGACAATTTCCCGCATCTGAAAGCCTACTGGCCCATGCTTGGCAGACAGAATGCGCAGCTGACCCTCTCCTTTGGGGTCAATGACCTGGATGGCACCATCGACGATACGACAAAGATCTATTCCATGGCAGGCAGCGAAGAGCAGACGCCCAGCCTGTCTACCGCACAGCTGGTATCCCTTATCCGCCAGGTGGGAAGGGAGCCCGTGGAAAGGGACACCCTCTATAAGGAAATAAAGAATTACAAGGATGTCGATTTGAATACCATCAATGCTGATCCATCATTGAACTAGGGCCGGCCAGGTCATTCGGATCGCAACGATTTCACTGGATTAGCCAATGCCGCCCGCACAGCCTGATAGCTGACCGTCGCGAGCGCCAGCAGCAGCGCTCCCATTCCCACCACCAGGAACAGCATCCACGAGATACTGATCCTGTATTCGAATTGCTGCAGCCAGCTATCCAGGAAATGCCAGGTCAGCGGTATGGCGATACAACAGGATACCACTACCAGCAGGACAAACTCCCTCGACAGCATTCGCCAAAGAATAAAAACCGTGGCTCCCAGCACTTTTCTTATCCCTATTTCTTTCGTCCGCTGTTCCGCCAGAAAGGAAGCCAGCCCGAAGAGACCCAGGCAGCTGATAAGAATGGCCAGGGTCGCAAAGATTGCCGCCAGCCGGGCAATACGCTCCTCATCCCCGAACTTTTTCGCAAAATCCTCGTCTGCGAATGTATACATAAAAGGGGCCGCGGGATTATACCGCTCGAAGGTGGATTGTATCTTCTTCATGGCCGCGCTGGCGCTCACGTTGGGAGCTATTTTCACGATGACAAAATTCCCCGGCTCCGCCAGCACATAAAAGATGGTAGGCGGTATCGCCTGATAAGGCGACTGCATGATGACATCCTTTACGACGCCCAGCACCGTAAAATCTTTCTTGCCATGCAGACGCACCGTCATTCCTATCGGATCTTTGACCCCGAAAACCTTTGCGGCCGCCTGGTTTATAATGATCTTATTGCTGTCAGTCGCGTATTGCGTAGAGAAATCCCTTCCCGCCACTATTTGCCAGCCAATGGCTTTTCCATATCCAATGGTAGCGCCTACTTCTGCAAATCCATGCTTTTCGTTGACATTCATTCCCGTCCATTGCACGTCGTCCGTCCCGACCCAATTGGCCGTGAGGGGGCCCTGCGATTCCGACACCTCCGTCACCATCCGGCTCGTCAGCAGCTCCGTGCGTGCCGCATCGTAATTTTTATAAATATCGCCCGTTGTCATGGGGATGGATAAGAGTCCCTTACGGTCAAATCCCACCGGCCTGTCCTTCGCATATTGTATCTGCTGGAAGACGATCACCGTGCCGCCGACCAGCAATACCGACACCGTAAACTGCACTATCACCAATACCCGCCGGGGATAAGCGGCAAACCTGCCCGCGTTGAACTCCCCTTTCAGGACCTTCACCGGACGGAAGGACGAAAGGTAAAAGGCAGGATAGCTGCCCGCAATGACACCCGTCACCAGGCTGAACCCGAGGCCCGCCGTCCAGAACCAGGGATTATTCCATAAGATATGCATCTCTTTCCCCGCCAGCTGATTGAACAGGGGCAGCGCCATCTGCACCAGCAACAGGGATATGACAAAAGCCAGCAACGCCACCACCGTCGACTCGCTGAGAAACTGAAAGATCAATTGCTGCCGTACAGAACCGATGGCCTTCCGGATACCTACCTCCCTGGCCCGCTTCTCGCTCCGGGCCGTGCTGAGATTCATAAAGTTGATACAGGCCAGCAGCAGCACAAAGATCCCGATGGCCCCGAACAATCGCACATATTTTATCTGCCCTCCATTATTTATTCCCTGGTCGTTGAAGTTGTCATAGAGATGCCAGCGCGACATGGGAAAAAGGAACAGCTCCCCGTATTTTTCCTTTGCTCCCGGATCAGCTTCGTTCTTCAGATTGCGTATCTCACGGGACACTTTGCCGATGTCCTCACGGGGCGCCAGCTGCACCATCGCCATAAAGGCATTGAAATCCCAATGGTCTTTGCCATCCTTCACCCATTTCCATTCGGATGTAAAAAGGTCCCAGGGTAGTATAAAAGCCGTTTTGGAAAACTCGGAATTCACAGGAATATCCTCGTATACACCCGTCACTTTTACTCCCACCCGATTGTCGATCATCACTGTCTTTCCCATGGGATCCGCATCCCCAAACAACGACCGCGCCAGCCGCGAAGACAGCAGTATGGAATGCCGCTCCTGCAACCCATTATGCGCCCCCCTCTCCATCCGTAAGGACAGCATGTCGGGAGCCTCTTCTCCCATAAAGCTCCCCAGTTGAAAAAATTTCTTGTCGCCGAAAGATATGTTGTGGTTCCCATCTCCCGAGCTCATCACGATATGCGCGAATCTGCTCCCATAGCTCCGCCGGAGACCATCTCCCAATATGGCCGGCTGTGAGCCGCCCACATATACATGCCCGTTCGCTACATCCCGCTGCAGCACCATGGCTATATCCTTATAATTACTATGATAATGGTTAAAGGACAATTCATCCCAGACCCAAAGCCCTATCAGCAGTGTCACGGCCATGCCCATGGACAGACCCAGAATATTTATAAAGGAATATATCCTGTTCTTACGCAAATGACGACCCGCGATCTTGATATAGCTGCCTAGCATGGAGATGAGTTTGAGAGAGAGGTGTTAAAAATAATGCCGGAGTCCTAACAAAATGTATATCAAGAGCATACGGACCGCCATGAAGGTCGGTCTGTCCGTTTATGATACATCCGGTGTCCGCTGTGTCCTAGCATTCCTTTAACCCCAGCGGTATCTGCATAGCCAGCCCACCGTCCGAAGTTTCCTTATACTTGCTGTTCATGTCCTGCGCCGTGCTCCACATGGTGCTGATCACCGCATCCAACGACACTTTGGCAAAATCAGGCGTGCTTTGCAATGCCAGCTGCGATGCGGTAATAGCTTTGATGGCCCCCATCGTATTACGCTCGATACAGGGTATCTGCACCAATCCTCCGATAGGATCACAGGTGAGCCCAAGATGATGCTCCATCGCTATCTCGGCCGCCATCATCGCCTGCCGCTGGCTCCCTCCGACAGACTCCGTAAGCGCTGCGGCGGCCATGGCAGAAGAAACTCCGATCTCAGCCTGACATCCTCCCATCGCCGCAGAAATAGTAGCTCCTTTTTTAAAGATGCTGCCTATCTCCGAGGCGGTAAGTATGAATTGAAATATATTTTCCTCCTTTAGTCCGTCACAAAAGACGACATAATACTGCAGCACTGCCGGTATTACCCCCGCCGCCCCATTGGTAGGCGCCGTCACCACCCTTCCAAAAGAAGCATTCTCCTCATTTACGGCCAGGGCAAAACAGCTCACCCAGTCCAATATATATTTAAAGTCACTCCCACCGGCACGAATAGCCGCTACCCATGAATCAAAATCCTGATAGCTCCTTCCCCCGATGAGCTTTTTATTCAGCGCCGCAGCCCTTCTTTTTACATTGAGCCCGCCCGGAAGCATTCCCTCCGCATGACAGCCCCTGTATATACATTCACGCATCACCCGCCAGATGTTCATTATGCCCTGGCGTGTATCCTTCTCCGGCCTCCAGGCAGCCTCATTTTCCAGAACCACCTCATAGATGCTCATCCCCGTCTTGCGGCACCAGTGCAGCAGATCATCCGCCACATCGATAGGGAAAGGCAGCTGCGCCGCCGAGCTGCCACCCGGCTCCTCGCCCTCTTTTTTCACAAAGCCTCCGCCGATGGAATACCAGGTTTCGGCCAACTGCTCTCCATTCCGCAGACGGGCCATAAAGGTCATCGCATTGGGATGAAAAGGCAGGGTCTCGGTAAAAAGAAAGAAAATATCCTCCGCCGGATCGAAGTCGATCACCTGCCGGCCCCCGACACGCAGCTTCCTGTCGCGGGCAATGCCTTCAATAGTGGGGGCGATCTGCCCTACATCAAAGGTCACCGGATCCTCCCCCGCCAGCCCCAGCTGGATGGCAATGTCCGTGCCATGGCCTTTGCCCGTCTTGGCAAGAGAGCCATACAGCAGCACTTGAATATGATCGAGCTGGGAAAGATCATGCCCCTGTTCCAGGCTGGCGATAAATCGCTGGGCCGCCCTCCAGGGTCCAAGCGTATGGCTGCTGGACGGACCTACCCCTATCTTGAACATGTCGAATACGGAAATGGATTCGTGTGGCAAGGAATTTGAGTTTTTGGATTTTGACAAAGATATTCAAAAAAAGCCCCCATGGGAGTGGGGGCTGTTAGCAGGTAGTTCATGGTTACTGCACATCAAGCAGATGTATGTCAAAAGCAGGATAGAATAAAGTAATTGATTGATATCCAGTCGATTAAATAAACTCTTTTTATTGTTTCGATTGGTACGAGTAAGCTACATTTAATTCGGAAAATTCAGCGTAATAAAATGCGGGAATTGGTCTCGCCCGAAAAATAGCCCAATTCCTCATTCGGCTAGTGTCTGTCCTTCGGACGAATCGCATCCAGCAGTTCAAAATAGTCCCTGCATATTTAGACAGCCCATGATTCGAAATTGCTGCAAGATGTACCAAAAAAAATTAAAAAAATTTTAATCCCCTTCCTCCTCCCTCTTGCTCAGCAGCTCCCTATAACGTTGTTCGTATTGATCCCACTGGTACTTTTGATAAAAAATAGCCGTAAATCCAACGATCAGCAACAACGCGATCATCAATACCATCATCAGCGACTTGTCCCCGGAAGGGTCCGCCACCTGCTTGTCCCAGCCGGAAAACACCATTATTAATATAGGTATCACAAAACCCAATCCCACCGGAATACCTACGAGAAATTGCCGGAATACTTTCTTACGCCGGGAACGATTCTCTTCCCAATACCGGATAAATGCCTGTTCTTGTGGTGTCAGCATGGCTAAATTTTACATACAAAGTTAGAAAGGAGGGAATTACGAAGAAGTTTTTTTATCTTTCCGTCCGAAGGACAATCGTTAGATCTTTCCGTAAAATTGGACATATTTTTTTAAACCTGTTTTACGGAATTTAACACACTCAAAATCCATTCGTTTTGAAATTACCGCTACTACTGTCGCAGTTTCTCTATCAAACCAGGAAGCTGGACCTCCCTGGCATAGGCAGCTTTTCGCTGGACCCATCGGCCGTGATCCCGGAAGCCAGTGACCGCCATATACAAACACCTGCCTCGGGCATTACCTTTAAAAACATTTCGATACAGGTCCCCGATGACGCTCTGGTCCAATTCATTAAGGAGCATACGGGAAAAATGAAGCCCCTGGCCGCCGCCGACCTGGACTTCTTCCTTACCACAGGAAAACAGCTCCTCAATATTGGCAAACCCTTCTACATCGAGGGCATCGGCACGCTGATAAAAAACAACGAAGGCAAGTTCGACTTCACCCCCGGCGACTATGTGACCACCCGGCTGGAAGAGCTTACCGAAAAAAAGCAGCCCACCACCCAGTCCTTTGAAGAGCCCCCCAGGGAATATGAACCTTCTTCCAACAACATGCGCCAGGTTGCTCTTCTCCTGGGGCTTGTCGCCGGTCTTATTCTCATCGGATGGGGAGGCTACTACCTGTACAAACGGAACACCTATGTAGAACCCACCGCGGAGACCAGGCCAGCCGTCACCGTTCCGGACAGCGCCCCGCAGCGCACGGATACCAGCAAAGCCTCTTCCCAAAATCCGGCGACACAGCCTACAACCGCCCAGTCCGCCGCTACCCAGCAGGCTGCCGCAAAGCCCTCCGATACAAAACCCGCCGCAACACCCACACAACCCGCTGCCAATATCGTATCCACGGCCCCGGATGCTTCCCTCTATAAATTCGTTATTTTGAGGACGGAAAATAAGGGACACGCCCTACGCAGGTACAACCAATTGCTTGGCTTTCAGTTAAATATAAAGATGGATCAGAAAGACAGCACATACTTTAAGCTCTATTTCCCCATCATGGCCACCGTCCGTGATACTACCCATATCAAGGATTCGCTGGCAGACGTATACGCTGCCCATGTAGTTATCGAACATTGATTTGAATTGTATGCAACGACCCAATGCAGCCTATTGGATCCAGCGACTACAGCTGACATCCCATGTGGAAGGAGGAGCCTTCCGGGAAGTCTACAGGTCCGAGCTCACTATAGCTCAAACAGCGCTCCCCGTATTTTTCCAGGGCGCCCGTAATGTTTCCACCAGCATCTATTTCCTGCTGGCCGGCGGTCAATTCTCCGCCTTTCATCGCATTGCCTCCGATGAGCTCTGGCATTTTTATTTCGGAGATACCCTTCTCATATACGAGATCGGGCATTCAGGCGTCCTCACCGTCCACCGGCTGGGACCCAACATCGAAAAAGGAGAACATTTTCAGCTCGTAATAAAAGCAGGCAGCTGGTTCGCCTCCATACCCGCCGAAGACAGCGAATATGCATTGGTAGGCTGTACGGTAGCGCCCGGCTTTGACTTTGCAGAATTTGAATTGGCGGACAGAGCTTCCCTCACAAGGCAATTCCCGCAGCATAGCAAGATCATCCAGGCCTTGACCCGTTAATGGGTACGCTAACGAATCGGGGGATAATAAAGGACTCCTTCTTTCATTACCCACCGCACCTTCCGTATCAGCGAAATATTTGAGACTGGATTGCCTTCAACAGCCACCATGTCCGCCAGCAACCCCGCCTTTACACGGCCGACCACATCCCCGATCCTGAATACATCCGCATTGACAGAAGTGGCGCTCCGCAGCACATCCAATGGTTTCATGCCATAATCCACCATCATCTCCATCTCACGGGCATTATCCCCATGCGTATATACTCCGATGTCCCCACCCATGCAGATGGTGACTCCCGCCGCCAATGCCTCTTTAAAGCTCTGCCGCTTCTTTTTTATACGTTCCGGCTCCGGGTCCACGCCTTTCCTCCAGCCACCATATTGTTCCACTGCATCTCCTGCCGCCAGTGTGGGACATAAAGCAATACCCTTTTCCTTCATCAGCGCAAATATCTCCGGTGTCCCGTCATCACCATGTTCGATAGTGCCCACACCCGCCTGTATCGCCCGGCGCATACCCTCCGCCGTAGAGGCATGGACTGCAACAAGCCGGCCGGCGCTGGCCGCCACCTCCACCGCCTTCTTCAGCTCTTCTGCCGTAAAAGTGGGAGCCGCCTTTTTATTGAGCCCCCAGCGATAGTCCGCATAGACCTTGATGATATCCGCCCCCTTGCCTATCTGCGTCCGCACTTCTTTTATCAGCGCATCTATCCCATCCGCCTCGGCCGCCCCTTTGACGGGGCTTTCTATATCAAAGCTCAGGTCCTTCGGTCCATAGCTGCCCGTTGCTACGATGGCCCGGGTGGCTACCAGCATATGCGGACCGGGGATAATACCTTTCCCGATCGCCAGCTTCAACCCCACATCGTCGTACCCTGCACCCTCCGTACCCAGGTCACGGGTAGTGGTAAACCCGGCTAAAAGTGTCTTACGGGCATGGACAGTCGCCCGCGCCAGCCGCTCCGCCCTGGATTCCTTCAGCACCTGGTCGTTCCAGGAAACTTCATTATAAGGATGGAGAAATAAATGACTATGCCCCTCTATAAGACCCGGCAGCAACGTCATTCCTTTCAGGTCCATGACAATGGCGCCGGATGGAGCTTTTATCGTACCCCCGGGTCCCGCCGCCTCGATAAGATGATTGTGCACCAGCACCTGCCAGCCTTCCTGCATTTGCTCTCCGTCGAAGACCCTGTCGGGCTTCAACAGGTAGAAAGTATCCCGTACGATGCTGTGAAGAGGCCGGACAGCGATCTGGGCTGTAGCCGGCATTTGCCCGAGCAGGCTCAATAAGAGGATCAGCGCCCCGAATGTTTTTCTCATGCACATATTGGTTAGATTATCCTAAGATATAGTTTCCAGGCAAGCCTCCGGCGCCGTTTATCCCAATAGCTCAGCAATGATCCGGTGAAAATGATGCGTCCCCTGCTCCCGCGTCACCGAATACCTGCCATGGGAGTAAAATCGGCTCCGCACCCCTTTTTGCACGGCCTCCACCACTTCCTCATCCTCCATCTCCACCGTGTCCAGACCCGATCCGGCCCCTGAATTGTACTTGGCGGCGTCCGCCACATAGGCGAGAAAAGCGACCCTCGTCTCGTTCAGGCTCACAGGCTTTACGATATTCACCGACAAGCCCCAGGGATAGAAATTGAACATCATGTTGGGGAAGACGAAGAAATAATAGGCCGCCACTTTTTTCCCAAAGTCCGGCGACCCTGGCGGCAGGTCAAAACAATCCTCATCGTCTTTGGCAATACCTAATTGAAGGTTCGAATAGCGAAACAGCTCGGTGGTATAGTTGCCAAAGTCGATGACGGAATTAAGCCCCGCATGGACAAAAGGTATATGGAAACCCTCCAGGTAGTTCTCGCAGTACAGCGCCCAGTTCGCCCGCACCGTAAAATCCCTGGACAGATCAGGACGAAAGACAAAATCATTCAAGGGCAGCCAGTGCATTCGGTCAGTCATATCCTGCAGGGCAAGGTCTCGGAGCGATCCGCCTTTGGAAGGAGAGGACGGTCCTCCCTCCGGTGTCAGGCCGGTCAACTCTCCTTCCGGCTTCAGCGAGGTGAACAACCATTTCCCCCATTGGAGCAGGGGCAGCGAAATCAGATCGTCATTGGCGGCCGGAAAGTCCTTCACCTCCCTGAACTCCGGCATGGAATGAAACTTTCCATCCAGGTCGAATAGCCGCCCATGGTACCGGCACCGGAGATGGTTTACTTTACAGGGCTCGTGAATAAGCAGATTCCCGCGATGTGTACAGACATTGGATAGCACCCGCAAGCTGTCCGCCTTGTCGCGCACCAATACCAGCGGCTCATCCAGGTAATGCTCCAGCAACGTAAAAGGACAGGTATCCCCGGGCTCTTTGACAATGTCCGTGCTGCCCACGAACTGCCAGGAAGGGGCAAAAAGCTTCTCCTTCATGATCTCGAACAGGGCCGGGTCCTTATAAAGCGCCGTGTCCGGGGTTTTTGCCCTGGCAATATCCGGGTCGATGGAGAATCTGGGCATAAAAAAATCGTTGTGTTTCGAATATAGTACATTTGCAGCCTTAAACAGAATTGCTGAAAATATATGTCAGAAGACCTGAAAATAGCTTCCGGCACCAAATCCGAGCAATACGCTGCTCTTTTGCCCCAGATACGGGCGTTGACGGAGGGAGAGAGCGATGCGGTATCCAACCTGGCCAATATTGCCGCTGCCCTGAAAGAGCAGTTCGGCTGGTTCTGGGTAGGGTTCTATATGGTGAAGAACGGCGAGCTGGTGGTAGGCCCTTTCCAGGGACCCGTCGCCTGTACACGCATCCGGAAAGGCAAAGGCGTCTGCGGTTCCAGCTGGCAGGAAGCCCGTACCCTCATCGTTCCGGACGTGGAAGCCTTCCCCGGGCACATCGCCTGCAGCAGCCTCTCCCGTTCAGAGATCGTAGTGCCCATCTTTCATCAGGAGGAGGTAATAGGCGTCCTGGACGTGGACAGCACTGCCCTGAATGCCTTCGACGAAGAGGATCAGCGCTGGCTGGAAGAGATCGTCAGGACAATACCAGGAGTAAATTCCCGTTTATAAACCATCGTAAATACCTATTAAATAGCTATGACAAAGAATTTTGCTGGTCTGTGTTTTGGAATGCTTTGTTTTGCCCTTGCGGCTTGTGGCTCACCCACTGAAGTGAAAAAAGTCGCCCCCCCTGACTCCCTCGCAAAAGTTACCGCCGCCACCCCGGGAAATACGATCCCGCCGCCTTCCGTCATCCTGGGTAAAAAGGAAGTTCCCATCCTTTGCTATCACCAGATCCGCGACTGGAAACCCACCGACTCCCGGACCGCAAAAGACTATATTATGCCCATCGCCGACTTTAAGGCGCAGATGAAGATGCTGCATGACAGCGGTTACCACACCATACTGCCCGACCAGCTCTACGCTTATCTCACCACCGGCGCACCGCTTCCCAGCAAGCCCATCATACTCACCTTCGACGACAACGACGAAGATCATTATACCATCGCCTTCCCCGAGCTGAAGAAATATAATTTCAAAGCCGTATTCTTCGTGATGACCGTCACCCTGGGCCGCCTGCCTCACTATATGAGCAAGGACCAGGTCAAGGAATTATACACCGCCGGCAATGTCATCGGCAGCCACACCTGGGATCATCACAGCGTAAAGAAATACCAGGGCAAGGATTGGGAGATCCAGATCGACAAGCCGACCAAACAGCTGGAGGCTATCACCGGAGCACCTATCCGCTACTTCGCCTACCCCTTCGGTCTGTGGAATCGTCCGGCCTTCCCGGAGCTGCGTAAGAGAGGCTTTATCGCCGCATTTGGTCTGGCCGATCATCGGGATGAGACGGATCCGCTGATGTGCATTCGCCGTATCATCGTGGCAGGAGGCTGGAGCTTGAAGACGTTCAACAACGCGATACGTCAGAGCTTTAGGTAGTGGCTGAACTATTTCTGATGTAAATACTTCCCGAGGGTAAACAGTACAGGCAAGGATATAAAGAATAACAGGATGCTCCCCACCAGGTAGGCAATCACTATTCTATTTCCTCGTTTTCTTTGTTCTTCGCTTTCAATTTTGTATTCTTCCACATAGGCATTCCATCGTTGCTTATTATATACCAATAAATAAAATATTCCAAAATAAATAATGGCACCAACAAACAAATACCCTTTTGGTATAGCATTCTTTTTTGTGAAAAGGTTTAATGGAATAATAAGACGATCGACCAAAAGAAGTAAGGTCAAAAATTGGAAAAAGTGTACGATAGCCAAAGTAAGTATCGTGTTGCCAATAGGAGTGTCTCCCTGTTTATTAACCGTCCAGCTATATACCTTATATATTATATAGTTATATTTCATATAGAAGCATTTATCAGAGCTTTAGGTAGGCGTCATTGTCAGGCGTACCAAAAAAGCGATTTCGCACCGGATCAAAGTTTAAAATCATCTGCTTATTATAATTGTGATTGGTCTTTGGATCGCTTTCAGAGGTGCTCTCATCATGAATATTGACTTTTAGCTTATAAGTGCTTTTGCTATTCCCCAGCAATTGCGCCTTTAGCTTAAAAAGCTGATATTCGTTCGGATTACCCTTTATGTGAGATACATTTCTCATGTCGTATTCGGAAAAGCATCTGACATGGAGCGCCTGATAAAGCCTGTTGCTATCCACACAAAGCAGGAGCATATTTTCCACCCCTTTGTTAGAGCCTGCCCTTATGGAATACACAATCTGCAAGAACCTGTTATCCAAGACCTTCACATAATCTGTGGCCCAATAGTTGATTAACAACGTATCCCTGCCACAGACAATAGTTAATGTCTCACTGCCTGGCTTACACGAGAATTTAATTTCCTTCACAGTTCCCTCAAAGGACTGTAGGCTGTACGTCTGGGCGGTTGCCGTGTTATATAAGGTAAGAACACTCGCTAATGAAAGCGATAAGATGGTTCTTTTATTCATGTGGTTTTAAATAGCCTTCACCTTTTTCGCCGAAGTCATAGACCTCCCCCTCTCATGCCGGAGGTAATTCTCCATCACCAGCGCCGCCGCACCGGTAAGCTCCGCGTTGATGCCTAACTGGGATATCGCGATGCTGACATTGGCAGCCAGCCTCG
>Ga0207667_10004839_pt1 | contig 16465 bp, 12 predicted proteins | sample KBSCornC52_FD_184301 | JGI IMG/M metagenome (GOLD analysis project Ga0207667, IMG submission 184301) | Corn rhizosphere microbial communities from Kellogg Biological Station, Michigan, USA - KBS Corn C5-2 (SPAdes) (version 2) | ecosystem: Host-associated > Plants > Roots > Rhizosphere > Soil ... | reverse complement strand
GTTTGTGCCGTCTCCCGCGATTCCGGTTCACCTCGATCAAACTCTCCGGCCAAAGATTACGCGGAGATGGACGAACCGGCTAGCGCGAGCCGCGCCGCCGGTTCTGCCACCACATCGCGAACAGGATCAGCAGGAACGCCGCGAGGCGCATGAGGTAGAGCCAGCTGCGTTCCTCGTCTTGGAAATTGCCAAGAGTGAGCATCGCCTGAGTTATGCCGAGCAGCACGAAGCTGCCCGAGAATGCCAGGAACAACCCTTCCCGCGTGCGCTTCCAGAATTTCAGAAACAGCAGCGCGGCTACCGCGAAGCCCATGACGATTGCGCCAGCGAGGAAATCGTTGACCATCGCTCAGGAATCCTCGTCCCAGATGAAGCCGAACAGCAGGACCGCCACTGCCAGCAAGGTCAAACCAAGCCGAAGCGGCTTCAAGTCGATGTCCTGGGGATAGATCACCAGATCGAAGATCACCGCCAGGTTCACCACCGCCAGCAAGGCGAAGCACAACGAGCTCCAGAACAGCATTCGTGAACGAGACTTGAGGAAGGTGCGTGCGAGCAGGAAGGCGCAAGCCGCGCTCGTGGCGAAGCACAGTAGGTACACCATTGCCGGGAATAAGGTACCCATCCCTAGTTCCTAATCCTTCCGCAGCTTGAAGGCGTCCGCGAATGCTGTGACCCCTGGCGAGGCTTGCGCCACGATCAACCTTCGCGCCTTGTCGGGACTTTTCTGATAGAAGGCTATTGCTTTCCTGATGAGCTGGGTCTGTTCCGCGCTCCCTTCATGCAAGGCGATGCGGCCCTCGCCGTCAACGACTGCCAGCCCGGCGGCGGAGAGATTCTCGACGCTTTGGGAGACAACGGCGTCACTTACTCGAAGCGCGGAAATAAGTTCGCCGGCGGAGAAACTGGATTTGGGGTTGGCGGCAAGATACTGCAGGACTTCGAGCGCCCAGACCGATCGGAAGCAGTTTCCGATGAAGGATTCTAGTTGGTTCTGATCTGCCATCCGCTCGCGTTGGGAGTTGCTCGCCAAGCCCTTGCACCTGGCCGGTCCGTCCTACTCATTCTGCCCCGGTAGGCAACCGCCATCGGGCCGAACGTTAATGTTTGTTCGCTTTACTCGGGAACTTGAAGCGACTTTGGCATTTGTCAGTCAGGGGCCGTGGGGCGGCGTACCCGTGCATGCGGGAGGGAAGAGTGAACACCCAATCTTCGCAAGGCGAATTTTCGCGCAATAGGCGCGAGCTGGTCCTCGCGCTGCGACGATTGCGACGCGGCGATTTCTCGGTGCGCATGCCCGAAGAAGGAAGCGATTCCGACGTTGAGATAGCCACCTTGTTCAACGAGGTGGTCAGCCTGAATCAGCAGATGGCCAACGAGATGGAGCGTGTCTCCCGGGTCGTCGGCAAGGAAGGCAAGATCGGCCACCGAGCCAAGGTGCACGGCGCCACTGGCGGCTGGGAAGCCAAGCTGCGCGCGATCAACGAGTTGATCGACGACATGGTTCAGCCGACGATCGAGGTCGCCCGAGTGATCGGCGGTGTCGCCAAGGGTGACCTGGCGCAGACGATGGCGCTCGAGATCGACGGCCGACCGCTCAAGGGCGAATTCCTGCGCATCGGCAAGGTCGTCAATACGATGGTCGAACAGCTGGCCAACTTCACCTCGGAAGTGACCCGCGTGGCGCGCGAGGTGGGAACCGAGGGCAAGCTCGGCGGCCAGGCGCGGGTGCGCGGCGTGGCCGGCACCTGGAAGGACCTTACCGATAACGTCAACCTGATGGCCGCCAACCTGACCGGCCAGGTGCGCAACATCGCCGAGGTGACGACGGCGGTCGCCTCGGGCGACCTTTCCAAGAAGATTACCGTCGACGTGAAGGGCGAGATTCTCGAGCTCAAGAACACCATCAACACGATGGTGGACCAGCTCAACTCGTTCGCTTCGGAAGTGACGCGCGTCGCCCGCGAAGTGGGCACCGAGGGCAAGCTCGGCGGTCAGGCGCAAGTCCCCGGGGTCGCCGGAACTTGGGCCGACCTGACCGAGAACGTCAATTCGATGGCCGCGAACCTTACCGGCCAGGTGCGCAACATCGCCGAGGTGACCACCGCCGTCGCCTCGGGCGATTTGTCGAAGAAGATCACCGTCGACGTGCAGGGCGAAATCCTCGAGCTGAAGAACACCATCAACACGATGGTCGACCAGCTTAATGGCTTTGCGTCCGAAGTGACCCGCGTGGCGCGCGAGGTTGGCACCGAGGGCAAACTCGGCGGCCAGGCGCAAGTGCCCGGCGTTGGCGGGACCTGGAAAGACCTGACCGACAACGTGAACTCGATGGCCGCGAACCTGACTGGCCAGGTCCGCAATATCGCGGAGGTGACCACTGCGGTCGCCTCGGGCGACCTGTCGAAGAAGATCACCGTGGACGTGAAGGGCGAGATTCTCGAGCTCAAGAACACCATCAACACGATGGTCGACCAGCTCAACGGTTTCGCCAGCGAAGTGACCCGCGTGGCCCGCGAGGTCGGCACCGAAGGCAAGCTCGGCGGCCAGGCGCAGGTCCCCGGCGTCGCCGGCACCTGGGCCGACCTGACCGAGAACGTGAACTCGATGGCCGAGAATCTGACGGGTCAGGTGCGCAACATTGCCGAGGTGACTACGGCGGTGCAGCGGGGCGACTTGTCCAAGAAGATCACCGTCGAGGTGCGCGGCGAAATCCTCGAGCTGAAGAACACGATCAACGTCATGGTCGACCAGCTAAACTCGTTCGCCTCGGAAGTGACGCGTGTGGCGCGCGAGGTCGGCACTGAAGGCAAGCTGGGCGGTCAGGCGCAAGTGGAAGGTGTCGGCGGCACGTGGAAGGACCTGACCGACAACGTCAACGCGATGGCCGGCAACCTGACCGGCCAGGTGCGCAATATCGCCGAGGTGACCACTGCCGTGGCGCTCGGCGATCTTTCCAAGAAGATCACGGTCGACGTGAAGGGCGAGATTCTCGAGCTCAAGAACACCATCAACACGATGGTCGACCAGCTCAACTCCTTCGCTTCGGAAGTGACCCGCGTGGCCCGCGAAGTCGGTACCGAGGGCCGCCTCGGCGGCCAGGCCCAGGTCGAGGGCGTCGGCGGCACCTGGAAGGATCTGACCGACAACGTCAACGCCATGGCCGCGAACCTGACCGGCCAGGTCCGAAATATCGCCGAGGTGACCACGGCCGTGGCACTGGGCGACTTGTCCAAGAAGATCACCGTCGACGTGAAGGGCGAGATTCTCGAGCTCAAGAACACGATCAACACGATGGTCGACCAGCTCAACTCGTTCGCCTCGGAAGTGACCCGCGTTGCCCGCGAGGTCGGCACCGAGGGCAAGCTCGGCGGCCAGGCGCAAGTGCGCGGCGTCGCCGGCACCTGGGCCGACCTGACCGATAACGTTAATCTCATGGCCGATAACCTCACCGGCCAGGTCCGCAACATCGCCGAAGTGACCACCGCCGTGGCGCGCGGAGACCTTTCCAAGAAGATCACCGTCGACGTGAAGGGCGAAATCCTCGAGCTGAAGAACACCATCAACACGATGGTCGACCAGCTCAACGGCTTCGCTTCGGAAGTGACCCGCGTGGCCCGCGAAGTCGGCACCGAAGGCAAGCTGGGCGGTCAGGCGCAAGTGCCCGGTGTCGGCGGCACGTGGAAGGACCTGACCGACAACGTCAACCTGATGGCCTCCAACCTGACCAATCAGGTGCGCGGCATCGCGGACGTCGTCACCGCGGTGGCGCAGGGCAACATGAAGCGCAAGCTGACGTTCGACGCCAAGGGCGAGATCGCCGCGCTCGCCGAGACGATCAACGGGATGATCGAGACGCTGTCGACGTTCGGAGACCAGGTCACCAACATGGCCCGCGAGGTCGGCGTCGAGGGCCGGCTGGGCGGTCAGGCGCGCGTGCCGGGCGCCGCCGGTTTGTGGCGCGATCTGACCGACAACGTCAATCAGCTCGCGGCCAACCTGACCAACCAGGTCCGTTCGATCGCCGACGTGGCCACTGCGGTGACCAAGGGTGACCTCACCCGCTCGATCGCGGTCGAAGCTTCGGGCGAGATGGCCGCGCTGAAGGACACCATCAACGAGATGATCCGCAACCTCAAGGATCAAACGTTGAAGAATGCCGAGCAGGACTGGCTCAAGACCAACCTCGCGCGCTTTTCCCGCATGTTGCAGGGCGAACGCGACCTGACGACCATTTCCAACCTGATCATGAGCGAGCTCGCGCCGCTGGTGAACGCGCAATACGGCGTCTTCTACGTCGCCAATGACGATCCTCAAGGCAGCAAGTCGCTCGACCTGGTCGCGACTTACGGCGCCGAAAAGCAGAAGGAGCTCAAGAACAGCTTCGAGTTGCGCGAGGGGTTGATCGGCCAGGCAGCGGCTGACAAACGGCCGATGCGGCTGCAGAAGGTGCCGGGCGACTTCATCCGCATCGGTTCCGGCCTCGGCGCGGCCACGCCGGCGAACATCAATATCCTGCCCGCGCTGTTCGAAGACGAGGTCAAGGCGGTGATCGAGCTCGCCTCGTTCGAGGAGTTCAACGAAACACACCACACCTTCCTGACCCAGCTTATGGAGACGGTCGGCATCGTGCTCAACACGATCGCCGCGACGATGCGAACAGAGGAGCTGCTCAAGGAATCGCAACTGCTGACGCAGGAGCTGCAATCGCGTCAGACCGAACTCACCCGCAAGCAGGAGGAGCTGCACGCCACGAACGAGGAGTTGCAGGAAAAGGCCCAGCTGCTCGAGAACGAGAAGCGCCAGGTCGAGGCGAAGAACTTCGAGATCGAGATGGCGCGCCGCGCGGTCGAGGAGAAGGCCGAGCAGCTCGCGCTGACCTCGAAGTACAAGTCCGAGTTCCTCGCCAACATGAGCCACGAGCTACGCACGCCGCTCAACTCGCTGCTGATCCTGTCCAAGATGCTGGCCGACAACCAGCAGGGCAACCTCAACGAGAAGCAGACCGAATTCGCCCGCACGATCCATTCGGCCGGCACCGATCTGCTGAACCTCATCAACGATATTCTCGATCTATCGAAGATCGAATCCGGCACGGTGGCGATCGAGATCGGCGAGATGTCGATGGCCAGCCTGCGGCAGCACATGGAACGCACGTTCCGCCAGCTCGCCTCCGAGAAGCAGCTCGAGTTCCACGTCGAGTTCGCGCCCGACCTTCCGCCGGCGATCCGCACCGACGAGAAGCGCCTGCAGCAGATCGTCCTCAACCTGCTGTCGAACGCCTTCAAGTTTACCGCGCACGGCGGCGTGACTCTGGCGGTGAGCCAGGCGACTCGCGGCTGGAGCCCCGCGCACCCGATCCTCGGCGATGCCGAGGCGGCAATCGAAATCTCCGTCAGCGATACCGGTATAGGCATCCCGGAAGACAAGCAGCGGCTCATCTTCGAGGCGTTCCAGCAGGCCGACGGCACCACCAGCCGCAAGTACGGCGGCACCGGGCTGGGCCTCTCGATCAGCCGCGAGATCGCCAGTTTGCTCGGCGGCGAGATTCAGGTTCGCTCGACTGTCGGCAAGGGCTCGACTTTCACGCTCTACGTTCCCCTGAAATCGCCCGGCGTCGCGCCGGCGCTGGCGCTACCGAGCGTCAGCGCCACTGGCGGCGAGACCGGCTCGGTCCCGGCGATTGCCGATGATCGTGACGAGCTCGAAGGCCGTCCGTTCGTGCTCATCGTGGAGGACGATCCCAGCTTTGCCGGCGTGCTGCTCGACATCGCCCACGACGCCTTGATCAAGGGCGTGATCTCGTCCGCCGGCGCGGGTACTCTTTCGCTCGTCCGCAAACTGCGGCCGAGTGCGATCACGCTCGACCTCGGCTTAAGCGACATCGATGGTTTCGTGCTGCTCGACTTGCTGCGCCACGACCCGGAAAGCAGCGACATCCCTGTCTACGTTATCTCCGGTGCAGAGCAGGCGGCGCATGCGCTCACACTCGGCGCTGAACGGGTGATCGAAAAGCCGGCGGAACGGACTGAGCTGGTCGAGCTGTTCGCTGCGATCGGCGGGCGCTTCGCCCAACAGGGCCCGCGCAAGAGCCGCAGGGCATCCCGCCGCAAGGCTGAACGGGTGCCGGCCGGCCCGCCGGCCCTCGCCGGCAAGCGCCTGCTCATCGTCGACGACGACATCCGCAATATCTACTCGCTGGCCAGCGTGCTCGAGACATACGGCGCCGAAGTGCTCCATGCCGAGCGCGGCGCCGAGGGTATCGCGCTGCTCGAGCAGGCGCCCAACATCGACGTGGCGCTGATCGACATCATGATGCCGGAGATGGACGGATACGAGACGATGCGGCGGATACGAGCCAATCCCAGACTCTCGCATATCCCGCTCATCTCCGTCACCGCGAAAGCAATGAAGGGCGACCGGCAGAAGTGCCTCAACGCCGGCGCCTCGGATTACATCGCCAAGCCGGTCGACATCGACCTGCTGCTGGCGCTGCTCCGGGTGTGGATCGGGCGTACCGAGGCTAGCGCCACCGGACCGCGGCCAATCCTCGTCGAGAACGCCGCCTGATGGCCCGAAGCGGAATCGCCATGGTGTCCGAGACCGGTTCGACCGCCACTCCAGAAGCGGAGCGCCGCCCGCGCGTGCTGCTGGTCGATGACGACGAACGCAACCTGTTGGCGTTGTCGGAAGTGCTGGAGCCGGTTGCCAGCGTCGTGACAGCGACCTCGGGCCGCATGGCGCTCCGCGAATTGCTCAAAGACGATTTCGCAGTGATCCTGCTCGATGTCTTCATGCCCGAGATGGACGGCTACGAAACGGCGTCGCTGATCCGCAAGCGTGCGCAGACGGCGCGAATCCCGATCATCTTCCTCTCGGCGGTGAACAAGGAGACCGAGCACCTCCTGCGCGGATATGCGATGGGTGCGGTGGATTACGTCTTCAAGCCGGTCGACCCGGTGGTGCTCAAGTCCAAGGTCGCGGTGTTCGTCGATCTGTTCGAGCTGCGCCAGCAAGTCGCCGGCCAGGCGCGGGCCGAGCAGGAATTGCGCGAGACGGCTCTACGCGCGGAAGGCGAGCGTCTGGTTTACGAGCGCGAGCTGCAGCAGGCGCAATTGCGCCAGGCGGCAATTCTCGACGCACTACCGTTGGCGATGTACGAAGCCTGGCTCGACGATCACGGCCGGCTCCATCGCCGCTTTATCGGTGGCGACGTCGCCCAGATCGCGCGTGACGACGCGGCTGCCCTGGAGTCGGGGACCCTGCGATGGTGCGACAGGATCGCGGAAGGCGACCTGGCCGACCTGGAGCGTCGGATAGGCGAAGGCGCCAATCGATCGGTCACCGCGAATTATCGTTGGACCCGCGGTGACGGCAGCGCGATCCACGTGATCGACCAGTGCATCCGCTCATCCGAGACCGAAGGCGTGTGGGTTGGCACTTTGATCGACGTGACGGCGCAGCGCGAGCTGGAGCAGCAGCTGGTGCAGTCGCGCAAGTCCGAGGCGCTCGGCCAGCTTACCGGCGGGGTGGCGCACGACTTCAACAACCTCCTCGCCGCGGTGCTCGGCGGTCTCCGCCTGATCGAAGGCCGGGTAAAGCTTGGGCCCCGCGAGACCCAGGTCTTCGAACAGATGCGCCACGCGGCCGAAAAAGGCGCCGAGCTGGTGCGCCGGCTGATGGCCTTCGCTCGCAAGCAGGAACTTTCGCCCAGCAGCATCGAGGCCGGAAACCTGCGGAAATCGGTCGCGAGCCTGATCGATCACGCCCTCGGCGACAAGGTGAAGATCGACTGGCGCGTCGCCGACGACGGCCTGCGCCTTTACGCCGACGAAGCTCAGCTCGAGCTGGCGCTGGTCAATCTGCTGATCAACGCCCGCGACGCCATGCCCGAGGGCGGCACGATTACGGTCAGCATCGAACACGCACAGGCGCCGGATGATCCCACCGGCCCGGATGAGTGGCTGCGGATTCGTATTGTCGACGAGGGCAACGGCATCGCGCCGGAGTTGGTCGAGCGCGTGACTGAACCGTTCTTCACCACCAAGGCCGCCGGGAAGGGCACTGGTCTCGGCCTGTCGATGGTCGCCGGCTTCGTCGAGCAGTCAGGCGGCGTGTTCGAAATCGCGAGCGAAGTCGACAAAGGCACGCAGATCGACATGGTCCTTCCGGCGACCCGCACAAAAGACGAGAAGGACATTGCCGCCACTCCGCAAGCCGAGCCGGAGCGGCTGGTCGGGTCGGTGTTGCTGGTGGACGACGACGCCAGCGTGCGGCTGATCCTTTCCGAGCATTTGCGGGACTTCGGCTTAGCCGTCGCGGTTGCCGAAGACGCTGAGCACGCGCTCCAGGTGCTCGAAAGCATGAACGGCCACGCTCCCGATTTCGTGTTGACCGATCTTTCAATGCCGGGGATGGACGGGCTCAATCTGCTCAATGCGATCGGCCAACGATGGCCACACATCCGCGGGGCGATCATGACCGGCAACCCGCAAGAAAGCGTGTCGCGCTGCGATCCGCGCGTATCGATGATTCACAAACCGCTCGAATTCGGCGAGCTGAAGCGGTTGCTAGCCAGCAGGTAGGAACATCCCGGCTGTCCTGCCGGTTGAAGATCGGACGCAGCAAGAAGACGGCCCTTGTCCCTCGAGCTTAACTCGTCGGTCGCGCAACTCGATGGTTCGCCCCGTCGGAGCTACTATACCGGCGGCGACATCGCCCGCGTCGAGGCGATCGCTGATTTGCGCGCGCGGACGCACAAGTTGATGCCGCGCTTCGTGCTCGAGTACCTCGAAGGCGGCGCGGGTGAGGAAGCGACGTTGGCGCGCGAGCGCGAGTGTTTCGCGGAGTGGCGGGTCATGCCGCACACGCTGGTCGACGAAGGGCACCGCGATCTCACCACCGACATTATCGGCACACCGGCGCCGCTTCCCCTGATCGTCGCCCCCACGGGGCTCAACGGCGTGTTCATGCGCGGCGCAGACACCGCGCTGGCGCAAGGCGCATCGCGTTCGGGTGTGCCCTTCATCCAGAGCACCATGTCGAACGAGCGGATGGAGGACGTGGCGAAGGTGCCAGGGCTGCGGCACTGGTGGCAGCTCTACGTCTTCGGAGCCGAGGAAATCTGGCAGGAACTGGTCGACCGCGCTGCTGCGTGCGGGTGCGAGGCGCTGGTGCTCACCACGAACTCGCAGATCTTCGGCCAGCGCGAATGGGACAGCCGCACGCGGGTCGAGGGCCAGCGGCCGTCATGGGCGACGATCTTCAATTCGGCGCTGCACCCACGCTGGCTCGCAACGACGCTGTGCCGCGGTATGCCAGAGTTCGCCAATGTAATAGAATTCGTGCCTAAGGAACACCGTGGTTTCTTCCCAAGCGCCTTCTGGATCCGTGAGCAGATGTGGCGCAACCTCGACTGGAAAACGGTGGCGAAAATCCGCGGTCGTTGGAAAAAGCCGTTCTTCATCAAAGGTATGCTCAATCTGGATGACATCGAGCGGGCTTGCGACAGCGGAGTCGACGGGATCATTCTCGGCAGCCACGGTGGCCGCCAGGCCGACTGGGCCGTGGCGCCGCTCGACATCCTCCCGCGAGCTCGCGAGATCGTCGGCGACCGATTAGCGCTCTATCTGACCGGTGGTGTCCGCAGGGGCACGGATATCCTCAAAGCCAAAGCGCTCGGTGCCGATGTGGTGCTGACCGGCCGCGCGCCGCTTTACGGCCTTTGCGCCTTCGGCGCCGACGGCGTGCGTTGCGCGATCGAGACGCTCAAGGGCGAGATGCTCAACGAACTCGGGCAGTACGGCATACCAGGCTTGAAGTCGCTGACTGCCGACTTGCTCGTGCGAACGCATGATCTGCCTCTCTAATCAGCCGGCCAGGCCATCGTTGAGAGCAATGCGATCTCGGCCGCACGGCTGTCGAGGCGGGTGTGCTGGACGACGATCGGTTGGTCGCTTTCGAACACGCTGGCATAGTCCTCGCCGGGCGGCACTGGCTCCGGGTCAGACAGATCGTTGAAGCGCAAGTGAAGCGTGCGGCGCGCACCGAGGGTCACCTTGTACGGTCCGACCGGCTCGCGGTCGGTGAAGAACAGCGTAATGTCGACATGCGCATCCTCGTCGCCAGCGTTGAGCAGGCACGCCGCTTCGTGGCTGAGGAGGACGCGGTTCGCGTTCACCATGCTGGCGGGCGGGATATAGCCTTCGGGGATCACCCAGCGCTTGCGTCCGATCGTGTCCATCGCGGTCCAACTCCTTGTGCAGACAAGTTTGGAACGCCAGCCGCCGCGCTCCGTTTCCCGATGGGGCAGAGGAACCTTCGACGTCTTTCGAGGAGTGAGTCATGGCCCAGAGCGTTTCGGAATTCGTGTGGGACCGCCTTCACGAATGGGGCGTCCGCCGGATCTTTGGTTACCCGGGCGACGGCATCAACGGCTTGGTCGGCGCGCTGGACGCCAAGAAGGAGCTGTTCGAGTTCGTCCAGGTTCGGCACGAAGAGATGGCGGCGTTCATGGCCAGCGCCCATGCCAAGTTCACGGGCGAGCTGGGCGTCTGTCTGGCCACCTCAGGTCCGGGCGCGTCCCACCTCCTGACCGGGCTCTACGACGCGGCGCTCGACCACATGCCGGTGCTGGCGATTGTCGGCCAGCAGGCGCGCACCGCGGTCGGCGCACACTACCAGCAGGAACTCGACCTGACGACGATGTTCAAGGACGTCGCCGGGGCATTCACCGGAAACGCAATGGTACCGGCGCAGGTCCGTCACCTGATCGACCGCGCGGTGCGCATCGCCAAGGCCGAGCGGCGAGTTACCGCGCTGGTGTTCCCGAATGACCTACAGGAAATGGATTACGCTGAACCGCCGCGGAAGCACGGCGCGGTGTTCTCGGGTGTCGGTTGGTCACGGCCGAAAGTCGTGCCGATGGAAGAAGACCTGAAACGAGCTGCCGCAGTGCTCAACAGCGGCAAGAAGGTGGCGATGCTGGTCGGCGCCGGCTGCAAGGGTGCGAGCGACAAGGTCATCGCCATTGCCGACAAGCTCGGCGCCGGCTGCGCCAAGGCCCTGCTCGGCAAGGACGTGCTGCCCGACGATCTGCCGTGGGTGACCGGCTCGATCGGCCTGCTCGGCACCAAGCCGAGCTACGACCTGATGATGGAATGCGACACCTTCCTGATGCTCGGCTCGGGCTTCCCTTATTCCGAGTTCCTGCCCAAGCAGGGCCATGCGCGCGGCGTGCAGGTGGACATCGAGGCAGGGATGCTGTCGATCCGCTTCCCGCACGAGGTCAACCTGCAAGGCGACGTTGCCCTCACCATCGACGCCTTGCTGCCGCTGCTCGAGCAGAAGATCGACACAGGCTGGCGGGAGACTATCGCCGGGTGGAAGAACGACTGGGAGCAGACGCTGATCGACCGCGCCATGGTCGCGGCCAATCCGGTCAACCCGCAGCGCGTGTTCACCGAGCTCTCGCCGCGGCTGCCCGAGCGGGTGATCGTCACCAGTGACAGCGGCTCGGCCGCCAACTGGTATGCGCGCGACCTCAAGTTCCGCGAAGGCATGACCGGTTCGCTGTCGGGCGGGCTCGCTTCGATGGGGGCGGGCGTGCCCTATGCGATCGCAGCCAAGTTCGCCTTCCCAGATCGCCCGGTGATCGCTCTCGTCGGTGACGGGGCGATGCAGATGAACGGCATGGCCGAGCTGATCACCGCGGCGAAATACCACCACAAGTGGCCGAACCAGACGTTCGTCGTCTGCGTGCTCAACAATCAGGACCTGAATCAGGTGACCTGGGAGCAGCGAGTTATGGAAGGCAATCCCAAGGCCGAGATGACGCAGAACCTGCCGGACGTGCCCTATCACAAGTTCGCCCAACTGATCGGCTTCGAAGGCATGTTCGTCGACGATCCGGAGCAGCTCGGGGCGGCATGGGAGCGGGCGCTGTCGGCGACGCGGCCGTACGTGCTCGAAGTGAAGACCGATCCCGAAGTCCCGCCGCTACCGCCGCACATCACCTTCAAGCAGGCGAAATCGTTCATGACCGCGGCCGTGCAGGGCGATCCCAATGAGGGGAGCATGATCAAGGGCAGCATCAAGCAGGTGCTGAGCTCGGTCTTCGCGCACGACTGATGGTTGCCGCCGCCACTAGGCAGGCGGCGCGGCTTATTGCCGGCGGAGCGGCCGTGCTCGCCGGGGCGGTGCTGGCGGATTCGGCGATGGAGCATTACCGCGGCTCCTTCGACAACCGGATGATGCCCATTCCAGTCGCAACTTCGGCGCTTGCGATGTTGACCGACGGCGGCCTGGCGATCGGCCGTTCGGTGCCCCTGGCCATGAGCGTTCACGCTGCCACCGCCGCCGTCGGCACCGCCGGGTTAGGGTTTCACGCCTGGAACATCGCCAAACAGCCGGGCGGCGTGCGCTGGGGTACGCTGTTCTACCAGGCGCCGATTGGGGCGCCGGGGGCGCTGGTCCTCGCGGGCGGCCTAGCGGCCGCCGCGCAAGCACTCGCGCGTGGAAGTGCGACGCTCGGACCGGTGCCACTGATCTCGGGGCGCGTGCTCGCCGGAGTGTGTGCGTTCGGCATTGCCGGAACGGCCGCGGAGGCCGCGCTGCTGCATTTCCGGGGCGCCTATCACAACAAGGCGATGTGGTTGCCGGTGACGCTGACACCGCTTGCCGCACTCGCCTTGGCGCGCACGGCACTCACGGGGCGGGTCAGCTGGATAACCACCGTCGCGCTCGCCGTCACCGCGGCGCTCGGCCTCGTCGGCTCGGGCTTCCACGCCTACGGCATTTCGCGCAACATGGGCGGATGGCGGAACTGGCGGCAGAACCTGTTCGCCGGACCGCCGGTGCCCGCGCCGCCCTCTTACACCGGGCTCGCGATCGCCGCGGTCGGCGCGCTGCTGCTGATGCGGAAGAGCCGCCATGGCTGACCGCTTTACCGGCTACAATGTCCTCGCCGGGCGGGAAACCCTGAGCTGGAACGTGAAGACGCGCGAGGTCATCGACGAGCGGTTGTCCCTGCAAGTGCCGGACGGGGTGCTTACCGCAACGCAGTTCGCCACCTTGCAGAAGCTCGTGCACCGCGTTTGCCCCGACCCCGAAGGGCGCCTGGCGACGACCACGCTGGCGATGATCGTGCACCGCATCGCCGACAACGACCGCGACGGCTATCGCCACCATGCGCTGCCGGGCACCGCCGAATGCTGGCGGCGCGGGCTCGACGCGCTCGAGGCCGAGGCGCGGCTGCGGCACGGCGTCGCCTTCGCGGCCCTGACCCGCGAGAATGCCGAGATCTTGCTGCGGCTGGTCTCCCAGGGCGATGTCAGTGCCGGCGAGTGGGTCCAGGTGCCGCCCAGGCTGTTCTGGCGCTGGCGCCTGATCCCCGACTGTGTGTCGGCGCATTGGGCGCAGCCTTCGTTGTGGAGCGCGATGGGCTTCGGCGGGCCCGCGGCGCCGCGCGGCTATGTCCGTACCGGGATCGACCGGCGCGACCCGTGGGAAGCGATCGAGGCCGGTGAGCCGCTCACCGGCCTGCCGCGCCACCGTGGCTGACGATCCGCAAGTGACGCCACGCGCCGCGCACGGCCGCGCACCCGATGTGTTCGTACCCGGCGGCTGGATCCCGATGCGCGAATACGGCGCGGAGGAAGTCGACTTCGTCATCGTCGGCACCGGCGCGGGCGGCGGCACGCTCGCCTGCAAGCTCGCCGAAGCAGGCTTCAGCGTGATCGCGATGGACGCCGGGCCGTACTGGCGCCCGCTCGAGGATTTTGCCTCCGACGAGACCGAGCAGGCCAAGCTCTACTGGACCGACGAACGCATCGTCGAAGGCGACGACCCGCTGACGATGGGCGCGAACAACTCGGGCAAGGCGGTCGGCGGCTCGACGGTGCACTTCGCGATGGTCTCGCTGCGGTTCCGGCCCGAATGGTTCAGGAGCCGCAGCCTGCTCGGTTACGGCGTCGACTGGCCGCTCGATTGGCGCGAGATGTGGGACTACTACACCGAGGTCGAGCGGGCGCTGTGCATCGCCGGGCCGGTGACTTACCCCTGGGGCCCGAAGCGGCCGCGCTATCCCTATCGCGCGCATCCGCTCAACGCACCGGCGGTCTACCTCGCACGCGGAGCCGAGGCACTCGGCATCGAGTGGACCGAGACGCCGATCGCCACGCTCTCGGCGCCGCGCGGCAAGGCCCACCCGTGCGTCTATCGCGGCTTCTGCGTCGCCGGCTGCGCGACCAATGCCAAGCAGTCGGTGCTGGTGACGTGGCTGCCACGGGCGCTGGCGGCGGGGGCGGAAATCCGCGACCTCGCGATGGTCGGGCGGATCGACACGAAGCGCGGCCGCGCCACGGGCGTGCACTATCACCGTGAGGGCGAATGGCGTTTCCAGAAGGCGCGCAACGTGGTCGTCGCCGGCTACGCAATCGAGACTCCGCGGCTATTGCTCAACTCAGCGAACGACGAGTTTCCCGATGGCCTGGGGAACTCATCGGGCTTGGTCGGCCGCAATCTGATGGTCCAGCTCAACCAGGCGGTGTGGGGCCAGGTCGAGGAGGAAGTGCGCAGCTATAAGGCGCCGCCGAGTCTGGCGATCAGCGAGCACTGGAACTACGAGGATCGCGGTAAGGATTACCACGGCGGCTGGTGCTACATGAGCCAGGGTCCGCTGCCGATTACCTGGGCCAAGGAACTTGCTCTGGGGCGCGGGCTGTGGGGCCAGGCGCTGGTCGACGAAATGGCGCGGGGGAACCATTCGGTCGGGCTCAAAATGGTCGGCGAAGTGCTGCCCTATCACCACAACAGCGTCACGCTGGCGGACGAGATGGACCAGTACGGTCTGCCCATCCCGCGCATCGCCTTCTCCTACGGCGACAACGAGCACGCGATGATCGACCATGCGCTCGATTTCATGGACCAGGCGCTCGAAGTGGTCGGTGCCACCGAGCGGTGGAAGGAGCGGGACGATACCTGCCACCTCAACGGCACTGCGCGGATGGGCGACGATCCCGCCAGCAGCGTGGTCGACGCCGATTGCCGCAGTTGGGACATCCCCAACTTGTGGATCTGCGACGGCTCGGTGTTCCCGACTGTCGGTGGGGCCAACCCTTCGCTGACAATTCAAGCGATTGCCTGCCGCACGGGCGACAGAATTTCGGAACTCGCGCGGCGCGGCGAGCTTTAACCTGCATGGCCCAAAGACTTGCAGACCCGCCCGTCGTGGTCGTGACCGGCGCCACCGCCGGGATCGGCCGAGCGGTCACCCGTCGCTTCGCCAGGGATGGCGCGAAGATCGGCCTCATCGCCCGCGGCATGGACCGCCTCGAAGCAACCAAGCGCGAGGTTGAGGAAGCCGGCGGCGAGGCGTTGATCTGCCAGTGCGATGTTGCCGATGCCGAGGCGGTCGATCGCGCGGCGAGCGAGGTCGAAGACAAATTCGGGCCGATCGACATCTGGATCAACGTCGCGTTCGCGGGGATGATGGCGCCGTTCGTCGATATCTCGATGGAAGAATTCAAGCGGGTGACCGAGGTCACTTATCTCGGGCAGGTCCACGGCACCCACTCCGCGCTCAAGCGCATGATCCCGCGGAATCGCGGTTCAATCGTGCTCGTCGGCAGCGCGCTCGCCTATCGGGGAATCCCGCTGCAATCGCCCTATTGCGGCTCTAAGCACGCGCTCCAGGGTTTTCAGGATTCGCTGCGCTGCGAGCTCATCCACATGAAGTCGAAGGTCCATGTGAGCATGGTCCAGCTACCGGGTGTCAACACCCCCGAATTCGATTGGATGCGCACGACGATGCCGAACACCTTGCGGCCGGCGAGCCCGCCGTACCAGCCCGAGGTTGCCGCCGACGCGATCCACTTCGCTGCGCACTCGAAGCGCAAGGAGGTCACCTTCGGCAGGTGGGCGCTGGCTTCGGTCTGGGCCGACAAAATGGCGTCGCCGATGCTCGACTACTACCTCGCGAAGACCGGTATCGACAGCCAGCAGACCACCGAGCCGATTGCTCCGGATCGCAAGGACAACCTGTTCGAGCCGGTGCCCGGCGATCCTGGCGCGCACGGCCGGTTCGACAAGGAATCCCACAAGAAGAGCCGTGAGCTGTGGCTGACCAAGCACCGGAGCGCGGTCGGGGCTGTGTTGGCGCTCGCGGCCGGTGGCATTGCCTGGCTCGGATCGCGCCGCGCCGCCTGACGCATGCTTTCCGGCGGCAAACGGAAAGAATTGGGTGCTCGGCGGTTGTTCGGATGGAGAAACAGGGACGAATGACGGCCCGGCGCGACCGGTTGGGAGAGACGCGCGCAGGCCCGATGTCCCGCAGGCAAGAAGCAGGGACCGGCACTGCCACAGATATTCTCACCCTCCGCCGACATATGGCTGCGCGTGGTGCTCGGCGGCGCAATGGTGCTGGCGGTAGGGGCCAGCGCGGCCGGAGCGGGCCTCGTGCGTGGGC
>Ga0207667_10004836_pt1 | contig 16472 bp, 12 predicted proteins | sample KBSCornC52_FD_184301 | JGI IMG/M metagenome (GOLD analysis project Ga0207667, IMG submission 184301) | Corn rhizosphere microbial communities from Kellogg Biological Station, Michigan, USA - KBS Corn C5-2 (SPAdes) (version 2) | ecosystem: Host-associated > Plants > Roots > Rhizosphere > Soil ... | reverse complement strand
TCGAGTAATTATCTGCAGATAAAATTTGAAGGAAGCAAACAAAATATCAATGGTTTAGGCGCCTTTGTTGAATTGCATTATGAAAAAGGAAAACAGCAGGTTTGGGAAAATACGCCTTATCGTGGTTATTTGTCGTCCGATCAGGATGTGGCACATTTTGGATTGGGAAACATTAAGACGGTAGATTCGGTTATTATCAAATGGCCAGATGGGAAAATGCAGATTTTGCAAAATGTAAAAGCAAATCAACTTTTAAAAGTGAATATCAAAAATGCACTTTTAAATTATTCTTTTGCCAAAAATACAATCGATACAACAGCGTTGTTTAAAGAAGTAAACGATTCTGTTAACATCCATTATGTGCAGCCGGAAAAAGATTTTGTTGACTTTTATATTCAGCGCACACTGCCTCATAAATTTTCACAGTATAATCCTTCTCTTGCTGTTGGCGACATTGATGGTAACGGGCTCGATGATATCGTGGTCGGCGGTTCATTTGATCATAGCATTCAAATGTTTTTACAACAGCGAAACGGAAAATTCATTCAAAAAAGCTTGTTAAAAGGCAACGATACGCTTCATAAAAATTACCAGGATGAAGGCATTTTATTATTTGATGCTGATGGCGACGGCGATTTGGATCTTTATATTACCACTGGCGGCTATCAGGCAATACACGACGATCCTTCTTACCAGGATAAACTCTATCTGAATGACGGCAAAGGAAATTTTAAAGAGGATTCGATTGCATTACCCATAAATTATACAAGTAAACTGTGTGTCAGAGCAATTGATTACGATAAGGATGGCGATCTTGATCTTTTCGTTTCGGGCAGGGTAGATCCAGGCAATTATCCAAAGCCCGTATCCAGTTTTATTTTTAGAAATGACAGCAAAAACGGGCAGGTTAAGTTTATGGATGTTACCGATTCAGTAGCTCCGGCATTGAAAAATATTGGAATGGTGAGCGACGCGATATTTACTGATTTCAACAACGATGGCTGGCCTGATTTGATTCTTGTGGGCGAATGGATGCCGGTTACTTTTCTTGAAAATGATAAGGGAATTTTTAAAGATGTCACAAAAACAAGTGGCGTTGCTAAGAATATTGGTTGGTGGAATTCTGTTGTGGCCGGCGATTTCAATAATGATGGTAAAATGGATTACATATTGGGAAACCTGGGAAGAAATTCTTTTTTCAAGGCTACCGACCAGTATCCCGTAAATATCATTTCCAAGGATTTTGATAACAATGGAACCTACGATGCATTCATCTCTGTGTATTTACCGGCTTCCCAAAAAGATACCGGAAGGAAGGAATTTCCCGAGCAATCGCGAGATGATATTCTGAAGCAAATGATCTCCATTCGAAAAAGATTTGAAACTTATAAATCTTTTGCAAATGCGCCGATGGATTCATTATTCAGTGAAGAGCAATTGAAAGGCGCTTTAAGAATGCATGCTAATTACTTTTCCTCTGCTTTTTTAAAAAATGATGGAAATGGCAAGTTTACAATGGCGCCATTACCTGTGCAGGCACAAATTTCGGTGCTGAATGCTATGTCTGTCGGCGATTTTGATGGTGATGGAAACATGGATGTTGCCATCAACGGAAACGATTACGGAACAGAACCTTCGTTGGGAAGATATGATGCATTGAATGGCTTGTTAATGAAAGGCGACGGGAAAGGAAATTTTACACCTGAATCAATCTTAAAAAGTGGTATTTATATTCCCGGGGATGGAAAAGCTTTGGTGTCGTTGCGAAGCAGCAAAGGGAAATATTTATTGGCAGCCAGCCAAAATAAAGGTCCTTTAAAGATTTTTGAACTGAAAAAAAACAAGAGATTTATACCTCTAAAACCATTTGATGAAAGTGCGGTTATTACCTATAAAAATGGTCAAAAACAAAAACGTGAAATCGGATATGGTTCTTCTTTTTTATCTCAATCCGGAAGATTTTTAACTGTTGATGAGAATGTTATTTTAGTGGAAATAAAAAATAACAAAGGTGCAGTTCGAGAAATCAATCTCAAATAATATACTTAATAAGCGATGCTAAAACTAAAAACAAATGCAGTAAAACAACTTTTAAATGCATTTCTTCTTTTTTATGTCGCATTGCTTTTGAATGGCTGTAATAATTTGCATCGAAACAGTTTGCATCAAGAGGTATCTTTATCAAGCATCGAAAAAGGTCAGGCGCTTGCAAAATTATATTGCCAGTCTTGCCATCAATTGCCTGATCCGTCGTTGCTTGATGCGAAAAGCTGGGAGAATGGTGTGTTACCCGCAATGGGACCGCGGCTGGGTATTTTTAGATATGGGTTTAATGTTTATCCAAAAACAAGGGACCAGTATATTGGTCCGGATTTTTATCCGTCGCAGCCGATGATGACGATGAGCGAATGGCAAAACATTTTGGATTACTATGAAACGACTTCACCCGATTCTTTGCCTGCGCAAAAAAGAAAATACGGAATTAAGACAGGGCTGCCTCTTTTTAAAGTAGAGATACCGGGTATGAATTACGAAATGCCCACTACTTGTTATGTAAAGATTAATTCATCTGATTCCCTGCATGTACTTATCGTAGGTGACGCGCTCAAAAAAAAACTGTATTTCCTCGATGCCCGCTTACAGCTTAAAGATTCAATAAATACATCAGGGCCCATTGTAAATGTCGATTTTGATAAAAAAAACCTAATTGCATGCAACATTGGAATATTGAATCCCAATAACGGTAAATTTGGAGAAGCGGAATTTTTTAATGTCAATTCTAAAGGCGTGCTGCAAAAAGACTCTACCATAACAATTGACAGTTTGGAAAGGCCTGTGCAGATAACCATTGCAGATTTGAATAAGGATGGCAAACCCGATTACCTTGTATGCGAATTTGGCAACCTGAAGGGTGCATTATCCTGGATGGAAAACATTGGAAATAATAAATTTGTAAGGCGCGAAATCAGGCAAGTTCCGGGTGCCGTCAAAGCTTATATAACGGATGTAAATCATGATGGACTGCCGGATATATGGGCTTTATTCGCACAGGGTGATGAGGGGATATTTCTTTTTATTAATAAGGGAAATGGTAATTTTCAGCAGGAGGATGTCTTAAAATTTCCGCCATCTTATGGATCTTCTTATTTTGAGCTGGACGATTTCAACAAAGATGGCTATCCGGATATTCTTTATACCTGCGGAGATAACGGCGATTATTCAAGGGTATTAAAACCTTATCATGGCGTGTATATTTTTCTAAATGATGGAACAAATCATTTTAAACAGAAGTTTTTCTTTCCGATTGATGGATGTTATAAAGCTATGGCGCGCGATTATGACGGCGACGGAGACCTTGATATTGCAGCAATTTCTTTTTTTGCCGATTACACACATCAGCCGGAAGAGAGTTTTGTTTATTTGGAAAATAAAGGAAATTTAGACTTTCATCCTTATTCCTTTCGTGAAGCAACGTTGGGAAGATGGTTAACGATGGATGCCGGAGATATCAATGGCGACGGAAAACCAGATATTATTTTAGGTAATTTTTCCATTGGCCCGATGATTATGAAGCAAAATGAGGATTGGAAACATTCACCACCTTTTATAATTTTAAAAAATATAGGGAAATAAATGCCATATTACAAGCTGATCTAATAAAACCTCTTAATTGCTTCCTAAAAAATGTATATGCTTCTCAATAAAAAAAATGTAGTGAAATTCATCCTCAGTTTGATTGTGACAATGCAGTTGATAAGCTGTAATCAAAAAAAGAATGAGTACGTTAAAGTGATCCATGATCCAACTCTTTATACAACCATTGTTCATAGCCTTACTTATGTAATTATTTACGACATTTTTACACCTCCCGTAGCATCCAGAATATATGCCTGTTCTAATCTTGCGGCTTTTGAGGTATTGGCGAAAGAAGGACATCACTTTGCTTCTTTGCAGGGAAAAGTAAAAGGATTGAATAACATTCCTGCGGTTTATAAAGACAAAAAAATTGATTTTCCTTTTGCATCCATAATGGCTTTTTTAAAAGTGGGAAAACAACTTACTTTTTCTTCTGATACCATGCAACACATTATTGACTCAGTGAAATTGCTTGCCAAAAATTCAGGTATGCCAGACTCTCTTTTTAAATATTCTGTAAAGTATGGGGAGGAGGTAGGAGATTCCATAATTTCCTGGAGCAAAGGCGATAATTATGCGCAAACAAGAGGTTTTAATTTTACCCCTACCGGGCTTGAAGGCCATTGGACACCTACACCTCCCGGATATTTTGACGCAGTGGAACCATTATGGAAGACGATGCGATGTATGGTGATGGATTCCGCAAACATGTATCCCGCACCCGGTATGCCTCCTTTTAGTAAAGACACCTCGAGTGAATTTTATAAATGCGCCAAAGATGTGATGGTTACGGTGAACAATCTTGATTCTAGCAAAAAAGGGATTGCTAATTTCTGGGATTGTAATAGTTTCAAATTGCATGTGGAAGGCCATGCAATGTTTGCAACGAAAGCCATGTCTCCTGCAGGTCATTGGATGGAAGTAGTGGGTACTATTTCGAAAAACAACCACGCAGATTTTTATAAGACAGTGTATGCTTATACCGGCGTGAGCCTCGGAATTTATGACGCCTTCATTTGTTGCTGGTTTACCAAATATAAGTACGATCTGCTGAGGCCTGAAACATATATAAACCGCTATATTGACCCAAAATGGATGCCTTACCTGCAGACTCCTCCATTTCCTGAGTATAACAGCGCGCATTCTACAATTTCTGCCGCCGCTGCCGTCGTTCTTCAAAGTATTTATAAAGAAAATACTTCCTTTCGAGATTCATCAGAAAGAGCCTGGGGATGGCCCGATCGGAATTTCAAAAACCTGGATGAAGCATCGCATGAAGTAGCATTCAGCCGCTTTTATGGCGGCATTCATTACCGAAAGTCGGTGTTGGATGCTTATGAACAGGGCAAAAAAATTGGTGCTTTGGTAATGAGTAAATTAGAGAAGAAATAAAAAAGCGTTGATACTTAAAGCATCCGTTATGACGGCAATATTGATTTACTCCGGCAAACGAATAAATATCACGATTTTAATTTTAGTACAAATGCATTTTTGACGCAAGAAAAAAAATAATTCCAAAAAAGTTTTGAATATTCAAACTAATATCTAATTTTGCCTTCCCCAATCCTCAGAAAACTCTGAAATTTTCCTTTCCTGATTCCAAAATATCTATCGAAAAGCAAATGCTTACTGTTTTATCATTGCATTTATAATGGTTGATTACACCATTCCAAATTCCTCTCGATTTATTTTACCTTTTTTTATACCAATCCGTGTTCCTGCAAGAAGGCCGCCCCTGTAATAATGGTCCAAAGGATATGATAAACGCAACTTATCATTATTAAACACAAGAAAATCGACTAACATGCAAATTTTTACTTCAAAATTTTTTTTACAAAAGAAACGGCTTAAGAACTTTTTTGCCTTTTCGGTACTCTGCCTTATTTCATTTGCCGCACACACGCAAACCAGGAGCTACAGCCTTGTTTATTCAGAAAATTTAAAAGGCGGCTCTACTATTTTCGGTAATACTTTGATGAACATTATCACAAATAAAAAGGTAGACCTCACCAAAATGAATGATAACAGTAAAGACGGAAACAGCGGCTATGGCAATGACAATGAAGACATGGAATATGTTGACATTGACGGCAGCACCGGAAATGGAAGCGTTACCCGCAATTCTTCTTCCGCAGACTTAATTCTTCCTGCCGGATCAAATACGATTAAACTTGCACGCCTTTATTGGGGTGGCCGTGTTAATGACAAAGATTTTGATCTCACCACAAGCGCCAACAAAACCATTAAGATCCGGAAAGGGACTACCAATGTTTATTCTGATGTAACTGCTTTGGGGATTGATAAAACACCAATAACCAATGCCACCGGTAATACCGAATACCAGGCTTATGCGGATATAACCACTTTTATTAAAAATAATGGCTCCGGAACTTATACCGTTGGAAATGTTCCTTTGAGCACAGGCGCTACTGGCGGTGGCGGAAATCATGGAGGCTGGAGCATTGTAGTTGTTTATGAAAATTCTTCCGTTTCTTATAATAGCGTAAGGGTTTACGATGGTTTTCAACAAGTGTATAATGGAGGAAGCTTAACTACCAGTACTGTTACCTTAACCGGCCTTGATGTTCCTTCGGGCGCGCTTGCAGCTGCGGATGCAAAAATGGGTGTTGTAGCCTGGGAGGGTGATGCAAACTTAAAAGGAGACTTTTTGAAAATAAACGGTAATACATTTTCGAATGCAACCAATGCAGCAGACAATCCGTGGAACGGAACAATCACCGACAACGGAGTTCATGTAACCACAAAAAATCCCAACTATACGAACCAGATGGGTATTGATATAGACATGTTCAATGTCGGAGCTGGTTATGGAATTACGCCGAATGCGAATTCAGTTCAGTTACAATTTGGAACTGAACAGGATCAATATTATCCCGGCGTTTTCACTTTTACAATTAAGATGAAAGATCCTACGGTTACTCTTGATAAGTTTGTTTCTGATGCTAATAACAACCATCTGGCAGAGGTAGGAGAAGTATTAACTTATACCTTAAAAGGTGCCAATAATGGTCCGGGAAATGCCAATAATGTAATCGTTACAGATACCTTACCTAATACAGTGACCTACAAACCCGGCACTTTAAAAGTAATTAGTGCCCCTGGTGTAACTGCAGGTGTGCTGACTGACCAGGCCGGTGATGACATTGCTGAATACATTGTAAAAGGCTCTGTAAAAGCGGTTACTTTCAGGCTTGGAGCCGGAGCTACGAGTAGTGCTGGCGGTACTCTTGCCGCAAATGACACCTATGAGGTTCAATTTCAGGTAACAGTAAATAATCCCGGAACAGGCATTCCCGTTCCTTCGATACTCAATATTGCACGCATTACTTCCATTTCAGATGCCGGTTTGAATTTTGTGGATGATGGCACCGCGATCATTAATCCGGAAGCCGGACCAATGCCGGTAACGCTGGCAAAATTTACTGCAACGGCTTTGCAAAACAACTTTATAAAAGTAGATTGGACGACCTCAATGGAAATTAATTGCAGCCGCTTTATCGTTCAAAGAAGCTATGATGGAAATATATTTTCAGATCTTGAAACTGTTGCCGGAAATGGAACAACTAATGCGGTGCATTCTTATTCAATTACTGATAGCGCTTATTCTTTCACCGGTGCAACAGTTTACTACCGCCTGAAACAAATTGACCTGGATGGAAAAGTGAATTTGTCAAAAATAGTTTCTGTTAAAACTAAAAAAACAGCACAATCTGTAATGGTTTCTCCGAATCCTTTTACAGAATATCTGAATGTAAATTTAGATTGGAACGCTTCAGAAGTGGTTTCTGTAAAGATTCTGAACGTACAAGGCAAAGAAATTGTTTCAAAACAAGTGACTTTGAATAAAGGAAGTAATTATTTCAAAATTGATAATCTATCCAACCTGCCGGCAGGAATTTATTTGCTGCAATTCACTTCTCCAACACAAAGAATCGTTGAGAAAATTGTAAAATAATTAAAACATGAACCCTTACAAGAGCTGCCATTTGGCGGCTCTTTTTGTGTTTGAAAACCGACAGGAATGTTATTGGTCTACATTTGTTCAATAAAACTATTTCCTTTTCATTTCATCCCATGTTTTATATTGTAAATCGATATAATCATTTCCCACACCCGGCGTTCTTAGCGGTTCACATTCTTTCCATTCATTTTTCATGTCGACTGCCAGTTGCTGATAAATTTTTGTGCCTTCACTTTTCCACCCAATCATTTCATCAGAAATTTTGCGGATAATCTTCGCAGGGTTTCCTACCAGTAAACTTCTTGCAGGAATGTGCTGATCGGCTTTTACAAAACTTAATGCACCAACAATACATTCGTCTTCCAGAACCACATTATCCATTATAACCGCATTCATGCCAATCATACAATTTTTTCCGATCGTTGCCCCGTGAATAACAGCGCCATGGCCAATGTGAGCATTTTCTTTTAGCAGAACGGTAACTCCCGGAAACATATGAATGGTACAATTTTCCTGCACATTGCATCCATCTTCTATGACGATTTTGCCAAAATCGCCACGAAGAGACGCAAACGGGCCGATATACACATTTTTCCCAATGATCACGTTCCCCGTTATCGCCGATTGCGGATGAATGAAAGAAGATTCATGAACCGTGGGAATGAAATTTTTATATTGATAAATCATTTTTTTTTATAAAAATAAGAAAAGCATTTAAGCTGATTTTCGGATTTCGTAAATTGATTTCCCGATTTTGGAAGTATCAGGCTGCAGCGGGAAATATATTTGTGATTTTAAAACTTAGGAAGTAACAACGCTAAACTATTATGGCTACCGAAAAAAATAAAAAATCCATCATCACCTGGATCAGGCGCATCGGCTTCTGGGGATTTTTATTTTTTTTAGTCAAAGGATTGATCTGGTTGGTTATTGGTTATTTTTTGGTCAAATAAAATGAAGTTTAAAATCGGTGCTTTAGAACCGGTTATGTTACTTTAGAATCGTTTAGAAATTTAAAACAGCATCCACTTTTTTATCTGATAATCCAGTATCCTTCTACACATCATAAAAACCAAATTTTACTTATTTCTTTGGTAACTGCGTATTTTTCAAAAGAATAAAACTTAAATTGCTTACTTCCTTTTAAAAAATAAAAATTTATGGAAGCATATATTATAGCCGGTTTCAGAACTGCTGTTACCAAGGCAAAGCGAGGCGGGTTTCGTTTTTATCGTCCCGATGATCTGGCTGTTGATGTCATCAAAGGTTTGCTGGCGAAAGTACCGGAATTAGAGCCAAAAAGAGTGGACGACCTGATTGTGGGAAATGCTGTACCCGAAGCAGAACAAGGGCTACAGGTAGGAAGAATGATCAGCGTAAGAGCTTTGGGAATTTCCGTTCCGGGAATGACTGTGAATCGTTATTGCGCCAGCGGATTAGAAACAATTGCGATTGCGACAGCAAAAATAAGAACCGGAATGGCCGATTGCATTATTGCCGGAGGAACCGAAAGCATGACCATGGTTCCAACGTCAGGCTGGAAAACGGTGCCGGCATATTCTGTTGCATCTGAAACACCTGATTATTATCTCGGCATGGGATTAACCGCTGAAGCAGTGGCGAAAGAATATAACATAACCCGCGAGCAACAAGATGAATTTAGCCTTCATTCTCATCAAAAAGCAAAGAATGCCATTGACAACGGATTCTTCAAAAGCGGCATTCTTCCAATGCCTGTAGAAGAAGTGTATGTTGATAAAAATAATAAAAAACAAAAAAGAAGTTTTGTTGTTGACACAGATGAAGGAGTTCGTGCAGATACTTCTCTGGAAGCCCTTGCAAAACTAAAACCGGTATTTGCACAAGGCGGTACTGTTACCGCAGGAAATTCTTCACAAACGAGCGATGGAGCCGCCTTCGTAATCGTAATGAGTGAAAAAATGATGAATGAATTGAACCTGAAACCGATTGCCCGTTTGGTAAATTGTGTTAGCGCCGGCGTTCATCCCCGTGTGATGGGTGTTGGTCCGATAGAAGCGGTTCCAAAGGTTTTGGAAAGAGCGGGAATGAATCTTTCACAAATTGACCTGGTAGAATTGAATGAAGCATTTGCTTCGCAATCACTGGCTGTCATAAAAACACTTGAACTCGATCCGGGAAAAGTAAATATTAATGGCGGTGCCATTGCTTTGGGACATCCGCTTGGATGCACCGGCGCGAAACTTACGGTTCAAATTATCAACGACATGAAACGGCTGAATAAAAAATACGGAATCGTTACCGCTTGTGTTGGCGGCGGACAGGGCATAGCAGGAATTATTGAGAATTTATAAGATCTTCCAGAACGCTAGCTAATGATTGCGACAGGAATTATTCATTCTTCAAACTACAATTTCACGCTTAATCCTACGGCAATCAAAGATTGTGTCTGTAAGCCGGGTGAGTCATGATTTGGCCCGAAAAGTTTTACATCATCATCATAAATAAGATTTAAACCAAGACTTGCAGAAAGTATTTTGGAAATCTTTGCCGTAAACATGTTATTCATCATTACAGCGACATTCTGCGGATTGTGTTCATAATTTGAAAATAAATCCAGCCGTCCATTATAGGTGATCGTTTTACTCAGATCTTTGAGATAGGTAATACTAACATAAGCGCCAATTTCATTTTTTACTTTTTTACCGGGAGTTACGCCATACGCTCCTTTTGCAGATAAGGTATCATCGTTTACAATAATCCACCGTGAAGTGAGCGGTGATACAAATATCGATAATCCGGTTGCCGGTTTATAATTCAGACCTATTCCCAATAAAATATAAGCCGGCGCCATGAAGTTGGACAAAAGTGTTTTGCTTCCATCAGAATGATAATCATACCCTTTGGCAAATTGGGAACGAAAACTAAGAATCCCGGCGAGATCTAATTTTGGAGTTAATCCATAACCTCCTTTCGATAAAAAATCAATGCGGTCGTCATTCTTCCGTGTTCCCAGGCTGGAAGTATTTACCATTCCATAATTCAAATCAAGCGTATTGTCCCAACTCCAGCGGTCTTTTTTATAAAAAGCATAAAGGCCAACATAGCTGCCAATGAAAAAGAAAAGTTATCGCCACCGGCAGCCCAATTATTCTGGCTCGCTTGCCCCAGGTTTAAGGTAAATATTCCTCCTTTGTTCCATATTTTTGAACTATCAATAATTCCTTTTTTAATTTCCCTGCTGGCATCTTTCTGAAGGTCCTTTACTGTCTGCGTTTGAGCAACACTTTTAGAACTAATTATAATGAAGGATATTAAAAGCAGGAAGCAAAAAACTTTTTTGAATTTATTTGTTTTCATAAAATAAAATTTAATTATATTGATAAAGCAACAAAAGTAAGCTGTTGAAATTATGAAAGGGTCATAGAACGCGAATGAGAATAATTGAAGTTAAACTTAAAAATTGGCCAATGCAAAACCGAGTAAATCCTTTTGGAGAAATCATTGAAACAAAAGCACGAGGTGCGTGGATGGGAAACCGGGGAAGAATTCATAATGAACACCAGCAAATTGTTTCCCGGTACAAATTGCCTGCATGGCTCATTTGTAAGCTGAAATTTAAAGGAAGGAAACGGGAGATTATGTCGGCGAACAGCTACACTGAACTTTTCTTTCTTGATGAGGCTACTGCCTTTGCAGCTGGACACAGGCCGTGCTTTGAATGCCGGCGTGAAGATTTTAACCGGTTCAAAAAATTATGGATTGAGGGAAATCGGCAATATAATTTTTCTGATAAAACAAGCATCGGCGAGATCGATAAAGTTTTACACAACGAAAGAATAAACAAAGACGGTACGAAAAAAATATATCAGGAGGATTTGAAAAATTTGCCGGACGGAACATTTGTTTCTTTTGAAGAAAGTGCCTTTTTATTGTTTAAAAAACACTTGTATTTATGGACTCCTTACGGTTATGAGAAACGAAATTTCTCACTCATAAAAGGTAAGGTAAATGTACTAACGCCATTGTCAATCGTAAATACTTTTAAAGCCGGTTATGAACCGCAAATATCATCCGGCATTGTTTGATTTTTTGCAAAGTTATCGCCAATGTCCGGGAATCCACACCCAACCGCGCCTTCTGCTTTGCCAATGCCCTTCCACATAGTTGTAATGCCCCGGCCTTGCACGAACCCAATAGCCTTTGCGATACACATATCTTCCATGACGTGGAATCCATTCACCACTTACCCAAATGTAATTCGGTGCTGGCGCTAACGGTTGCGAATATCGCGGCGGATGAGGCCTGTCTCTCACCACCACTGCAGACGGTCCACAGCCAGCAATAAAAATTGCCATACAAACCAAAGTGCTTATCAAAAAAAGAAACTTTTTCATGGTAGATTTTTCTTTAAGATACAAATCCTAAAAAAAAGTTTAATCAGCTTTGAAAATTTTACGACAGATTTACAAGAACATTTTTGTTTAACATAGTGAGAATTTATTGCAGTAAAGCAGGAAATATCACCGATTCTTATTTTATTAAAAATCCATTCATCCAAAAAATCAATGACATTAATTGGCGTTTAATATCTTCGTTCCTGTTTTTTTTACCGCTAAAACTGTTTTCATTTTAAAAAATACAAATGGCGATTCTCGAATTACAAAACCTTAAAAAATATTATGCCACCCACAAAGCCGTGGATGATATCAGTTTCTCAATTCCGGAAGGAAGCATATTCGGATTATTGGGTCCGAATGGTGCGGGCAAGACAACTTTGCTTAGAATGATTACTGGCATATTTTATCCGGATAGTGGTGAGATTTTGTTTGAAGGAAAAAAATTTAACCCGGTAGACGACATTGCAAAGATCGGTTACATGCCTGAAGAAAGAGGTTTGTATAAAAAAATGAAAATCGGGGAGCAGGCTTTGTACCTCGCGATGCTGAAAGGAATGAGCAAACGCGATGCAATGAAAAAAATAAAAGAATGGTTTGTGAAATTTGAAATGGAAAGCTGGTGGAATAAAAAAGTGAACGATCTGAGCAAAGGAATGGGCCAGAAATTGCAATTTGTAACTACGGTTCTTCACGATCCAAAGTTGCTGATTCTTGATGAGCCCTTCAGCGGCCTTGACCCGGTAAACAGCAATCTCATTAAAGATGAAATTTTCAAACTTGCACAAAAAGGGACGACGATTATTTTCAGTACACATCGCATGGAACAGGTAGAAGAAATTTGTAACAACATTGTTTTGGTAAATAATGGAAAAAAGATTTTGGACGGAACTGTAAAACAGGTAAAGGACGAGTTTAAAGAGCATATTTTCAAGGTCGGGTTTGATGAATTGCCCGGAAGCTTCAGCAGCACTGCATTTGACATTGTAGCTTCTAACGAAAGCTCTTATAGCGTGAAAATAAAAGATGGAAATAGACCTGCAAATGTGTTGCAGGAATTTTTAAATCAAAAGGCATCCATCATTTCTTTTAATGAAGTATTGCCGTCCTTGAATGAAATATTTATAAAGGTAGCGGGAACTAAAAAGTAAGAACTACAAACTAAAAAAATGAATAAAATCTGGCTGGTAATTAAACGTGAATATCTGACAAGAGTAAGAAACAGGACTTTCATTCTTTCAACGATTTTGCTCCCGTTATTTTTTGTCGGGTTTATTTTTGCCTCTGCTTATTTTTCTATCAAAAGCACCGAGAAACAGAAAGTGGCTGTAAGCGACAGCAATGGAATTTTTAGAAACAGCTTTCAAAACGGCGATCTAATTACTTATGAATATCCTTCTGATGTAAACGCGAATAATTTTAAAGATAAAGGCTATTCCGCCTTCCTGCAGATTCCTCGGGATTACAATTCCGGCGCCGATTCCATCTCTCTCATCTCGACCAAACAATTAGGAATAGATGCAGAAGACAAAATTAAAGACCAGATCAATGATGCCATCAGGAACCAGGCATTTTTAAAAAATAATATTGATAAAAAAGTTTTGGATTCCATAAACAAACTGGATGAAGATCAATCCTATAAATTCAGAACGGTCGTAAAACAAGGAAATAAAACTGAAAAATCTAATGCGGCTCTTTCTTATGGAATTGGCTATGGCAGTGGCTTTCTTATCTATATCACGTTATTTATTTATGGCGCTGCAGTAATGCGCGGCGTAATGGAGGAGAAGATGAACCGCATTGCTGAAGTAATCATTAGCTCGGTAAGACCTTTTCAATTAATGATGGGAAAAATTCTTGGAATCGCGGCGGTGGGTATCACGCAATTACTCATTTGGATTGTATTAATTGTGCTTTTATCCTCAGTCAGTACCTCATTTATTTCCGCCGATACTTTGCAACATGCACAGGCAATGAACAATGGCATGGGTGCTGCAGGAGACAGTTCGGCTGCTATCAATTTTTTAAATGCAAAATCTACTTTTTTATCTGCTAACTGGGCTTTGATCATTCCTTGTTTTTTGTTTTATTTTCTCGGCGGATATTTATTTTACGCTTCGTTGTTTGCTGCAGTTGGAAGTGTTGTAAACGAAGATCCGCAGGAAGCGCAATCATTAATGTTGCCCATTACGATGCCTATTATTTTATCTTTTATCATCATGACTACAGCTGTTGGAAAGCCGGATGCACCGATTTCTGTGTGGGCAAGCATCATTCCTTTTTCTTCACCAATCGTGATGATGGGACGGATTCCATCAGGAAATGTGCCGATATGGCAATTGGTGGTTTCCATGTTCTCACTCGTTGCAGGATTTATTTTGACCACAATGCTGGCAGCGAAAATCTATCGAACCGGAATTTTACTTTATGGTAAAAAAGTGACCTTTAAAGAAATGGGAAAATGGTTGTTTAGAAGATGAGTCAATTGGATATTCCAGGTTCGATGTTGAAGGTTTAAGACAGAAAACAGAGAAATAAGACGATTTTTATTTTCTCTAAGACTAATAATTTAATAATAAAATAATTAAATCATTCAACACACTTGTTTATCCAGCAACGACACGACCTCCGATGCTTTTTCAAAAACCTGATTTAATTCATTCGCATTGGATGGAGGTGCGTATAAATTAATTTCTATTTCATCCATTAACGATGTCAGCATCAGCGATGTATTCAGGCCTACATTACATTTATCCAACTCTTCCGTCAATCTTTTTTTCGACAATTCATTTGCCGGAACTTTCAATTTTAAAGACAAATAATTTTTTAAAGAGGCATCCAAAGTATGGTAAAATTCCTTGCTGTCTTGCTGTATTAATTTTTCGTGAGCGGCAAGTAAAGGACTTTCAGGAATCGTAAATTCTTCTGCTACTTCACCCGCTTCATTTTTCAAATCATCCACTTTTATTTCTCTTTCCAGGTCATCTTTATTCCGGTTTTTTTTGATCATTAAAAAGATGATTAAAAAAATGATTCCAATAACGAAAACAATTCCTGCGATTAATTCTGTTCTTTTTGTAAAGAAATCTTCTGAAGAATTCTGTTGAGCATTTTTAACTAAAGGATTAGTAGGAATTCCTTTGCCTTTTTTTACTTCTACTTGCAATGGCGGTGTATGCAAGGTTTTATAAGAAGAAGTTTCCGGATCAAAATAAGAAAAAGAGATTGAATCAATTGTGTATGTACCAGCTTTTGAAACGGTGAAAGGAAAAGAAAAGACCTTACTGCCCTGCATCGGCACTTTTGTTTTATCTACGTTGTCCTTCACCTTTGCATCATACCCATCAATGCCCTTTGGCCATATAATTGAAGGTGCATTGATCAATTGGATATTTCCTTTTCCTGATACAGTCAGTTTTAAGATTCCTGCATCATCGGTCGTGATTTGATTTTTTTCTAAAGAAGAGGTGATGGTAAAATCGCCGACTGCGCCGCGGAAATCTGCAGGCTTATTTTCTATGGGTAAAGGCTGAACCGTAATGTTTATCGGTGTAGATTTCAAGGTCACATTCTGCTCGATCTGTGCCTCTCGCGGAAGCGCCGCCTGTCCCATATTATCGAAAATATCGAAGAAGGGATCGCTCTGTTGTGAATTGGCATATTGCGATTTAATGAAAGTTATTTTATTATCGGCTACCACCGGATCCAGCGTAATATTACCGGGTTGCAACGGATACAATTGCACTTTTCGCATCGTGTAAACATTATACAACCGGCCGTCATATTTTTCAAGAACGGCATTATTATTTACATCCATATCGCTTACAGAAAAGCCATTAAAAGAAGGTGCGTCCGTAACGGTTGTTTCAGAGGGAAGCCTGGTATAAAGTTTATAAGTTGCAACAATTGGTTGACCTACATAGCAGGTTTTTTTATCGACATCTAGTTTTAAGAAAATATTTTTCTTAATTTTTTCAGCCACATTTTCTCCGGGTTTTAAAATGTAATCATCAAACTGATGAGTGACGGGAGCCGGAGGAAAATCGAAATTTAAATTTGGAAATGGTGAAGAGTTTTGATTGCTGTTATTTTGCTGAACAACAGACCCGGAAACCACCTGAATGGTTATCGGATTGGTTTTATAATCATTTCCATCGGCTACAGCAGTGGCAGATCCGATAATAAATTTCCCGGTTGACATAGGCTGCAATGAAAAACCAATAGAAACGGATTGGTTTATTTTTCCGTTGATATTTGTAACGCTTCTCTGTTGATTAGGCCCGGAAATAATCGTAAAATTATTAAAAGAAGGGGGCGTGATATTATCAACATTCGATGCGCCTTCCACTTTAAATTGAATCTGAAGCAAATCATTTTTTCCGATTTTTTTATCAGGACAAACCACCGAAAATTTTACCTGGGCAAAAGAAGGTTGAACAAAAAAAATTGCTGCCAGAAAGATAAATGAGAACGGAATT